>Ga0315298_1004911_pt1 | contig 19481 bp, 20 predicted proteins | sample WHS_1_MG_FD_203077 | JGI IMG/M metagenome (GOLD analysis project Ga0315298, IMG submission 203077) | Extremophilic microbial mat communities from Washburn Hot Springs, YNP, Wyoming, USA - WHS_1_MG | ecosystem: Environmental > Aquatic > Thermal springs > Hot (42-90C) | place: USA: Wyoming...
CTCCCCAGCGGAAATACTACAAGGAGTTAACGCTTCCAGCAAAGGTTAACGTGAAAGAGGCTAAAACCCAGTATAAGAACGGGGTTCTAGAGGTTAAGCTTCCAAAGATTAAGGAGGAGAAGAAGCCCAAAGGCGAACCCATAAAAATAGAATAGCGACAGCCCAGCAAACACTACAACAGATTTCAAGCCTGTGCCTTATATGGGCGAGGACTCCGAAAGCGATATCCTAAATGCCATATGCAAAGAGGTTAAGGCAGAGGGCAAACTAACAGGGAAAAATATTACCAGGCTTTATGAAGTGTTTGGACAGCGTTTTACAAAGGCTTTTGAAGCCTTAAAGGAGAACCGAGTGAAAAAGTACACGTTCAAGCCCAGCGGAAGGGTTGTCTGGGTGGTTATTGGCAAGGAACGCGACTATCTAATAATGCCAGATGCTGAGTTCTGCTCATGCGACGACTTCTACTTCCGAGTGCTGGACAGAAAAATCCACCTATGCTACCACTTAATAGCCCAGAAAATAGCCAACATACTAGAATGGTATGAAAAGATAGAGGAGCATGACGAGCTATACGAGCCATTGATGAGGGAATGGAGGAAACCAACTCTTTAAATACCACAATTTAGAATTAGGAAAGGCGTAAAAGGGGATTTCGCGTGGGTATTCCGGAATACTTTGAAACCCTCAAATACGTGCTGATGACGGCTACGTTCGTCGTTCTAGTTCTCATATTCCTATACATATTCTACGGTAGAGAAGAAAAGAAAAGCTGAGCCATAGGACCGCCTTCCTCAGCTTCTTCGCCGCCATAATACAAGGAACAATATAACGCTTAAAATTCCAAGGATCATGGCGAATAAGACAAGCCATGGAGCTTCTGGGCCAGCGCCAAAAACTATTGGAAATGGTCCTATAAGTATGAAACCTCCAATGCTTGCGCTGTCCCCGCCAAATAACAGTGCGGCAGACACCGTTATTATGATGCCCACCAAGATTATGAGAAAGCCTATGAAAAACAATATTATAGAGCGTTTAATCCATTTGTTTTCTTCTTCTTTTTCAGGCATCATCAGCTATCACCTACCCAACAAATAAAGCACAATGGAAACGATAAAGAGAAGCACTGTAAGCGCTATTGAAAGCCACAAAATTGTCTTGACGGATTCTTTATCGCTGCCAAAAATTATCGGAAACGGTCCAATAATTAGTGCTCCGCCGCCCCGTGCTCTTCCGCTCTTTATGCTTGAAAGGAAAAGCAGAACAAAAGCTACAAAGACAATTATGACGCCTACGAAGATTATGATTATGCCCAACTCGTAAAGCGTTTCACCACCAATTGCCAATCCCATTTTTATTCCAATTTACGCAAAACATTACAAGCTATTAAACATTTTAGATGGAGAAGGGCAGAAAATAAACTAGGACGGCTGTTGCAAAAGTGGCTATGAATGAGGGAATTACGTACTTGTAGACTTTGCCTAATGGGCTTTTGAAGTAGTCAGCTGTGAAAGTGAAACAAAGGTGTGTGGGCGAAATTGTATATCCAAGGTAAGCACTAATATATAGAAGCGCAGCGGTTTTTGGCGAAAAAATTAGAACCCCTGCCTTCAAAATCGGTACGCTTATGGCTATTGCCCCAAGTGGAGAACCAGTTAGAAAACCCAAAACTGCTGGTATAACGGTCAACGGCAACGTTACATCCACACTTTCGTTGGCAACAAACTGTTTGAAAACCTCAGAAACTCCGGAAGCAACCATTACGTTTCGAAGTAGAAAGGCTCCGTAAACAGCAAGCGCCACACCATAAATCCCCCATTCTTTAAGCGGCTTCACCAGAATTTTGCGGTTCATCCGAGAAATTACGGCTAAAACCATCAATCCGGCAAAAGTTGCGATTAAAACATCAAAACCCAGCTTGGACAAGCTGTAACTCAGCGCATCAGTAGAAACAGCCACAGCAATAGTGGCCAGTATAGGAGAGAAAGATGTGAGAAAATGCTTAAACTCTAAAGCGGCATTAATTTTTGCCGTTTCAGAATCTTCCCCACATTTAACATTTTTAATTTTCCAGAAGCCCACCAAAAAGCCAACAACAACCATCACAGTAACTGTTGGAATCTGAAGTAAAATAATTGAGAATAGGGCTGTTCCCGTTAAGGCAGCCGTCACTATTAGCACTTGGCTTAGTGGATAAACTGGAAAAATTGTGTGCCTAAACCACAAATTCACGTAAGCCTTTCTCTCGGGCTTTAATTTCAGCTTTTCAGCCTCAGAATCCACTATGGGAGCCGACATTAAAGCTCCGCCAGCAACTGGGAGGAAGCCTATTACGGCTGGAAGCATGCTTAAAACAATCTTTGGATTTTTAACGATTCGACTTAGACTATCACTTAGTTTGGCTATTTCCCCGGTCTCTTTGTAAAGTTGGCTAAGCCACATTATGCCAAAAGTTGCAAGAATAACAGATATGGCGAGAAGCCCTTCACTTTTCAAGGGATCCACAGTTGCGTAGGCTATGCTTGGGATTCCGAGCCAATCCAGCGAAAGCAAGGCCAAAAGAACGGCTGTTGCATTTAATGTTATCCCCAAATTAACCCGTTTATAAAGCAAAACTCCGAGAAAGCAGAAGGAAACCACCACAGCGCTCAAAGGGTCAAGCAGTCCCAACTATGGCATCCCTTTCCAAACATTTGAAAACCAAAATATACGTCTAACACTTAATCCTTTCCATAAGACGCGAAAAGTGTAACACCATGAGGGGAAAAGCCTTCATTTCAGGCCCCATCCAAGGCATGGAAACAAGACAATCTTATAGGGAGGCGATTAGGCGAATTTGCATCCGCTGCGGATACGAGCCCATCGACCCATGGCAACGTGAAAAAATAATCTATAGAGGCGAAGAACATGGTTGGTGGGAGAAAGTGCCAGCAGCAGACTTCATTAAAAGGGATTTAGAAGACATAGAGAAATGCGACGTTTTAATCGCCTACATGCCAAAACTCTCCGCTGGAACATGCATGGAACTCTTCTACGCAAAAATGAGGGGGAAGAAAACTATATGCATATGCAAAATCAAGAACCCAAGCCCATGGATAACAACCTATTCAGACATCATCCTCAGAAGAATTGGAGAACTTGAATCAGCACTGAAAGCCATAAAATCTCAATAATTCTGTCTTAAAGGCTCAGACCTTCAACGCAGCCCTCAGCCTTGCCGACCTAGCCCTAGGATTTTCCGCAACCTCCGCTCTAGATGGTCTAACAGGCTTTTTCGTCAAAATTTTGACAGCACCCTCCCTGGCCTTTTCCTTTAGAAAATTTTTGACAATGCGGTCTTCTAAGGAATGGAAAGCTATAACCACAAGCCTCCCTCCCTTACCCATTATGTCTAGGGCTTGGGGCAAGGCCTTCTCCAAATTCTCCAGCTCATTGTTAACCGCTATTCTCAAGGCTTGGAAGGTTTTTGTTGCAAAATGGATCCGCCCTCTATGATACCATGATGGTGTTGCCCTCTCAACAGCCATAACCAAATCCACAGTGGTCCTCAAAGGTCTAGACCGCACAATCTCTTCGGCAATTCTCCTCGAAAACCTCTCCTGCCCATAAACCCTCAGAATCCTCCAAAGGTCCCTCAAACTCCAAAAGTTCACTATGGCCTCGGCTGTCAGCGGATTTTCTGGGCTGTACCGCATATCAAGCGGCTCATTTCGAAGGAAAGAAAAACCACGACCACTCTCCTCCAAGTGCCAACTTGACAAACCCAAATCAAACAAAACTCCAGAAACACGCCTAAAGGCGTATTTCTCAACTATCTCGCTAAGGTTTGCAAAGTTGTCGCAGACAAGAACTAGGCGCTTCTCATAGTCTGTATCCTCAACTTTACGCCTAAACCTCTCCAAAATTGTTGGGTCAGCATCTATCCCCAAAACCCTACCAGAAGGCTTAGTCCGCTCCAAAACCGCCAAAGCGTGACCACCCAACCCCACAGTGCAGTCAACAAAATCCTCACCCGGCTTTGGGTCAAGAAAACGGATAACCTCATCCCTCATAACTGGCAAGTGCAAACCCCAACACCAAACCACTCAAATTTCAAACAGCACACATCAGCTTAGCTGAATAATGCAGCCCCATTTTAACATTTACCATTCCAGCATCAACCACAAATAGTGCGGCCGCCGGGATTTGAACCCGGGTCGCCGGCTCGGGAGGCCGAAGTCCTACCAGGCTAGACTACGGCCGCCAAAAAGAAAAAGCCAAGTTAGACCTTTTATCCGTTTCTTTTGCCTGAATAAATTTTCGCAGCCTTAAACTTCGATCAATAAGTTTTTGCATATACTAACTTTCAATGACCCGCCTTTGTTTCTCATGCGCTATCTTGGATAAATAGATTGTTATCATAATAAAAACAGCTATTATCGCAGCGAAAACGTATGTTAAGCTTTTAAAATTCTGCGCTTCATTTTGATACGACATGTTAATGTCGGAGAATTCTTTTTGAAAATCACTATAACTTTTTAGGAAATTATGGAGTGTTTTGTTTAATGTGGTAAGCATGCTGTTTAGATTATCGAGATAGTTTTGGAGTTCATCATAATTCTTCTGAAGATTGTGGAGGGTTTCATTTAACAAGTTGAATTCTTTCACAAGCGCATTATTGGTAGCATTTAGGCCGTGAAGTTCGTCTAGCAACTTTGAATAATCGGCAAGCAGCTGATAGTATAGATCAAGCAGCTCCAAATAAACTATCTTAATTGAACAATTACCAGGATATTCAATGTATAAGTAAGTATTTTCCACATCTGCAACATTGAGCAATGTCGCATTAACCTCCTCCTCGCTGACAAGCACCATGTGTATGTTTTCCATCAAAGCTTTAGGAATAACCACTCTACTAAAACCTGCAGAGCCATTAGTGCTACTAGCATTGAAAAGTATAATTCTAGTTCTGGATTCGGCTACGACTTTAAAAGTGAAATTAGAAATTGTTGAATTAGACACAATAGCAATGCGATAATCTTCTTCTTTAAAATGCACAGCAAACGTATAATATCTTCCCATTAAAGGATAATAATCGGTGTTTTTTCCGGTGATGACATATGGGGTATTTCCTATACCATCCTTGTCCAAATCCTCCCCTTCATAATCGTCCCAATAATTCCCTTCGCCATTGTAACACCATATGTTAGCTGTTTGCTCAGCGTACACGTTATAGATATTACCCACAAAATTGTTATGGTAGAAGACATTATTATTATTATATAAAAGGATAAATAGACACCCCAATTGTTGTTATTGATAGTGTTTTCATAAAATGTGTTGCCAACGGAATAATAATAGACGTCAATTCCATCAGTATTGCTGGATATAACATTTCTGTAAACGGCGTTACCGCTTGAATAGAAAAGTTGAATGCCCACGTAGTTTGCTGATATTATGTTTTCATAAATTTGATTTCTACTTGAAAATGATGTCTGAATCCCTATATTGTTGTTATTAATGCTGTTGTTGCTTATTACAATGTTTCCAAAGCGCTCTATGAATATCCCATAGCCTACAAATGGATCGCTATTTCTTATGGTAAAGCCTTTAATAGTCACGTTTGAAGCTTTTATTGAAATCACATTTCCTGTTGCCCTACCGTCAATTATTGTACTTTCTCGATCTTCACCTATTAATGTGATACTTTTATTGATGACTATGTTTTCAGTGTATATTCCCTTACGTACAAAAATGGTGTCTCCGGAACCGGCGTTATTGATGGCTTCTTGAATTGTTTTGTAATCATCTGGAACCATTAGTGTTGATGGACTGGCATTCACAAGTACTCTGTTGTTTTTAATGATTATAGCTGAACACAGGCATAAAACTAAAAATAAAGTAAAAACATTTTTCGACAGGTTCATCACCATTTCATAATAACCCATTAGTGTTATTAAGGTTTAATCTCAGACAATGCTTTTCCGAGGACGATGGAGCATATAGCTGCTAATAAAAATGCTATTATAGGAATGCTTGGGTTGATGATGGGTTGTAATAAATTCCACACGATTGTGACATAGGAGACGATTATTAGGAGAGCTAGCACATAGACTTTTAACTTTATGCCGCTTATGTGAGACTTTGATACCGTCTGGTTAACAATTGATTTTATTTTTTCTCTGGCTTGTTGTATTTGCTCGTTTGTTGCAAGAATCACTTGGTTTTTGTCGGCGTCTATGAATTTTAGGCTTAAAAGGGCGTATCGTTGTAGCTCCCAGGGTTTGGTTTTTGGTAGAATTTTTATTACGCCGCTTTTTTCCATTTTTTTAAGTATTGTTTGAGTTTTGCGGACAAGTTGGACATCGTTTGCTTTCTCTTCGCCGTGTAATTTTTTAATGAGGTCCTTAACGTCTGGAAAGCGTAGTTCCAGTTGGAAACTCGCTATTGTTTTTGATAGTTCATATTGGTATTCTCCTTCTCGTAGGCGTATGCCGGCGATTTTGTAATCCGAGTTTAAGGTTTCTTGTAAAAACTTTATTTCGTTTAGTGTTAGCTTATACTGCGACACTTTCACCACTTTTCAACAGTTTCAATTGAAATAATGTAAAAGCATGGCATATATAGCTTTCACATTCTCAACGGTTTCCGTTGCGTCTTTTTGTTGCTTTCAAAGTTTTCCATAGAAAAAACCCATATCCCTTTAAAGCCGCAGATAAAATGACGGTTCCTAAAATGGAGATTGTTTTGGAAAGATATTCACAGATTTTTAGGGCAAGTGTTTCGAATGCGCCTATTTTTGACAAGAGATATCGAAGCTCTTTTGAGATTATCGCGTTGATTCTTGAAGCTGCCTGTGAGGGGGCAAGTCGTTTTGCCATTGCCAATCGCTTAAACACAAATTACTTTCAGCTTCGCAGATATTTAGATTATCTGATTAGGATTGAATTTATTGATGTAAAGCCTAATGGAAGGCAAATTTTGTATAAAACAAGCAAGAAGGGTTTAGAGTTTTTGACGTTGTATAAGGTTCTTTTAAGGATGCTTTTGGGTGCTGGTAAGGCGCAGATGTCTGCTGAAATTGCTTACCAAAGTGCTCGCCAAATGGCAGCCGGTAAAGGGAAAGGCAGGCGGAGTTTCGGCTTATGATTTTCTCCCTTCTCCTTTCGGCGTGAGGTTCGAATCCGCCTGCCCCCTTAGTATTTTTGTTTTTGCCGGTGAATATTTAAAAGGGGATTTTCCTAGATTGGTTTAAGCTGTGTGAGGGTTGTTGTTTGCCTAGGGAGTTTACTTATGCTAGCGTTGGTGTTGATAGAAGGCTGAGGGCTGAGGCGAAAGCTGGTTTGCGTTTTCTTCAGCGGACTTATGGTTTTAGTCGTTATGGTGAGGTTGTGCAGCTTCCTTATGGAATAATTTTTCCTTTTCATGACGATTTTTATTTGGATCTTGTGGTGGAGGGGGTTGGCACTAAGGTTTTGGTGGCTCAGTTAGCCGACAAGTATGATACTATTGGTGTTGATGGTGTGGCTATGGCTGTTAATGATGTTATTCGCTCTGGGGCTAGGCCTTTGGCTGTTGTGGATAATATTCATGCTCAGGTTTCTGACCCGGTTTTGGTTAGGGAGTGGATGAAGGGCATAGCGAAAGGCGCTGTTGAGGCTGAATGTGTTGTTCCGGGCGGCGAGATTGGCGATGTCGCTGAGCTGATTAGAGGCTTGGTGGAGGGGAAGGGTTTTGACATGGTTTTTGCCTCCGTCGGCGAGGTTTCCAGGGACAAGATTATTTATGGTAGGGATGTTAAGCCCGGGGATGTTGTGGTTGGCTTGCGGAGTTCCGGAATCCACAGTAATGGCGTGACTTTGGCGCGTAAGGTTTTGTTTAAGTGTTGGGGTGGCAGATACGACCCGTTTGATGTTATTGAGCCGCTTGAAAGGGAATTGGTTTATGAGGTTTTGGAGCCCACTAAAATTTATGTTAAGCCCTTTCTGCGGGTTGCTGACGAGGTTAGGGTTAAGGCTGCAGTGCATATTACTGGTGACGCCTACCTTAAATTTGACCGTTTGACGCTTTTCTCGAAGGGTATAGGTTTCGAATTTGACAATTTTAAGCCTCAGCCCATTTTTGAAGTTATCCAGAGGGCTGCTTCTGAGCTAGGTGGCAAAATATCGGATGAGGAGATGTTTAAAACTTTTAACATGGGATGGGGTTTCGCAATAGTGGTTGAAAAACAGGACGTTGATAAGGCGGTTGACGTTTTGGAAAGGTCTGGGGTGCATGCGGAAGCAATAGGGCGTGTGACAAGTGCTCGTGGAATTCGAATCTTCTATAAGGGTAGGAAGATGGTTTTGAAAAGGTAGGTTTGCCTTTTCTGTGGTGAAAGTGTTTAAATCGGCTTTGGGTTTAATTTAGCCTATGAGGTACCGTCTTAAAATTGAGGTTGGCTTGAAGCCCGGGCACAGCGACCCAGAAGGCGAAACCACAGCCCGTTTGCTTAGGGAGCTTGGCTACAAGGTGGAGAGGGTTGGCGTTAGCAAAGTTTACAGCATTGTTGTTGTGGCTGATTCTCGGGATGAAGCCTTCGCGAAGGCTGAGGAGATGTGTAAGAGGCTTTTGGCTAACCCCACTAAGGACAATTACACCATAATGGTTGAGGAGGAAAAATGAGCGGAAGCCTCTACATTCGCAGGGAGACGCCCTTCCCACTTTTCGAAGTGGCTTTGGCCTCTGCCACTGACCAGCAGTTATTGGATGTAAGCCGTGAGCTTGGTTTGGGTTTAAGCCTTAAAGAGATGAGGGCTGTTCAGAAATACTTTAGGGGGAAGGGTAGAAACCCAACGGATGTTGAGCTTCAAACGGTTGGGCAGACCTGGTCTGAGCATTGCTTTCACAAAACCTTTAAGGGCATAGTAAAATTTGATGGGAAAGAAATCGACAGCCTCTTCAAAACCTATATTGCGAGGGTAACTAGGGAGCTTAATCCCCGCTGGTGTTTTTCTGTTTTTGAGGATAATGCTGGCATAATCCGCTTTGAAAATGGTTATGGAATAGCCGTGAAGGTTGAGACGCATAATCATCCTTCGGCTATTGAGCCTTTTGGCGGCGCAGCCACTGGTGTAGGCGGCGTCATACGCGATATTTTGGGGGTTTGGGCCGACCCAATTGCGTGTACCGATGTTTTAGGCTTCGGCCCGTTAGATTATCCTTATGAGAGGCTTCCGCCCGGAGTTAAACATCCAAAATACGTGTATTTGGGCGTTGTCGCTGGTATTGGAAGTTATGGCAATAATATGGGGATACCGACGGTTAATGGTGCCATATGCTTTGACGAGAGTTATGTGGGCAATGTGGTTGTCTACTGTGGATGTTTTGGGCTTTTGCCACTGAAAAAGTTTAAGAGAAACGCCAAGCCGGGCGACTTCATCGTTTTGGCTGGAGGAAAAACTGGAAGAGATGGCATCCACGGGGTTACTTTTGCTTCTGCGGAGTTGACGGAGAAGTCTGAGGAGGTTTCCAGACCAGCGGTTCAAATTGCTAATCCCATTGAGGAGGAGAAGCTTAAGAGAGCAATAATCGCCGTAAGGGATTTGGAGCTAGCTTCAGCCATAACAGACCTTGGCGGAGGCGGCTTATCTTCTGCTGTTGGCGAAACAGCAAAACGTTTTGGATGCGGCGCTGCTGTGGAGCTTGACAAGGTGCCGCTGAAATATCCGGGTTTGGCTCCTTGGGAAATTTATATTTCCGAATCCCAAGAGAGGATGCTTCTGGCTGTTCCGCCAGAAAATCTTGCACGGGTTTTGGAGATTTTTGAGGGGGAGGATGTTGAAGCTACTGCTATTGGACGGTACACCGATGACAAGATTTTGCGCATTTATTATGGCGGAGTAAAAGTGGCTGAGCTGGACATTCCATTCCTTTTCGAGCCGCCCAGAACTGTTAGAGTCGCTGAGTACAAGCCGCCAGTGTTTACAGAACCAGCCTTTCCAGAACCAAAAGACTTGACCAGCACTGTTTTGAGGCTGCTCTCTTCGCCGAACATTGCCAGCAAAGAAAGTGTCATCAGAACTTACGACCATGAAGTTAAGGGGAACACCGTCCTCAAGCCATTGCATGGGGAGCTTGGCGGTCCAAACGATGCGGCTGTCCTAAAGCCCATAAAAGATTCATGGCGGGGTTTGGTGATTTCTTGCGGCATAAATCCGCAATATGGGAAGATTGATCCATACTGGATGGCGGCTTCGGCCATAGACGAGGCTATAAGGAACAATGTGGCTGTTGGCGGGAGAAGAATAGCCCTCCTAGACAATTTTACATGGGGCAACCCAGAAAAACCCGACAGGCTTGGAAGCCTAGTTAGGGCTTGTGAAGCATGCTATGATTTTGCTAAAGCCTTTAGGACACCTTTCATTTCTGGTAAGGACAGCCTATACAACGAGTCGCCCCTTGGACCGGTAACGCCGACACTGCTGATAACGGCTGTTGGGATAATTCCAGACATCCGCGTTGCAGTTTCATTGGACGTCAAAGAGCCGGGCAGCTCCATCTATGTTGTTGGCAAAACCTACCATGAGCTTGGCGGCTCAGAATATTATAGGCTGTTGGGGTTTGTTGGAAAAACTGTTCCGAAGGTTCGGGTCAGCCAAGCCAGAAAAGCCTTTAGAGCAATAATTAGGGCTATTGACCATGGCTTGGTTAGTGCTTGCCACGACTTGTCTGAGGGTGGTTTGGCTGTTGCGGCGGCGGAGATGGCTTTTTCCGGCGGCTATGGTATGGAGCTGGATTTGCGGCTTGTCCCCACAGAGGGCTTGAACAGAAACGACTTTATCCTCTTCGCAGAGTCTAACAGCCGCTTCCTCGTGGAAGTTCCGGAAAAATGCGAGAAGGATTTTGAGGCTGTCATGCGGGGATGCACTTTCGCCAGAATTGGCAAGGTGACAACTGCGCAAAAGCTTCGCGTTTATGGCTTGGATGGGGATGTTGTTGTGGATGCGCCCATAAGCGAGTTGTTGGCTTGGTGGAAGCGCACTTTAAGCGGCAGCGGCAATGGTGAAGCCTAACATGAAACGCGAAGAAATTAAGGTTTGCATTCTTCGTGTTGGCGGAACCAACTGCGATGCTGAAACAAGAACAGCCTTTGAAGACCTTGGCGTTCAAGCCCAAATCCTCCACGTGAATGAAGTGGTTAAACGGCGAAACCTAATGGATTACCATGCCCTAGTTTTTCCCGGCGGCTTTTCCTATGGGGATTATGTGCGTGCCGGCGCGATTTGGGCTAAGTGGATACTCGCAAAAATGGGCAAGGAGTTAGAGGCTTTCGTTGATGAGGGACGCCCAATTCTTGGCATATGCAACGGTTTCCAAGTGCTTGTTGAGGCGGGCTTGCTCCCAGCGTTTGATGGCATAAGCCCCTATCCGGAGGCGGCACTAGCCACAAACCATCCGCCCGGCTACAATTGCCGCTGGGTCTACATACGGCATGTAAATAACGGCAAATGCATATTCACAAGAAAAATTCCTAAGGGCAAGGTTTTGCGCATGCCAGTCGCCCACGCGGAAGGCAGATTCCTATTCGCCAAAGAAAAGGAGAAGCAGTATTTAGAGAGGCTTTACGATAATGACCAGCTGGTTTTCAGATACTGCACAAAAGAAGGCGAATATGCGGAGGGGCGATATCCAATAAACCCCAACGGTTCTTTCCACGACATTGTTGGCATATGCAACCCGGAAGGCACAGTTTTCGGCTTGATGCCCCACCCAGAAAGAGCCTACTACTGGTGGCAACAGCCAGACTGGACGAGACAGAAAATAATGCCCATGTACGGGGATGGAAAACTAATCTTCGAAAGCCTAATCGACTACCTAGAAAAGCATTTTTAAGTCTTCTAAGCGCGGAAGCCCTGTGCGGGCACCCATCTTCATTATGCAACGCGAAGCAACAAAATTGCCCAGTTTCGCGCACTCTTTTAGGCTTTTACCATTTAACAAGCCGTATATAAAGCCTGCACAGAAAGCGTCTCCTGCACCGGTTGTGTCCACAATCTGCACTTTGAAGGCTTCCACGTGGTGGTTTTCCCTCCCATCTGTGACATAGCATCCTCTGCCGCCAAGTTTAACTGCAACAACTTTCACCCCAAGCTCCAACATTTTTTCAGCACCCTTAACATAATCTTCCATGCCCGTCAAGAGTGCCAGCTCCCGAGAGTTTGGCATAAAAACAAATGTTCTCTTTAGAATTGGGTTTAGGGCTTTTATGCCCTTTCTTGCATAAAGCTCACCAGGGTCTAGGCTAACTTTAACGTTTTTTGGGAGGTTTTCCACAAGCCTTTTCTGGGCTTCGAAGGACTTCTCGCCGACAAAAGAGGTTAGGTGGATGAATTTTGCTTGGCAAGCATACCCTACATCTATTTCTTCGAAGCTTATGGTGTCGTTTACGCCCGGGTCCACATACAAGGCTCTTTCGCCCTTTTCGTCTACGAAGCCCATGACTGTTCCGCTTCGTCCAGTTTCCGCCCTTATAATGCCCTTTGTGTTTACGCCTTCCCTACGGAAATCCTCTAGAAGCATTTTTCCTTCCCTGTCGTTGGCGACCTTCCCAATAAAGCCGACTTTGCAGCCTAGCCTCGCCAAGCCAACAATGGTGTTGGCAGCCGAGCCGCCGCATGCCTCTTCAAAGCCTTTTATGAAGCCTTCCTCTTCTGGTCCAGCTATCTTATTAACCTTGTAGAGTTTGTCCACGTTTAGGGCGCCAAAACCTATAACATCAAAGCGTTTCATGGAAACAACTCACGCAAATAAATCTTATAATCGCCAAGTTTCCCACCATAATTCCCAGCAGAAATTTTCACGACGCCCCGCACTTTCAGTGCAGCTTCTATGCCAACCTTCATAGCCCTTTTAACAGCTTCAAGCGAAACACCATTTATCACAATTTCTGGAATGAAGTTCACGCCTCCCGGAACCTTCGACTCTTTGCCAAGCCGCTTCTTCAACGATGGACAGTAGGGATGGTTTGTTGTTGGACCTATCCAGGGATATCGGGTTTCAGGTTTTGAGCCAGCAGAACAGATGTCAAATGGCGTTACTACGCCTTCCACTTTGTGGATGGCTTCCAAAGCCCTTGCTCCAGCCTCCATGACGGCTTCTTTTGTTTTGCACATTATCCAGAAGTTTGCACCCATAACACCGCGAGCATAGCCCAGAAAACGTTCTATTATGAAGTCTGGAACCATTATGGGCACGATGATGACTTGGCGGTTGTAGCGTTTTTCCTCCCACTCGTAGCCATCTCCGCAGTGGCCGACGCGCTCCATCATATCAATTTTGCCCAGCGGATTCTGCAAGGCGTCAAAGACCGCTGTAAAGGGTTTTACGAGGATATCCTGCCTTATGCGATAGGAAAGTTCGATTTCGAATTTTTTGAGGGAGTCCGAAAAAGGTTTTTTGGAGTCTATTCCGCCCCAGAACTGAAGGATTACGCCTTTACGTCCGTCCGGGGTTTCCTTTTCGCTCAACCACCTTTCCATTCCGCCTTCAATTCTGCCAATAACTATGGATGGGGTGGCGGTTGCATGTAATGCCGCTTTGCGCAGTGTTTCTTCGTCGTCTGCCGTAACGGCTACCCGGCAGTAGATGCCCTCGAAGGCTTCGGCGTAAGTATCCTCAACAAGTTCCTTTTTGGTCAACGCGTCCCCCGCCCTTGCTTCAAGTTGCGGATTAATTTAGGTTGGCGTTTCCGCTATTAAACCTTTGATAAGCCTAGCCCAGACGCCCTATAGCTTCGCCTCGAACGGTTTTGCGGAAGGCTATGCTTTCCTTTGCCAGCCTTTCCATGTTTGCTGCTGTGACAATTTCGGCGTGTGGAAGTTTCTCGCCGTAAGCCTCAAAGAACTTGTTTTTCAGCTCCGTGTCCACGTCAAGCTCCCTAAGCCTTTCAAAGCTCCAGTTGTTTACAAGTTCAAATACGCCCTCTTTACCGAACTTGCAGAAAACCGCTGTTAGCAGTGCTGTTACAAGTGCTTTTTCGGACATTATGGCAATTTCAGCCTCTCTTATGGCGTATTCGTTGCCGTTAAAGGATATTGTTAAGCCGCCACCGCCGCGAACCGTTTTGAAGGCTTCAACGTCTGTTATGCTGTCGCCAACATAAACCACTCTGGATAGGCTTACCCCCAAATTTCTGGCTATTTGCATAACCGCCTCGGCCTTTTCGCGTCCACCAACCGGGTTAACCTCGTTGAAGACTTTTCCAATATCCATTTTGGCTATTTCTTCCCAGAAGATTTCATCAAGCCGCCTTATAATCTGCTGATGCTGTTTTGGGAAGTCTTGGATGGAACTTGCGCCTTTCGGGATTTCGATTACTGGCATTTTGGCTATTTCCGCTGCCAGTTCCCGAAGTCTATTTCGCTCTTTTTGGCAAAGCGAATACTTGTCCATCTTCACTTTTGTGCAGTAAATGTTCTCGAAGGGGAAGTTTATGGCTTGGCACAACGCCCTAATGTAATGCTCATAGCTTGTGCTGACAACAAACGTATGAGCAACTTTCCTAATAAAAGCCAAGCTTTCCTTAACATTCGAGATTAGCAGAAGCGTTTTGGCTGAAAAATTCCGCATTTTGCGATCTGTGACCCCATAAGCCTTGAGAAAGGGCAATATAAGCTTCAGCGTATCGCCAGCCTTGTAGCCGGGCTTTTTAACAACTTCTGCAAGCACATCGTCATATCGGCTTATAACCGTAAAGAGTTGCTCGCCATTGGGCACATAATGGGCTGTCAGTTCGAAGGCGTTATCGTTCTTGGAGATGGGTCCCTCACAGTCTGATATGAAGACCTTTTTCATCCTCGTTTTCTGAGCGCCTCCATGTGGCGTATGCTCTTTTCTATGTGCTGTTTCGAAGCTATGTCGTTTCTATGCCACAAGGCTCCGCCCTTTATGGCTTTAATGCCTTCCAAGGAGATGTTTCTGGCATCCTCTATTGTTTCACTTATGCCAACCACACAGACAGCCCTAGACTTTAGGGCGTAGGTTTCGCCGTCACGAAGCTCCATAGAAGCTGGATAAACACGAATTCTTTCGCCATACTTTCTGCCTAGCTCATAGGCTTTTGTTAGGTCTACTGGCTTGTCTATTTCCGTCTTGTTCACACGTTCTGGGAAAGCCTCAGCATAACCACCATAATTTGGCGGCACCTTGTAGGTCACCACAGTCGCCATCCTCTCAATTTCTATGCGGGTTAGGTTTCCATCAAGAACCTTAAAGCACACGTCAACAAAATCGTCCTTCAAAATTGGCAAGATATTAATTATTTCGGGGTCACCCGGGCGACTATTGTTTTCAAGGATTTTCGGCTCCTTGCCAGTATGCATAAAGGCCACGTAAAAGGGGATGCCCCTCAAGGCTTGGTTGTCCTGGGCTTTCCACCTGCTAAAAATCTTTTTTACGATTTCCAGTTCTTTTTCTCTGTCCGCCGCTGTCATGAAGGGCAATATTTCGCCAGAATCCTTATAGGAGCCCATTCCGCCAGTGTTCGGACCCTTATCATCGTCAAAGGCACGTTTATAATCCCTCGTTTCTGGAAGGAGCACCAAATGCTTCCCATCACAAAAGGCTTGGAAGCTGGACTCTTCTCCTTCAATTTTCTCCTCAACTATGACCGCGCCGTGCCGCAGGTTTTCCCAAAAATGCTCAAAGAGCTGTTCGCGAGTGGTGAAGTGGTCTCCCCATACGCCCACACCCTTGCCAGCAGCCGGCTTATCCGGCTTAACAACAGCCATATTTTCAAGCTCGTCAAGCCACTTGTAAAGGGCTTTACGCGCCTCCTCTGGCGTTTTAAACTCTTCTGGGCGGAAGATTCGGAAGCGGGGATTCACCTCTGGAGCAGTCTCTTGGAATAGTAGGCGCTGTTGGACTTTGCTGGCTTCTATGGCGTACTCCTTTGTTGGGCAAATCATTGGTATGCCAGCACGCTTCTCAACGAGGTCGCGGACGCCCTCAATTATGGGCTTTTCTGGACCGACAATGCCGAAGTCTATGCGGTCTTTGTGGTTTTCAGCGAATTTGCATATAGCCTCAACATTCAAGTCTGGAATGACAACGTGTGCTGCTGCGTGTTTCACGTTAAACGGGTTTCGCTGTTTGTCGGCAACATAAACCTCAACATTGTATTTTGTGCTTCTTAAAAAAGCGTCAACCATCGCCACTTCACGGGCGCCGTAAGAAACTACGAGTATGCCGACTTTTTCGACCAAGATTTGCCACGCACCTTCTAGTGCTTAAATGCTAAATGCTAGAGGACGCTAATCTATTTTGCCACTAATTCTCGCCAAAAAGCTCTGGAATCTCATAAAGCCTTCCAGTTTCCTCAAAGCCTTCCAAAAACCTCTTCTTCATCTCATCCGCAATCTTTTGAGCCAGCGGCGTTGGATACTCGCCGGTCAAACAGCCCAAGCATAACTCTTCCCTTCTAAAGCCAGTAGCCCTCACAAGCCCATCTATCGACTGATAGCAAACGGCATCCGCCCCTATGATTTTGGCTATCTCTTCGGGCGTGTGCTTTGCACCAATGAGTTGCCCATAAGTCGCCATGTCTATCCCGTAAAAGCATGGACCAATTATGCGGGGGAAAGTCACAAAAAGGTAGACTTTCTTTGCGCCCATTCTGCGAAGCTTCTCCACAGTAATCCTCGTGGTGTCGCCTCGGACAATGCTGTCATCCACCACTATGACCCTTTTTCTGTTAACCTTTGAGGCTAAAATGTTAATTTTCTTGTCTATGGTGGCGTAACGCTCCTTGTTAAGCAGTATGAAGGCACGCTCGGTCACATAGCGATGTCTACGAGTCGCCCTCTCCCATCTTAAACCAGACTCTTCATGAACCCCCAAAGCAGCATCATCACCAGTCTCCGGCATGGAAATAACCATGTCAGCATCCCCAACAATGTCAGGGTTCTCCCTCACAAGGTTTCTTCCAAACTCCTCGCGAATCTCATAAACATATCGCTTGTCAAAAATGGAGTCGGGTCTGGCGAAATAAGCAAATTCAAAAGCGCAGAAGGCTTTACGCCCAGAATTCACCAGCTTTTCACGTTTAAACCCGTCCTCTGATACTGTTATGAATTCGCCAGGCTCCACCTCAAAGTCCCGACATAAACCGTTAATGTCCAAACCAACACTTTCCGAAGAAAAAGCGTATGTTTTACCTTCATCATCGTGACCAGCACAGAGAGGCCTTATACCATGAGGGTCTTTGAAAGCGAAAAACTTGCCATCGCTGGTTATCCCTGCAACAGAAAAAGCGCCCTCAATTTCCTGCATGCATGATTTTACAGCAGAAGCCAAATCTTTGCTCTTGACTAGTTCTATTAGGAGTTTGTGGCAGATAAGGTCGGCGTCACATTCGTAGGAAAAGTTTGGAAATTCTCTGCAGATTTCCTTTTTAAGGCTAAAGGTGTTGACAACATTTCCGTTGAAGGAAATGGCAACCTTAAAACCATTTTTAGAGGCAATGACGGGTTGGGTGCCCCTAATAAGAGACTTTTCATCTGTTTTGCCAGAAGTTGTATATCTAACATTGCCTATTCCAATATGCCCAGGAAGACGCCCGAACCACTCTTGGATGGCGCTTGTCTTTATTTTCGGCACAAGGTCTAAGCTTCTATGAACGTAAAATTTTCCATCAGCATAAGTGAGAAAGCCGTGGGATTGGTGTCCCCTATGATTTTGAGCCCTCAAACCCCAATAAACATAGGGGAAAATTGGCTGCCCATCAAAATTTATTGCGCCGAAGACTCCACACGCTATTTTTAGGTGTTCTCCCATAGTCGGGGATAGATTAAAGCCTCTTTATCAACTTTTAGAACAAGTTTAAATCAAATTATCGCATGAAAATCTCAAAAGCAGCGGAAAACTTAGAGAGGGAGGGGGTAGTCAATTTTGGCTTTCTGTGCAGCCAAAAATGTTATGGTGTGAGCCTAAACTTGTCCCTAGGATAAAGCGTAACCTCTCGGATGTTCTTCTTCCCTGTCAACATCATCGTAAGCCTCTCCAAGCCAATAGCCCAGCCAGCATGGGGCGGCATACCATAATCGAAGGCTTGTAAATGGTACTTGAAGGATTCTGGGTTTAACCCCTTCTCCCTCAACCGCTTTATTAGAAGCTCTTTTGAGGCTATTCTGGTTCCGCCGGAGGAAAGCTCTATCCAACGCCACATAAGGTCGAAACCCTCGCAGATTTCCGGATTATCATCTCTAGGCTTTATGTAAAAAGCCTTGGACTGTGTTGGCCAATCAGTTATGAAGTAAAAGTATGGGTGAATCTTGCCCAATGTTCTGAAGGCTGGTGTTGGTATGTCCTCACCCCAAGGAATCTCTATACCCTCCTTCTTTAAGTCTTCGAGAACTTGGCCGTAGGTTAGGCGTTTAAAGGGGATTCCGGGCACATCCACTTGATGACTCAAAATTGCCAACTCCTTTTGACACTTTTCACGGACAACTTTGCACGTGTGCTGCATCAATTGCTCAAGCAACTGCATAACGTCTTCAGCTGAAGCAAAAGCCTGTTCAATGTCTATCGAAACAAACTCGCTAAGATGCCGCCGCGTATGGGATTCTTCAGCCCTAAAAAAGGGACCTATTTCAAACACTTTTTCAAGGCTCATAACAAGCTGTTCCTTGTAAAGCTGGGGGCTCTGCGCGAGGAAAGCCTTCCTCTCAAAATATTCCACAGGAAAAAGTGCTGCACCACCCTCTGTAGCCGAAGCAATTATCCGCGGGGTATGAACCTCTATAAAACCCCTTTCAAAGAGGAAATCGCGTATTGCCTCTACGGCTGTGTGCTGAATCTTGAAGATGGCTATGTTTTCTTCACGGCAAAGGTCCAAGGCGCGGGCGTCAAGCCGAACCTCCAACTGTGCTGGCACTTTTCCAGTGATGTCTATTGGCAACTGAGGTGCGGCTGTGCTGAAAATCCTAATTTCCTTCGGTATAACTTCGACCCCTCTAGGTGTAATTTCTGTTTTCTTCACAATCCCTTTCACGCCTATGCTATATCTCCTCTGCAATGCTTCAGACTTCGACAAGACTTCGCTGCCAACCTTCTTCCGTGGAATAGTTATTTGCACAGTTCCCTCTCGGTCCTGCAATATTATGAAGCGGATCCCACCCAAATCCCGAATTTCCTGAACCCAACCAAAAAGAGTGACCTCTTGCCCATCAAGCTCAGGTCGAACCTCAACGGAGTAGTGGGTTCTCCTCCAGTCCCCAATAGGGTCCAAATTCATTAGTTCACACGCCCTAACTAGTCTGCAAACTCCACCCGCAACGTCATGTTGCGAACTTTACGGGCAATCTCCTTTAAAGCCTTTACATCAAAGGGAGGCTGCCTCCCACCTCGCTTCCTCAAAATAACTCGCGTTTCAGTTGTCCCATCTGGAAGCCAAATAGTGTTTATGGTAACTATGCTTAAAGGGGCAAACAAGTCTTCCAAAAACTTTCTATCATCAACCCCATACT
>Ga0315298_1004912_pt1 | contig 19480 bp, 20 predicted proteins | sample WHS_1_MG_FD_203077 | JGI IMG/M metagenome (GOLD analysis project Ga0315298, IMG submission 203077) | Extremophilic microbial mat communities from Washburn Hot Springs, YNP, Wyoming, USA - WHS_1_MG | ecosystem: Environmental > Aquatic > Thermal springs > Hot (42-90C) | place: USA: Wyoming...
TGGATGGGGGTAGCTGCCTCTACATCTCCTTCCACGAAGATAGGGAGAAGCTGTTCAGGTACATGTCCAGGCTCGGGATGGACCTAGCTGGAGCTGAGTCAACGGGGCGGTTCAGGTACGTGAAGCTACCGCTGTCAACTAATGTCGATAAGATCGTGGGTGAGGTGATATCGGCCCTAATAGCTGAGGGGAAGTACGATGTGGTCGTAGTTGACTCGATTAATGCCCTGCTGAGCGGGGTTAGGGACAGCGCTGAGAAGCGTGCCTGGCTAACCAACTACTTCTACAGCGTTCCCACAGCCATGAGGAACCTCCTAATCCTAATAGCTGAGCTACCGTTCGGGGCTGAGGGGCTGGAGATCGGGGGCCTAGACTTCGTCGCTGATGCCGTAGTGATACTTAAGCACAGACTGAAGGAGGGCTTCCTGCTCAGGGTTCTGGAGGTTAGGAAGGCTAGGGGGGCTCAGGTGACTATAGCCGAGGTACCGTTCTCCATTACGGAGGGTAGGGGGATCGAGGTCTGGACACCACCGGTCCTAGAGTATATAAGCGAGGAGATGGGTGAGGTCGAGCTGGTCTGTGAAGCCTTCAGAAGGGCCTGGGGGCACCTACATAGGGGGCAGGTAGTCAATGTAGTCTACCCAGCAGACTCGGACTACGTAGACTTCCTCCTGTGCCTCCTCGGCCTAGCGGTAGTGAACGACATGAAGGTCTTCATGGTCAGCTACAAGTACCCACCGAAGAACGTTGCGGAACTACTGGTGAGTAGGTTAACCAGCTTGGGTGTAAGCCGCGAGAAAGCTGAGAAGATCATCTCCGAGAGATTTAAGGTCAGGAGCATCAATCCATTCACCTACAGCGTATCTCAGCTAGTAATCAGGGAGCTACAGCTAGTTGAGTCAGAGAAGCCCGACATAGTCGTCTTCCACGGCGTGGAGATCCCCAGAGCCGCCGTTCCCGTAGGGAAACACGTCGAGGAGCTGTACAACCAGATGAACTACTTCAAGCGGAGGGGATACCTAGTGGTGCGTATAGGAGCATACACGGAACCCCTAACATACCGGCTGGAGTCGAGGATAGCTGACGCAGTAATAAGGTTCAGATACTCGGGAGTTGGGAAAGATGGGACCGTGAAATTCAGGGCGTTCCTGTGGAGGAGAAACACCAAGCCCAGGATCCTGAGTAGCGAAGAACTAGAGCAGTGCACCGCTGAAATACGGGAACTAATAAGGAAGTATGCAGAGTCCTACAAGACCTAACACAGCCTTTCGCAGCTGTTTCAGGTTTCATATGGTTTGATGCTACTCCTCTGCTATTATCACTGCGTGGTTAGAAAAAAGATTTTAATCTTTGAAAGCATGTCCCCGGAGTGGTGGGCTGCCCTGTGATGCTCTGAGGGCAGCTCCAAGGGTCACCCAAGATGTGGGGTCCTAGGGGTGGCCCCGAACGCCCCCAAGCCCGATGAGGCCCCAAGGAGCGATGCGGGGGAACAGAGATGAGGCGATGACCATAAAACCATACGAACCTACATAAGAGCTGAACCCCGTCTCAGTGAATCGTAGTTCACCTTACCTTATAACTGAAAGCCCCGCCTTTTAAGGTGGAGATGAAGAGAAACATCATAAAATAATCCTCCATCTCAATTGATCCCCCAATAAAATACGACCTGCTGGTCTATAAGTCGGCTTCAGTTATAAGCTCTCAGATGGTTTCTGCTGTTGGTGTGATGAGAGTTTCGCGCGTGCTAGTGGTGGCAGGATCCCGCATTGCTGATTCACTACCCTGCTGGGTGCGCCGGCTTGCGTGAGGAGGCTATCAGGCTGCTCAGGCAGCTCCTCGAGAGGTACGACGAGTTCTTCGACTCTCGGGGGTACCTGAACTCGGAAGGTGTGAAGGTCCTGGAGAGGGTCGCTAGGATTGTGATCCAGGAGGAGAAATGGTTGAGGGGCTACGTAGCTAGAGCTAGGAGGAGGCGCTCGTACGAGGATGTTGCTAGGCTCCTAGAGGCTCTGACTTCCTCCCCTCCCTAATGGGAGGGGCTTAGCTTGCTGTTAACTGCCTTGAGGGCGTCCTCGACGAATGGGTTGGCTCTGAGTTCCCTGCGTAGTGTCGTCTGCGGGCCGTGCCCTGGGTATACCACTACGTCTAGGGGTACCCTCTCATATATCTTTCTGATGCTGCGTGCGAGCTCCTCCTCGGAACCCCCAGGTAGGTCTACCCTACCCACAGTGCCGGCGAATATCGTGTCACCTGAGAGTAGGGCCCCTGCCTCGGGGATGTAGATAGCTATCGAGCCGGGACTATGACCCGGGGTGTGGAGCACCCGCAGTTCGAGGCTGCCGAACCTCATCTCTGTGTCCCCATCTAACAACACATCGAAATTTGGGACCTCCATCTCCTCCCCTAAGTACCTAGAGTACCATCCGGCACTAACACCTACGACCTCTAAGTCGTCTCTGTGGATGTAGGACGGCACCCCCAGACCCCTCAGGCTGGGTAAGCCGGCGACGTGGTCGAAGTGTCCATGCGTAGCTAGAACCGCCCTGAGCTCTAGGCTGAGCCTCCTAACCCATTCCAGACCTTCTGAGGGGTCCCCACCCGGATCTACTAGGATGCTGTCACGGCTTCCCTCATCGTACACTATGTACATGTTGGTGTCTAGAATACCGACCGTGAACTTAAGTATGTAGACTCTGCTACTGGCCGGCACCTGCGGGGCACCGCCGGCTGGGATGCTAGACTCTGTAGGACGCGTCGACGGCGGCAGCAAGCATTGCCAGGATCCTCATGACTTTATAGACCTCCACCGGGTTCTGTGCTACGTACTTTATTACGTACGCCCCTTCCCTAACCGCACCAGGTATGTCCTCAGCGGCGTCAGCGTACTCCGACCTCCTCATGTGGAACTCAGCAGTTATTGGTGAGCCTACCTTGAGCGGCCTCGCTTGCCCCTCCCTAAGCCTCCTCACTGCCTCAGCCACCCCCTCGCTAAGCTCCTTGATGACTACCCCGATAGGCTTCATGATTGCTGAGAACCTTGAGGCAGACTCCTTGAACGTCACGTAGACAGCCCACGGAGCCTTCTCCACAACGTCCTCCCCGAGCTTCTCATCACCGGCTACCAGAACCACTGGAACCCCGTAGTGGCCGGCTACGAGGCTGTTGATGTAGAACTCGCTCGCCCTCACCCCGTTGAGCCTGACCTCGTAGAAGGCCATCCCGCTGTAGGTGTGGTCAGCCAAGCTCCTCGGCGTCGCCGCCGCGCTGTGGTAGCCTATGAACATAGCCGCGTCGAACCCCCTCTCTATGCCGTAGACCATGTTCGTAGGCCTCAGAGACCCCCTGACCAAGAAGACATTGTCCGGGACCTCGAGGTACGGCATGTTACCCATGAAGCCGTGGCTATCAGCCACCCACACCTCTGTGTAGCCCTGCCTCCTCAGCTCATCAGCAACGGCCCTAACCACCCTAGCCATCACGTCCCTGAGCTCGGAAAACATCTTACCCTCAGGTACTAGCTGAGCCGGGTGGAACACACCAGGAAGGCCTTCCGCATCAACCGACACATATATCCTACCCATACAACACACCAACCCTAGCGACTAACCTAAGCTTAAATTCGCCAAACCTTACAACTGAAAGCCTCGCCATTCATGGCGGGGAGAAGGTCAGCCAAAAACACTATGAGGAAATAAGTAGTGGGCTGTTTCGTAGCTGATGTTTAGGGGTAGGTTTATGAGCTCTGTTTTCGTTATCGGTGCTGATGAGGGGCTATGCCCCGATAAATCGGTGTGGTAGCTTCAGAGGGGTGCGTGCCGTCCACCCCGATGCCCGATGAACCTGCCCTAGAGGTAGCAGTGCTACCAGTGAAGAGGTGGGCGAGGAGAAAGTCCCTAGATGCTATGAACAGATATGAACCATTAAAAACGAGCATCTAGGGGACAAACGGAACCACTAGGGACAAACAGCTTGGAATCAGCCGCCGCGCACTAGCCGCAACACTCTGACCTCGCCTAGGTCGCATGTAGTTGCTTCGTGCTCGACCTGCTTACCGTCTGCGGTAGTGATGAGGAGTTCGTCGACGGAGATGGGCTCGCCTTTAGACCTGAGTAGCTCCTCTATGATGGAGTATATGCTGACACACCTGTCTACGTCTAGGCATAGGGTCCGGCCGAGGGAGTGTGCTAGGTTCCCGTAGAACTGCAGGCAGAACACTAGCCGGCACCGAGCTCTCTCCGGATCTCCCTGACCGCGTCCGCGAGGTCGTAGAGGCCCAGCTTCTTGAGGGTGTCCTCAGTTGGGATCCCGTTCTCGTCCCAGCCGAGCTGCTTGTAGTACTCTTCAAGGTTCTTTCTGACCTCGTCCCTAGGTACGAAGCTACCGGCGTATGGACCTGACGGTAGCGGCTCGTAGAACCTGGGCGGGTTGTCGTCGTGTTTCCTCGGGTCCCACCTAACGTCGGGTCCTCCCAGGAGCAGCATGACCCTCTGGAGGGTGAGTATCCTAGGCCCTACTACACCGTAGAGCTCCTCCTTGGTTAGCGCCCAACCCGTAACGGCGTTCGTGAACCTTATCATCATGTCCTCGTCGGTGGAAGTGAACGAACACACAACCGCGCTGTCTAGGAATGCCGACCACGACTCAGACTCCTCACTGTTTGCTGGTAAGCCCGCAACCGACGTGTGGTCGCCTCCCTGAACGGAGGCTGCGTACGCTATCGGCTGCGGGTAGTCCTTCCTACTTCTAATGCCGTGGGCCCCTATCCCAACGCCCTTGACCTGGACAGCGTACTTAAGTACCTCACCTGGGTCCACCCCCTTCATCCTAGCTATCTCTACAGCTGCCCTGTAGGTACCCTCAGCTAGAACCCTACCTACGCCCCTCCTGTATGCTATATCCTCCATGAGCCTCCTGAGGCCCTCGAAGTCGCCCCACCTCAGATCGTAGCCTACATTCTCCCTAGTTAGCACACCACGCTCAAATAGCTCCACCGCGAGACCCATGACGTTACCGGTCTGAATACCGCACAGACCTAGGTCATCTGCCATAGCTGAGAGGGCTATGGCCTTATCCACTTCGAAGACCCCTAGATTGGTCCCTAGGTAGGCACCCATCTCATAGTCCGGGCCGTCGGATAGGTAGGTGACTCCCCCGATCCCGACCTTACTGACCTTCATGCAGGCTAGCGGGCAGCTCCAGTCCGCCCACGGGTTCTTGGCCCAGTACCTCCACTCTATTAACACATGGTTGAACTCCTCCTTATTGTGCCACTCCTCCTGCCAGTTCCTGACCGGCTCGGAGCTCGTGTCGTGGCCGACCCTCCATATAGCCGAGGTAGTCCCCCACCTCCTGAAGGTCACCCTACTAGCCACCCTATCGATGACTTCGTACCTGAGCTTAACGAACTCGTCCTTGTTAGCTACCGGTGGGAGCGGGCCGCTCCCCTCTACAACCACCGCCTTAAGCTTCTTAGACCCCATAACCGCGCCGTACCCTCCGTACCCAGCTGCGTGGAACCACCTAGCCATGACGGCCGCTGTCCTAACTAGGTTCTCACCGGCCGGGCCTATGTAGATGGATGGGGCGTCTCTGCCGAGCTCACTCCGCAGTGCTTTAATGAGGTCCACACCTCTCATACCCCACAGCCTGCTAGCGTCCCTCACCTCGACGTCCCCATCCCTCACGTAGATGTAGACCGGGTCTCTGGACGCTCCCCTAATGACCAGCCCGTCATAGCCGCACGCCTTTATTGCGTAGGCTACGTGGCTACTGACTACAGAGCCGACAACACCCCCGCTCTGAGGGCTCTTGCCGGAGATAGACAGCTTTATCCCGGGGTAGTACCCTGTGAGCGGGCCTGTAAGCACCGTCAATATGTTTTCGGGCCCCAGCGGGTCGACTTCCCTCCATCTCCTACCGAGCTCCCTCCACAGTATGTGAGCTGCCAGCCCCCTACCACCTATGAACATGCGGTAGGTTACTGGGCTGACCTTCATCTCCGCTACCTTACCGCTACTTAGGTCTACGTCTAGGAGCCTACCCCACATACCGAACGTCTGGACCATGCCCATCACCCGAATACCCTACTACACACCTCCCTAACAACAACCTCCGGGGGCTTAGCGTAGTGCTTTATGGCTGTCCCCTGAGGCTTCCTTATAACCCTCAACGCGTTGTAGCCGGCCCTAGTACACTCCTTCACGCAGGCAGGGTCCCCACCGCATAGGTCACATATGAGGACATACTGCTTACCCTTAACCACCTTAGGCACCCTACCGGGGCATGCCTGAACGCAGCTAGAGCACAGGGTACAGAGGGATGTGTCCACGAGGACAGCCCCAGTGTTCTGATCTACCTTCAGGGCCTTCGTAGGGCATGCCGATACACACGGGTAGTCCGGGCACTGAACGCAGTAGTGTGGTACTGGGCAACCAGGGTAGTCCTCATATACGGTTATCCTCGAGGCGGCTGGCCAGATGACCCCCTCATGCTTGAGGCTGCAGGCAATCTCACACAGCCTGCAGCCGGTGCAGAGACTGTAGTCTACAAGTACCCAGATCTGACCTTGTGTAGAGGCCAAGTCTATACCCACAAGTTTTCGGGGGCGGGCTTTTATTTGTCTAAGGTTCTATCCAGCCGGGCTCCCGCTCGAGCTAGGTAATACCGGCAGGAGCTTTAGGTTGCTTAGAACTCTTGGTGGGCCGCTAATATAGCCGGTAGATCGCTTGTTATTATTGACGTGCGCTGCGCTATGGGCTCGGTTATTGACGCTCTATCGAGGTATGGTGGGAGGGCCTACTACGTCCTGAAGGCTGCTATAGAGGTGGCAGAGGAGAATAGGAGGCTGGGGCTTTCGAGGCTGGGCGACTTCGACTACAGGTCTCTAGTAGCTAAGTTGAGGTCTTGGGGCATAGACTATAACCCATCTAACCTCCTCAAGGAGCTTGAGAAGGACTACGGCATCATCAGAACCGTCTACAGGTCCTCTAACCAGAGGTGGTGGGTATTCAACGACATGACATCAGTGCGGCTGGCCCTAGCTGAGGGGAAGGAGGATGCGGGTGACCCGGAGGAGGAGCTGCTGACCATCCAGATAGCTGCTATCGACGTAGATAGGATGATCTCAGACCTCAGCAGCTTTCTAGGTAAGGAGAGGCCCGGACCTGCCGACGAGAGGAGGATTAAGGAGATAGTTTTCACTGAGCTACCCCAGGCAGTGGAGGTCTACAACAGGGCCTCCAGGTACGGGGAGAAGTACGCTGAGTTCTTGAGTAAGGTCAGGAGAGCCCTTGACCTAGCTAGGAAGGCTGTGCTGCTCATGAGGGGGAAGCTCCCACCAGCCCAGCTAGGTACCGCGGTAGCCGCTGAGGAAACCCCCGTAATCTCCGAACTACGGCAGAGGTAGAACTCATGGTTGTTTGAGCCCTGCACCGTCCTCGGGCAGAACATTAATCGTAGTGGAGCCACTTTTTAGTGCTTCCATAACCGCTCTACTGGTGGGCTAGCTTACCTTACAGGGTGCTCGTTGTCGGTCTCGGGTCTGTCGGATCCCTCCTAGTGTATGCACTGAATCGAGCTGGGATTGTGCCGGTTGTGGTCGGGAGGTCTACCCCGAAGAGTTTAAGGTTGAGGGTCCGGGACTCCGGATCGGTCGGGCTTTCCTGTAAGGTGGTTAGCTGGTCCGAGGTCTCAGGAGGCTGGGACTTCGTACTAGTAGCAACTAAGGCATACGACGCCCTAGAGGTTGCTGAGAAGTTAGCGGGCATGGAGTTCGGGCTCGCTGTGTTCGTGCAGAACGGCCTCGGTGTTCTAGAGCATGCTGAGGGTGTTTGGGGGCGTGGTAGGGTGGCGCAGCTAGTCCTCAACCACGGCGTCTACTACAGCGATGAGCTGGGTGAGTTCGTCTGGGTCGGTGGGGGTAGGAGCTACCTAGGTATGAGGGGCCCCCCAGCTCGGGAGCTCTACGAGCTGGCTAACTCCCTGGGTATGCTGGACGTCACCGTAGTCGATGATGTGGAGCCCTACAGGTGGCTGAAGCTAGCTGTCAACGCCTCCATAAACCCTATAACCGCTGTGTTGAGGGTCCCTAACGGCTACCTAGTTAGGGTCCCAGAGCTCACCTCCCTAGTCAGGAGGGTTGCCAGTGAGGTCGCTGAGGTAGCTAGGAGGGCCGGGATCTCACTACCGGCCGACCCCGGTGAGGAGGCCCTTGAAGTAGCTAGGAGAACTGCCGGGAACATATCGTCCATGCTGGCAGACCTGAGGAGCTGTAGAAGAACTGAGGTGGACTTCATAAACGGGGCCGTCGTCGAGCTCGGTAGGAGGCTCGGGGTCAGCACCCCGTACAACGAAGCCCTATATATCTTAGTAAAGAGTTTGGAGTTGGTGTGTAGCGGGGGTGTCTAAGGACAGGATTACCCCGTACCACTTCATAAAGGCTAAGAGGGAGGGCCGCAGGATAGTCATGGTTACTGCCTACGAGTACACACACGCTAAGCTAGCGGATGACGCGGGGGTCGACGGTGTGCTAGTCGGCGACTCGCTCGGTATGGTCATATTGGGCTACAGGTCGACACTGCCGGTCACTTTCGAGGACGTCGCACACCACCTCAGGGCAGTCCTAGCGGCGAACCCGAGAGCACTCGTAGTGGCTGACCTGCCTTTCCTCACCTACGAAGTGAGCCGTGAGGAGGCCGTCAGGAACGCAGGTAGGTACATAAAGATGGGTGCGGACGCCGTTAAGATTGAGGGAGGTGTCGAGGTAGTGGATAAGGTGGAGGCTATGGTGAAGGCTGGGATACCGGTTATGGGTCATGTAGGGCTGAACCCCCAGAGATTCCTCGTGCTTGGGATGAGGGTTAGGGGTAAGACAGCTGAGGACGGCTCGAAGCTTTACGAGGACGCTAAGGCCCTCGAGGAGGCCGGGGCCTTCTCGCTGGTGATTGAGTTCACTACCTCCGAAGTAGCTGCGGAGGTCACGAAGGCCTTGAGAATACCGACGATATGCATCGGGGCAGGCCCAGCATGCGACGGCCAGATCCTAGTCTTCCACGACTTGGTTGGGCTGAACGTCAGCCCACCCCCGTTCGTCAGGAAGTACGCTGAGGGGTACCAGCTATTCCTCGACGCGTTGAGGAGGTACGCTGAGGACGTTAGGTCCGGGGCCTTCCCGGAGGAGAAGCACTACTTCAGAATGGCCCCCGAGGAGCACAGCAAGTTCCTGGAGTTACTCAGTAAGAAAGGGACTAGGGCTAGAGGTCCTTAAGCCACGGGTATAGGTCGACCCACCTGTGGATCCAGGGCCTGTAAGTCCTTATGTAGGGCTCACCACTTGTGAGCTTCTTTATTAGCTCAGCATCCCTCCTGTACTTGATGGCCTCTAGGGAGCCCTCACCCATCTTAGCCCTCCACTCATCCAGGGACAGCATGTACTTCTTCTGGACGTAGTCCCTGTAAACATCGCTCATAACGTTGAAGGTGCAGAACGGTATTATCCTACCGTCCGGCATTAGGTAGTGGACGTTGCACCTCATAACCCTCTGCACGTCGTAGTTGTAGAGGTCCATGAAGTGCATCATACCTAGGAACAGCATCCTGTAGTGCCACTCTCCAAGTGCCTCGTAGGACCTCTTGATGAATATGTTAGCCAACATCTTGGGTAGGGCGCCCCGAATCTCCCTCGGGACATCCCCCCACCTTATGAACTTAGACACTAGGCTTGTCACTAGCTTCAGCCCGACGACAGGCTTCAGCTTACCTGCCCTAAGTTCCTCGGACTTCTCCGCTAGGTATTCGAGGAACCCGTAGACGTCTATGAACCTAGTTATAGGTACGAACTCAACCTCAGCCCTCTCCCTGTCCACAACCCTCGTGTAGACGTATGTGGCTACACCGCACTGGGGGTGGTTAGCCATCTCAAACTTGAACTCCCCGGCTAGGACCTCAGCGAACTCCGATATCGGTACTGAGGCTGGGACAGGGAACCAGTCGTCCCTCCTTATCTGACCACCTGTCTGCTCCTCAATCAGCTTCACAGCATCGGATATGGTGACCCTGAGCTTCTCCCTCTCAGCCCTCCTTATCATGCCTGTGAGGGAGACTGGCTGGAAGTTCACGGCACGGACTATGTCCTGGTTCAGGGCGGCGAACCTCACTATGTCCCCGAGCTCCTCGGTGTTGGATCCCTTTATGACTGTCGGTACGAGTACCACGCTACTCATCCCACCGGCTCTGAACGCCTCGAATATGTAGGGTACCTCCCAATGGTTCTTGGGGTTGGCCTTCGGGGTGACCCCGTCGAAGCTCATGTAGACCGTGTTGACGCCCCGGGTCCTCAGGTCCCTCGCGTAAGCTGCTGCCGCTTCAGGCCCTTTCTCCACGTAGATCTTGGCGAAGGCTATTGCGTGGGTGTTCAGCTGTATGTGCCTCACACCCATGCTCTTAAGTAGGCTCACGATCTCCAGGAGATCCTCCCGCACAGTAGGCTCCCCGCCCGTTATCTGAATGACCGGGGTGACCTTCTGCTTAAGTAGTTGCTCAACCATGAACTTTATCTGCTCTAGGCTGGGCTCGTAGACAAAGCCGCTCTTCTCAGCGTAGAAAAAGCAGTACCAGCAACTCAGGTCACACCTATTGGTAGCCACTAGGTTGGCTATAGCCGTGTGGTTCATGTGGATCGGACACAGCCCGCAGCTGTAAGGGCAGGGAGCCGTCAGCTCCGTGTAGACGTACCTCGGCCCCCTACCCTCAACAAAGAACCTCTCCAACCGCCTAGAGAACTCAGCATCACCTTGATAGACATCCTCTATCTCACCATGCTCCGGACACACCTTCCTAATGAACCACTTCCCATCCCTCTCAACCACGACAGCTGGGAGCAGGGCACCGCAGTAGGGGCAAACAGAGTTCGTATACCTTACGAGCTCCTCACCCTCCCTAACCCTCGGTAGGGGGCCGCCGACCCTGATCACCTTACCAGCTATCTTGATGGTGCCCTCAGCAGCCGAGAACTCAGACGGCTTCACAAGCCCCATAGAGCCTCACTGACAGTAAATAGCGGACACTAAATATAAGTCTAAACCTGAGCTAGTAGGTTATTTCCACCAGTAGAGCCGGGGCAACCGTCTTACAGGACCTGCTGAGCCAGCACCAGATAGTGGGGAATACATAACTGACTTCCTCCCCGCCCTAAAGGGCGAGGATTCCCTTTAGGGGGCTGACAGTGAAAAACTTATATACTACAGTAACTAACTATACTAGGTGAGTCAAGAAATGTTTGCGGAGGATGTGCCTGGAGGACACCACGAAGAAAGGGAAATACCAGAGGGTCACGAAGGATGTGGTTACAGACAGCACCACTATCGCCACCATCACGAACACATGCGGCACCTACCCATGAGAGGAGCTCTGCACCTGCTTATACTTAAACTACTAGAGGAGAGACCTCTCTACGGTGCTGAGATAAAAGAGCTACTTAAGAGCAGGCTAGACCTAGATATTCCGAGCTCCGCTGTCTACGCTATCCTGGGGATACTGGAGGAGAAGGGTATGGTAGTATCATCCTGGGAAACCACTGAGAAGGGTGCTGCGAGAAAGGTCTACAAGATAACTGAGGAAGGGGACAGCTACTTGAAGGAGAAGGTAGAGAACCTAAAGAGGACTAAGAAGGTATTCGACTTCCTGCTATCTTAGAGCTATTCAGATCTTTAGGGTTAAGGTAGCTCAACACTTTTTCACTATCTTCAGGCCGTAGATGTACTTCCTAGGTGCGTACTCAAGTACTCTCCTAGTCTCAACTAGCCTCATATAGCCCTCCAAGTTCCTGATGGGAGGCTCTTCACCCCCTAACGCATATATGTGGGCATACCCACCACATGAGAGGGCGGCTACAGCCTTCTCTAGATATTCCAGCGACCTATGTGGGAGGTCCACAATGACCCTAGTGAAGCGGTCTGAGGAGATCTCCTCGAGGAAGTCGTCTACCCTAGAAACAACGACCACTACCTTCCCCAATAGCTTATTCATGGCTATCGACTTAGCTAGGTAAATAGCTGCCCAGGGGTTGGAATCAACAGCAAAGCACGTTGCCCGCCTCTTAGAGGCTATGTGGAGGGAGTAGGGCCCGACACCCGAGAAGAGATCCAGCACCCTCTCACCGTCACCGACCTCCTCCGACACCCTCCAATGCTCGTATGATAGTGTCGGGTTGAAGTAGACCCTCCCAACATCAACCACTATCTTAACACCGTACTCAACGTGGACCGTCTCCCCGACGTCCTCACCCCACAACCTGATCAACCTCCTAACCCTGAACTCCCCTTCCGTCGCGCTAGATGAGTAAACAGCTCTAACACCTTTACTGATCCTCGCAATAGCCTCCCCTATAACCCTACCGTAGATCAGTAGATCCTCCGGGAGGTGGACGATCGCCACATCCCCAACCAGCTGGTAGGACCTCGGCAACCTCCTCAGAGCTTCCTCAGGTATCACCCCCCTCAGTAGGTCTACGTAGCGGAGCCCCCTTGAACCAACCTCGAACTCGTCGACGCACTCGGTGGCGGATATCCCGAGCCCCCCCAGAGCATCCACAGCCTTCCTGGATAGACCCCCTATGACGGGTAACCTAACAACTCCCCTACACCTATAGCTCTTAGCCTTCGAGTTAGGTAGTAGGAGGCCGAGTGAGCGTAGAGCCGATATAGCCCTCTCAGCGTGCTGAGTCTCCACCTCAACGCATCGCGCTACAACCGACCCGCTACCCAACTACTGTACCTACCACAGAACACATCCACCAACACTTAAAGCACTACCTGCCGCACAGTAAGATAAAACAGCACAACAAACACTAAATAGCGGTGAAGTGGTGAGGAGCCTAGGGGTAGTGCCAAAGCTTGACAGTAGGGACGCTCTAGCACTCAGCTCTAAGGTACTAGAGTACGCTGAGGAGAGGGGGATGAGGGCCTACCTAGACGCACGGGCTAGTGAGTACATAGATTGGGACCGGACGTTCAGCCTAGGATCAGACCCTGTCGACGTAGTGGCTGTAATCGGGGGTGACGGAACCATACTTAGGACATTGCATACCCTGAAAGACATGGAGGTACCGATGATTACGATTAGACACGGTAAGAGGGGTTTCCTAGCTGATGTTCCGCCATACGATTACGCAGTAGCTATCGACAGGCTCATTGAGGGTAGGTACTCGCTGCACGAGTACATGAGGCTCTCAGTACTCACTGAGGCATCTACGAGACTGCCCTACGCCCTCAACGACGCTGCGGTAGTTACATCGCCGAAGTTTGGGGGGAAGGTCAGCAGGCTGAGGGTTATGAGGGAGGACAGCGCCGGCAACGTGGAGAAGGTTGTTGGTGTTGTAGGGGATGGCGTCATAGTCTCTACCCCAGTCGGGTCGACGGCATATAGCCTAGCTGCTGGGGGACCCGTCGTCGACCCTCTCATGAAGCTCTTCATAGTAACACCTCTAGCGCCCATATCACTCTGCTCGAGGCCGGTCGTCCTCCCGGAGGACTCCAAGGTTGTCGTAGAGGTGGAGAAAGGATCTCACGAGGTCGAGCTCTTCATAGATGGGGTGGCCTCCGCGAGGCTGGAGCCAGGCGAGTCGCTGAGCGTAGTGAAGGCACCTAAGCCGGCTAGGATTATAAGGTTCTTCACAGAGGAGTACTTCTCGAGGGTGTTTGAGAGGTGCCTATAGACTGCTCGAAAGGTAATGTAGTGCTCGATGCTGCCGGCCTCTTCGCGGGTGTCGAGCTGGGTCACGGGGTCTTCTACGTGACTGAGGGAGTTCTGAGAGAGGTGCTAGACCGGGAGAGCAGGATGAGGCTCGAGCTTGCGCGAACTTCCGGTAAGATAATCGTAGTTACCCCACCGAGAGAGCATGTAGTTATGGTCATCTCCAAGTCGAGGGAGTTGGGGGTCCTGGAGGAGCTCTCCGAGGCGGACATCGAGATACTGGCACTAGCCAGCTATGTGAGGTCGGTCTGCGGGAGCTCCATAATATACACAGACGACAAGCTCGTCCAAGACGTAGCTACCTCGTTAGGCATTAAGGTCCAGGGCGTGAAGTACTTGGAGAGGTCGAGACCTAGAAGGTATATTTACAGGTGCAGGGTCTGCGGCTTCACTTCACGGAACCCCGGGGACTGCCCGAGGTGCGGTACCCCACTAGAGCTCGAAGCATCTAGATGACGAACTCCCCTGGAACCGCGATGCCAGCTCTGGTCAGCCTCTGAGCGCACCTACTGCAGAACTTCGGGAGCTTCCTATCCACGTCGAGTACGCTGTTACTGAAGCTCATTACGCAGAGGCTGTTTCCGCAGTGTTCCAGCCCTAGGACATGCCCAAGCTCGTGGAGAACCTCCTTAACCACCCTCCCAACATAGTTCGCACGATCCGTCCACAGCCTAAGCCTCCGAAGGAAGACGGAGGCCGCCCTAAGCTCAGGGATAGCGAGCCCGAAGACGAAGTTAAGGCCCGGAACGTAGCCATCGGCATCAGCTAGGAGCAACCCGATAGAGCCTGCGCTCCTGCGGTAGGCAACTAACCTAACCACGGAGTCAGCTAGGTACTGACCACGGGATTCATCTAGAACTTCGTCCGGCAGGCTGAGTAGCCCGGCATACCGTACATCAGCGCTCAGAGCCCTAGAGACCTGCGATAAGACAGCCTTGAGGACTTCCTCCTCCACGTAGTTGAATGTGTAGACCTCTACTAGTATGTTAACCATCCCAGATTAGGTGTGGTGCTGGCGATTAATAGCTTCTCCCGGCTGTAGGGGTTCAGTTCCCGTATAAGTTCCTATAAGTTGATGCGGTCATTACCTCATCTTCGTTCCCCCGCATCGCTCCTTGGGTCAGCATCTGCCTTGGGGGCGTTCGGGGCAACCCCGGAGACCCCACATCTTGGGTGTTTGGATACGTACTTCCTGTACAGGTTTACTGTTGCGGTAACGTCTCTATCCCCTACGAAGCCGCACTTCCTACACCTCAGCACCCTATGCCCGTCCTCAACCAGCTTACCACCGCACCTAGTGCACTTCGATGACGTGCCCCTAGGATTAATTTTAACTACTTCAAGGCCCCTCTCCATAGCCTCGTACTCAACGCAGAACTGTATCCTGCGGTAGAACCACAGCCCCAGCCTCTTATTAAATCTTTTATTCTTCTTGCCGTTCTCCCTCAGCTTCTCCAGGTCCTCGAGGACCACCGCTGAGTGGTGTTTAAGTGCTAGCTCGGCTACTAAATCCCCTAACTTGTGGGCGTAGTCCCACGAGATGTTCCTAATTCTCTTGCCGTGCCTCTCAACAGCCCTCCTAACGCCTCTGATGTACCTCCACGACCTCGGATATCTCTCCTGGATCCTCTCAATCCATATTCTCTGGGTCAAAATCCTCCTGTGGGGAGTCTTAAACCTCTTCAACCTGATTAACTTACCATCGAGAGTGAACACTGCTAGCGTCACGTTGTCGAAGTTTAGGTCGATGGACATAACAGTCCCGGGCTTCGATGGTTTAACGGATCTCTTAAAATATACCGAGACCCAGAACCCTCCCTTATCGTACTTAACAACTAGCTCGTAGTTACTCCAACCCCTGAACTTCTCGACCCTCTCTTTAGATGTTACTAGCTTTAGCCTAACCTCGTAGTTGCTGTGGAGCTTCAGTGTTAGTGTCATGCCGTCTAAATCCAGCCTATAGTCGTACCTGTCCACCCTAGCACTCAGCCTCCTGAGGACAGGCCTCCTACCGCCGTTACCCCTAGCAGAATCCACTAAGCTCTCAGCATATACGTACACCTCCTTAGCGTGGTGAGCCCTGAGACCGAGACTCACTAAATCATCGTAGAACAGCCTGTGAAGTCTCTTCTTGGAGAGACCTTCATTGATACCCCAAACCCTATCTACAACCGATTGGACAGCATCACGGTAAAGCCTCAGGAAATCCAGCAGCCTATCATAGCTGCCCTCGGGGAGAGCCCTCATCTTCAAGGCCTCAACCAATGCGGGCTCTTCACCCCTCACAGGGCGGTCCACCGCCTTGTGAATGCGTTTTCAAGGCTTAAAATCTTTTCTAACACCTGCTACCCTGGGCGATAACGCGGCTAGGTTCATATAACGCCAGGTGCTCCGTAATAAAGTTCAGGGGCGGGACGGTGGTCCTGTACCCACCAGCAAAGTACCAACCCGAGGTAAAGCCGCTGTACAGCAAGAGAGTACACGCAGCAACAACAGCAGAGGAGCAGCATCAAACCATATAAACCCATATGAAACTAGAAACAGCTACGAAAGGCTGTTGAGCCCATGATGCAGGACCCCACCCAGTCTTAGTCCACCAAGGCTTAAAGCAGGGTTCCGCCCTTAGGTAGGCTTTGGGAGCATAAGAAGAAATTGGAGTGCATAAAACATTTAAGCTATGGAAGATGAGAGCGATTGGTGTGGGGTAGTTGGGTAGGGAGTTAAAGATTGCGATACCTATAGCTGTCATAGCGGTCACAGCGGCGGCTCTGGTGGCTACGGCTATCTATGTATCTGTAGCACCATCTAGAGGTAGTGACTATGTACGCGTAGTACCTAAGGGGTTCGACTACACACCCTTCACTACCTACGTAGCTGAGCTCTACGTAGGTGATAAGGTCGTTAGGTCCCTCTACGCAAGGGTCGTGGACTTAGGTAGGTACTCGGATCTCTTGGTAAGCCTGGGTTGGCGTGAGGGCTCTGAGGTTAGGAGTCTAGAGGTTGAGGTAGGCCCGCCACCGGGGCGGGTAGTCCCGGATCTTGCATGGGTAGCTAACCTAGGTGATCCGGTACCGGTCGAGTTCTACCGCAACGGTCCGGCAGTGGTCTGGAGGTGTATGAACCTAGGTGCGTGGGGTCAGGGAACCGTAACCCTGGAGTTCATCCTTAAAGGCCAGATCCTCGGGGAGTATACCATACGTGTAAGGGGTGTACTAAGGTACGGAGGTGCGGACTACCTACTAGACCACACCTTCACGATACTAGAGCCTGAGGCTGAATCCAGCAAAGCTTAGTTGAGGTGCTAACTACGGTGTACCTAGACAAGAAAGAGTTCAGTAAGGTAGTTGAGGAACTCCCTAAACTAGAGCCGGCTAGGAGGAACTTAGAGGTCGGCGACCGCAGCTGGACATACTTTAAGACCTGCTAAACAGCTGAGAAGGTCTTGACGGCTCTCTTATGGGGTTCTAGAGTATCTCCTCAGACGAGATCTCTTCTTCTGTCACCTCTCTTAACGAACCTATCTCGGCTAGCTTTCTGTATATGCTCTGGACAGCTTGGACTACTTCTTCCTCGCTCTTCGCTCCCGTAATCACCATCTTACCGCTGCTGAATATGAGGAGAACAACTCGGGGGTTATTCATCTTATGTATTAGCCCGGGGAATTGCTCGGGTTCGTACATGACGTTATCTAGGTATTCAGCGGCTATCTCTAGGTTAACCTCAGCATTTAGATTAGCTGAGGCTACAACGTTCTGTATCTGAATTCTAGGTTTGCCGGTCACTATGATTCCGTGCTTGTAGAACAGTCTCAGTATTCTTTTGAAGCCCTTTATCAACATGTCCGTCCTCTTCGCTCCCGTAATCACCATCTTACCCGTCCCGAAGACCAGGGCAGTAAGCTTAGGGTTGTCAAGTCTTAGCACGAGTCCGGGAAACTCCTCCGGATCGTACTCCACGTTAGGTATCGACCTAGCTATAGCGCCCAGGTCGAGAGTCTGATCCAACGTTACTGTGGCTACGATGTTTTCTATCTTAATTAGTGGTGTAACTCGACTCATCTCCACCCCTCAGTAGAAGGTTAATAAGGTTTATAAAGCTTATAAACGGGAGAAAATTCCCTAGCCCTAAAGAAGGAGGATAGGGGCAGGTAAAGGAGAGTCTTTACAGCCGCTTAAAAGCCCTTAAAGGAGACCAAGCTGGAGTGGAGAAACTGGAGCTAGTGGAAGGGCTTGAGATAGTTGGAGAACTTCCAGTGGCCTACGCTAGAAAGTACAAGACCATCATACTGGCCGATACACATATAGGTTTCGAAGAAGAGATCACGTCGAAGGGCGGTTACATACCTAGGTTCCAGCTTAAGAACACGTTGAGAACCCTAGAGGAAGCGTTCAGCGTAGTTAGTGCTGAGAAGGTGGTGTTTGCAGGTGATCTAAAGCATCTTTTCGGGACTCTAGGTAGGATGGAGCGTCAAGAGTTAATAGAGCTCCTAGGATACATTAAGAAACACGTTGCTGAAGTTATTGTTGTTCGAGGGAACCACGATAACTTCCTCCCCATCATGAAACGGTGGATAGAGTTTGAAATCGTCGAAAGCTACATGTCGCCTCCCTACCTCATAGTACACGGTCACAAACCGCTCGGAGACGAGCTGAAGAGCTCGGACTGGCAGTACCTAATTATGGGGCACGAACATCCCAGCATAGCCCTTAGAGACCCCATAGGGGTTGTTGGGAAGTTCTCCTGTTTTCTCGTAGGGGATACTCTCCTTTCAGGAGGTAGGAAAGTAGTAGTCCTCCCAGCAGTGGGGATCTACCAGACCGGGTCTAGGGTAACCCTCTCTAAGGACACATACCTATCCCCGGTAATAAAGGAGGACGTGACCATTGAGAGCTTGAGACCCATCGTAGTGGGTCCAGACATAGGCGTAGTGGAGTTCCCGAGATTAGGGGATCTATTCGACCTAATGTTGTAGTGCCCGAAGGGGGCTCGAGATAGCGTAATAAACCTACGATCATTAAGTTCCTCACAGGATCCTGTCTACACATCTAGCTAGCTTAATTATAGCAGCACTTTTTACCCTGTTCTTTACAAATTGCTGGGCTCTAGATGATTAGGGTGTCCTCCCCATATATAACTGAGGATGATATAGAGACAGTAGCCTCAGTTCTGCGCTCGGGGATGCTTGCTTTCGGGAAGGTCGGTGAGGAGTTCGAGAAAGCGCTTGCTGGATACCTAGGGGTCAAACACGTCGTCGCGGTGTCGAACGGCACCGCAGCGCTATATCTTTCCTTGAGGGCGCTGGGTGTTGGGCCCGGTGATGAGGTGGTGGTTCCAGACTTTACTTTCTTCGCTACAGCCTCTACCGCTATTCTTTCGGGGGCCACCCCTGTACTGGTAGATATAGACCTTGAGACCTACACTATAGATGTTGAGGAGGTTGAGAGGAGCCTCACGGATAGAACTAAGGTCATCGTACCCGTGCATCTCTACGGTCACCCAGCTGATATGGACGTTCTCCTCTCTCTTTCCAAAGAGAGGAATCTTCTGATACTGGAGGACTGTGCCCAAGCCCTAGGGTCCGAGTACAGGGGGGTAAAGGTAGGTAGCATAGGGCATGCCGGGGCTCTAAGCTTCTACCCGACAAAGAACATAACTACCTGCGAAGGTGGGGCTGTTTCCAGTAACTCGGACAGCGTAGCTGACTATGTAAGGCTGGCTAGAAACCATGGGC
>Ga0315298_1004913_pt1 | contig 19478 bp, 14 predicted proteins | sample WHS_1_MG_FD_203077 | JGI IMG/M metagenome (GOLD analysis project Ga0315298, IMG submission 203077) | Extremophilic microbial mat communities from Washburn Hot Springs, YNP, Wyoming, USA - WHS_1_MG | ecosystem: Environmental > Aquatic > Thermal springs > Hot (42-90C) | place: USA: Wyoming...
GCGTCCCTCCGAGGAAACCGCCTCACGCGTCATTCCCTGCCCTTCCCCGTAAGGCCGCCCCCCCCTGGCTTGGCCTCCCCTCGGAGGGGCGGGCTCCGCACGCCCGCAAGGATAACTTCCGCTCGAGCAGGGCATAGGCCCTCCCGAGACCCCTTCCAGCTCCCGTGACAACCGCCACCTTACCATCGAACCTCACACCAGTTCTCTCCCCAGGTCCCGCTCCAACTTCCCTCCTCTCTCCGATATCATTTCATACCCTCTGGGATCCAGCCTTCTCCTGCAATTTCTTTATAGCCAGAGCAAGACTCTTTTGCATCCTCTTTATGGACTCTATCAGCACACCTATCTCGTCCCTCCTCGATATCTCTATCTTCGTCGCTAGTTTCCCTTTGCTTATCTCATCTGCCACACCGGCCAGATACAGTATCGGCTTGGTAATCGTCCTCGCCAAGATGAAACTCGCTATCACCACCGCTATTGCGGTCACCAAGACCAACCCGTAGAAAACCATGAGCCTCTCCCTTATCAATCCCGATACCTTCTCCTCCAAATCCAACAGAGGTCTCGAGAACTCGTCGAGATAAGTAGTCGCTGCCACACCCATCTGCACGTTGTCCGCTGTCTTGGCATTGAGGGCTGTTATGAACATGTATTTCTTTCTCATCTTACCATCTGGTTCCAGCCAGTCGTAGTAGCCCGCTGACTCCTTTCCTCCAAGGCTTGCCTCCATGATTTTCCAAAATTCGGGCAGCTTTCCTGCCAGCTGATGGAGATCCGTGTTCACGATCTTGGGGTTCTTGTGAAAGAGATTTACGGCTGTATGGGCATCCTGGACTGCGGTGTATCCTGTCTTTCCGACAGGTTGAACGGCCAGGGCCTGGAAGGCCGGATCTCCCTGAAGCTCCTTCACCGTCTTTTGGGGGTTGAGCTTGACGTATACTTCCAGTTGCGCTGCCACATCCTTTGCCTTGCTCTCTATTATCTGCGCTCCTAGCTCTTCCAGGCTCTTCTTGCCCTGGCCCAAGACCAGATCCCCAATGGTCGCCATGTTGTAGTAAGCGAGAAAGATTATGATTCCAAGGGGGACAAGAGAGATCACGAGAGCGAAGATCAACATCCTCGGAAAGAGCCCGAAACCGACCCTTCTCTCCATCTTTCCTTCTCCTTTCTTCTACCATTATCGAAAGCCAGCTCCACAGGCCCGAGCCAGCTTTACGGCTTGCGAACAATCCCTACCCAAGCTTCTCTCGAGCCTGAAGAATCGCGAAATCCCACCATCTATTTGATTTCCTCGGTCTGCCTCGACAAGGCGAGAATCGTCTGGATGGTCGAGAGCATCTCTCTTTGAAACCTTATCCTTTCCTCCTCCTCTTCCAGGACATGGGAGATCTTCTCGACTATTATCGGAAGGTCAGCCTTCGCTATGTAATCCCTGCTCTTTCCCAGTTCCGCCAAGGCCTCATCCACCATGAGGGAAGCAATGGGACCTATGTGATCCACGAGCCTATCTTCCAGCTCTCTCAAAAATTTCTCTTTCAGTTCTGACCTGAGAGGCCTTTCGGCTGTTGCCATCTTGATCATTTTTTTCTGGGCTAAAAAAGCGAGGGCTTTGGTGACGGAGAATTCCGATGCCTTGAGCCTGAGGCATATGTCCCTTAGGGAGTTACGTCCGTCTATCAGGGCCAAGACCTTCCAGAGGCGGGCATCTAGGGTAACCCTTCCCTCTTGCACACTGGATGAGAGGACAAAGACCGCATCCGGCCCAGGAACGAACTCCCTCAACCTGCGAATCTCCTCCCACCTTTTTTCGAGAGAAGCTAGGAGCTCAGAGGTCTCCTCCGCCACATCCACTGCCAGGCTCTCCACATTGTCGTGAAAGACCGCGGATATGGTCATCCATCCTTTGATTACTTCGAGAGCCTCCTTCCCCCTCAACGAACCCACCTGACAGTGAACCACTCTACCCTCGCTCAGGCCTATGATCCCCTCCCTTTCTCCCCAGTGCCTGATGAGGAGTCTCCCTGATCTCCTCTCGGAGCTGAGCTTTTCCAGGATCTCGTAAAGGTCTCCCTCGGGGAAATCCATTGCCATATCCTCATCCCTTCCCTGTTATCGGACTCAAGGCTTTCTCCTCCGCAGGATCTTTCCCAGAAAACCTCCCCCCGAGACCCCAGAGTCCATTTGGGAAAGCACTCTGTCAATTCCTTGACTCTTCCATGAGTGTTCCATGACATCCAGGTTCAGACGCACAAGGGAAGCACTTGAAGTGGCATCGCCGATGACGACCAAGACCTTGGAGCCTCTTTCCTCACTCGGCTCCGCAGCCCCGCCTCCTTCCGTGCCAAGTCCACCGGAAGGCTTCCCGACTTTCTCGAGCTTCCTCCAAAAGATCATGGCCTTGGGGTAGAAGACAACGAGTTCCCGCAACCTGCGAAGGAGGCTCGATTCCCTCTCGAACCACCTTTTCAGGGGATCTACCCATGGGGAGATTGTCGCGCTTTCAGGGTAAAGGGAGATGATCCTTCCATCTTCGTCGAAGACAACGGCCCCTCGGACCCCCTGAATCGACAGAAGTGGCTCCAAAGGACTCGCCCTGGCCCCACTCATTGCCCTTTCTCCCACATCTCTCTGATCTTCTTTTCCAATCCCTCCCAGGCAGTCCCCTTTTCCAACTCCACTGCTACGAGATACTGCTCAAGTCTCGCCAATCCCCAGCCTCTAGCTCCCAATATCAAGGAGATCCTACCAGGAGGCCCGCCAGAGGCCTCGGGCCTTATCTCCTCCAACGTCCGGCATAGGCCAGCCAGTTCCCAGAAAAGCTCCCTTATGCTCGCGGGACCTGAGGCTGGACAGACGAGTTCTCCGGTGGCTTCCTCCCCTATCAGACAGCTTTTCACCCCTCGAAGCTTGAGGAGCGAGGAATGGAGGGCCCTTGCCCTCAAAATCTCAGCAGAGGACCTCGACCTCGGGAAGGTCTCCTGCTCCCTGGGTTCCAGAGCCGCCTTCTTGTCCTCCAGCCTGGCCATGGCCTGGATCAGAAGGGCGTGCCAGGGTATCTCTATGGTGCTCTTAGAACTCGACGAACGAGCATCCAAAAGGACCTCTCCTTCTGTCCAGGCTAACATTCTTTCCAGGGCATCCACCCCTTCCTCCCTTTCGGCTGAGGCGTGCACCACGTTCCCATTATTGAAGAAAAGCTCCCCGGACTTCTCCTTGTGGCGGATCTCCACCCTACCAGTGAAATTGTTCATGGCCAACATCTGGATGAGGTTGGGAAGATCGAGGCCTGAGAAGAGGCCCATGAATCCACGGCTGGTTACCCCTTGGGAAGAGGCTTCGGGGGGACCTTTCCCTTCTTCTGGAGTGGTGGCCACTTGGGTTCCTCCCCTGCCCAGAGGTCCTAAGGCTCCTTTTGAGACATCGGGCATATCCATAAACAATCTAGCCCGCATTGTCAAGCAAATTCTGTGCCTTTTTCGGAGATCTTATCAGCTCACCTCGAGCCCCTCTCCTTCCAGTAGCTCGAGAGCTATCCTTATTGCTCCTGCTATGATGGGAGGACAGACCTCTGTGGGAAGTCTTCCAGGGTCGGCCTCGAGAATGTCGTCGCAGTGACTTCCAGGATAATTGGCGAGAAGCTCCTCTTTGAACCTCTCCTCGAGCTCCTGCACGAGCATGTACATCCGACCGTCATCTATCTTGCCCTGTGATGCTGAGGCGATGAGGCAGGCCGCAGCTGTGAGACTGCCGCATGTAGCCCCCATGAGTCCCTGTGCCCCTACGAGCCCAGCCATGGCGCGAACCACATCGGGCCTTTCCAACCCCAAGTGCCTCAGCCCCACATCCACCACGATCTGGCTACAAAGATTCCCCCTCTGTGATGACTCCTTTATCTCCCTGAGAAGCTCTTCATCGCTCGGAACTGGCATTTCCCTGAACCTCTCGAGCAGGTCTCTTTCGATTGCCCTTTATTAGTCCATTCCCGTATTCCGTGTCAAGGCAGACGAATTCTCCCAAAACGGGGCCTTGTCAGGGGAAGCTCCATCCCAGTGACCATCGCCCAGGACACGGTGTTCTCCCATCTAGTGAAAAGTAGCTCCTCCTCTCTCCCTTGGAAAAGGCCCCTGAGTTCCCTGAGGAGAATAGGAGGAATCAGGCTGTCTGTTTCCCAAAGGACGGGGAAATTCCTCAGGGGATCCCTCTCTCGGCTCCAAAATCCAGGTTCCCTGACCAGCCTTATCACGGGCACTGTGGAGTTTATATCCATCCAGAATTCCTCTGGCCCCTTGCAGGTGGAAAGCACGAAGGGCCTGGACGACATCCGCAAGTACGGGTCAGGACATAGGTTCCACAGCCTGGCTTGATAAGTTGAAGGGTCGTGCAGCGCCGGGAGGACCTGAATCAGTTCCTCTTGGGGAAAAGGAGAGTTCAACTCCAAGACCCAGAAGGGAAGAATGTCTGGAATATTGGCCCTCTGCCATAGGGCCCAATGGATCACCTTCTCCCATGGAAGCCCTTTTTTTCCTTCCCTGAAGAGAAATACCGGACACTGAGCCAGCCTTCTCAGGACCTGTTCTGGGAGTCCGGGCTCGGGGGTTTCATCGGGTGGAATCTCCACAACCCCAATTAGATCCCACCCCTCCCCTTGGGATGCGAACTCGGGTAGGTGGAGGGGATAGAGGCCGAGATGGAGTCTCTTTTCCGCCTCCTCCATGGCAGCTCTCATGGCCTCAATGTCCATCCCTCCCTCTGTGGCCTCCACCTGGTAAGGGGGCACTTTCGTGTACTTCACTCCCCACTTCTTCGCCCTTTCCTCGAGCCTCGTTCCTGGAAGGACAAGGAGGGGAAACACGTTCACTTTGGTTGAAAGCCCCTCTCCAACAAGGAACTCCACCGTAGCCAAGAAACTCTCTGGCGTATCCCCTGGAAGCCCCAGAATTATATCTATCTCCACATCCACTCCCCTCTCCAAGAGGAGATGTGCTCCCCTGGCAAAGGAAGCGGTATCGCATGACCTCCCAATTTTCTTGAGGACCTCGTTATTGGTCGACTGAAGCCCCGTCTCGATGGACGAGAAGCCAGCCTCCCTGAAAAGATCAGCCAGGCGACTGTCCACCATCTCCACCCTGGCCTCTGTGTGGAGCCTCACCCTTTTTCTGTTCCATCTGGCGATCTCCTTGAGCCTTTCCTCGAGGGAGGGCAAAACTTGGAAGGAAGGATCCAGGAAATATATCTCCTGAGCACCCTTCTCATTGGCCCACAGGACATGTCTCTCTATCCACTCCTTGGGAAACCACCTGACCTTTGAGAAGGACTTTCCGTAGTAGCAATAGGCACACCTGAAGGGACAGCCCCTCATGCTCTCGACCCATAGGGATCTGTCGGGGGCAAGCCCGATCACCCCCTCAAGATACGGCGAGGGAAGCTCATGGAGACTCAGGAGGCCGTCAGAGGAAGAGGCAATGGATCTCAGCTTCATCACACCGACTTCTGGGTCATCCATGAGCTCTGCCAGGACCTTGGCCAGGACCACCTCGCCTTCCCCCTTCCACAGAATATCCAAGAGGCCCCCCAAAGCTCTTCGGCCGAATCTCCCCGCTGCCTCTGGCCCCCCTCCCAAGAGCCTCACCTTCGGTCTCTCCTGTTTCAGGAGATGGAGGAGGCGAGCTGTCCTCTCGATGTTCCAGAGATAAAGGGTGGCAACGACCACATCCGGGTCGAGCCTCAGGATCTCGTCGAGGATCGCGAGGGTGGAGGCGAAGCTCGTGATCTTTTGGGGGAGGAAAAGGGGTTCATGGTCCATACCGTGTGTCAAACAGTAAGCGGCCATGTATCCTCCGGCTAGGGGATGGTCCGCGCCCCAGTAGTCGTAACCGAAGTCCAGGACTGGAAGTTGGAGGTAGAGGACCTTCATCTCTGTGCAGGGCTCAGCTGGAAAAGGTGAATGCCCCAAGGCCCCAGGTCCACATAGAGCCCTTGTCCCCGGACGGATGCAGCGGACCTCAGGTAGGTCTCTCCGCCAATGAGATCCTGTAGCTTTATCCTTCCCTCCCCCATCTGCCGAAGTTCCAGCCTCACGAGGGCCTGGGACCTCTGGTCCGAGAAATTGACAACCGCCAAGTATCTCTCGCCCCTTTCTCCCCAATTCCAGGCAATGATGTTTCGGAAGCTCTGGTTTTCGGGCCAACCCTCTACAGGGCAGAGACTCCAATTTTTCAAGGCTCCACTCAGGGTTCTCCTCAGTGCGAGAAGCTCCGTGTAGAAGTCCCTTATCTCCTCCTGGATAGGCTCCTCAGGAGGTCTTCTGAGCTGGATGGGGACCTTGTGTCTCCTTCCTTCCCACTGACCGTGGTGGTAAAGCCTGATTCCGGGGACGAAGGCCATGACAAAGGCAGCTGCCCTGTGCCGGCCACCTTCGAAGGCAGATGCAGCCCTCTCCTCATCATGATTTTCCAAGAACCTCACCAACCTATGGGCCAAGGAACTTGTCCTTTGGAGATGCTCCGTGACACTCCAGGCCCCATCGTATAGAAGCCTGTCTCTCAGGACCTTGTCGTATGAAGCATCGAACCCCAACTCCATGAGTTCTTGCTCCAATCCCCAGTAAGCTTCTGCTATGAGCATGACCCTGGGATGGGTCCTTCTCAGGCCCGATATCAAATGGGTCCAGAACTCATCGGCTGGCGGATCCGAGACCCTCTCAGACCACGTTCTCTTGAAGACCCTGTTCAGAAGGAGCATTGCCATGTCGCATCTTATTCCATCGCACATGTCCGCCACTTTCCTGACCAGTTCGAGGGACGCTTCCCTGAAACCCTCGTGGAAACAATTCACTTGAACCGTGTCCTTCCACGGCGGGAAAAAAGGATCCTTTCCGCAAGCGAAGATCCTCTCTCCAATTCTCACAAACCCATCTGGATCCCTCAGGAGATCCCCTTCATCCCCTTGGATGAAGAAATCGGGATGCTCTTCCACCCAGGGATTGTCATGGGCCACATGATTGGGCACGTAATCCAGCACCAGTTTTATACCCCTCTGGCCCAGCATTTCCCTGGCAATGGCAAGGCCTTCAAGACCTCCGAGTGTCTCATCTACTTGGTAACTTCTGACCGAATATGGGGACCCCACGACATCCTCTGGAGAGAAATTCTCTAGAACCCTTTGGCATTCTGCAGAAATGGCAGGGTCCCGCATCGCAAGCAAAGCGGATTTGGGGCTTCTCTCCCACACTCCCATGAGCCAAACAGCATCTATCCCCATCTCCCAAAACTTGTCCCACTCCTCTTGGGGCACGTTGCAAAGGGTGACCCTTTCGTTCCACCTTCGGCTGAGCTCCCAAAGCCAGGCCATGGTATTTATCTCGTAGATCACAGGCTCTCTCGGCCATCTTTTACTCAAAGGGAGTCTTCGGCCCTCGCAAATCTCAACAAGCAGTTCTCCCTTTCCCTGGGAGATGTCTCCTATTTCTTCCCTCGCCCTTCCATAAATCCAAGTCGTCCTTTTCAGAAACTCTCCGTGAAAGGCCTCCAGATGCTCCCTTTCCAACCTCCACATCCAGTTTCCATGGGCAACCGAGGGCCTGTTTATGCGGGCTTCTTCACCGAGACAAAGAATGTCTTGGAGTGGGAAGATGACCGTGTTGGCACCACTCATCATGACTAGCCTCACCATCTCCCAAGGAAGCTCCCGAGGAGAGGGCTTCCTTCCGAGGTAGGAGAACACCCTCTCCTTCTCTTCTCCTGGGGCCTCGTTTTCCCACCATCCGAGAAGAGTGTTGTTGTCGTGGGTGCCAGTGTACGCAACACAGTTGGGAACGTAATTGTGGGGGAGATGGCAGTTTCTGGGAAATTCTCCACTGAAGCCGAATTGCAAGACCCTCATCCCAGGAATTCGCAGCCTCTCGAGGCCCGATCTCACATCCTCGGTTATGATCCCTAGATCCTCTGCGATTATGGAATCCCTGGAATACTTCTCGAGAATCCTCTCTAGGAACTTCTCCCCTGGGCCCTGGACCCACCTTCCATTGACCGCGGTCTCCTCCGCCGCTGGTATCTCCCAATAGCCGAAAAAGCCCCTGAAATGGTCTATTCTCAGTCTGTGGAAGAGGCGAAAGTTTTGATCCAGCCTCTCAATCCACCACTCAAAACCCTCCTGGGCAATGCGATCCCACCTGTAGATGGGGTTCCCCCATCTTTGGCCCGTAGCGCTGAAATAATCCGGAGGTACACCTGCCACTACCTCGGGATTCCCTTCCTGATCCAAGTGGAAAAGATCTGGTCTGCGCCACACATCCACGCTGTCGTGGTTGACGTAGATGGGCACATCTCCTATCAACTCGATTCCCTTCCCCTCGCACCTTTCCTTGAGCTCCTTCCATTGGCGAAAGAAGAGGAACTGGAAGAACATCTCCTTTTCCATTTCCTCCTCCAACTCCTTCCTCTCCCTCTCGAGGGAGCTGGGATCCCTCCACTTCACATCCTCGGGCCAGGCGGTCCATGGGCTACCGCCTTGTTTTCTTTTGATGGACACAAAGAGGGCATAATCCTCGAGCCAATGGGCCTCTCTGTCGCAGAAATTCTTGAAATCCTCCCGCAGAGGGTGGCCCCCACGAACCTTTCCAAAGGCCTTTTCGAGAACCTTCCTTTTCCAGGGAATCACCCTCTGGTAGTCGCACCGATCCCTGGGGAAGGGCTCTTCGAGAACAGTGTCCTCCTCATGGATCAGACCCTCGCGGAGCAGGAGCTCTGGGCTTATGAAGAGGGGGTTTCCGGCCATGACCGAGATGCTGCTGTATGGGGAGTTTCCGGATATGGGATCTGTGGGATGCACGGGAAGTACCTGCCAATGGGTCTGCAAGGCCTCATGGAGAAAATCCACGAACCAGTGGGCCCAGGGACCCAAATCCCCGATCCCGTATTCTGAGGGAAGGGAGAAGATGGGAAGGAGTATGCCGCTTGTCCTCTTGGCCATTTTCCTTTTCCTCCCAAACATTCCAGATGGTGCCAATTTAAGCTACCCGCGCTCGATGGGCAAGGCGAAAGAGGGTGGAACGCATTGTTTCGACCGCTTGTGGTATCATCCCTCAGAGGATAAGCTTTTGGATCGGAATCCGAAAAGTACGGAGAGAGGTCAGAGATGGAGCTCGAAAGATTGGATTTCTCAATCGAGAAGTTGGGAGAGGCGCATTTCCCATCCCCCATGAAAGGAACGAGATTCGTCGAAGACGGGGATCGAGTGGTTTTCCATTCCCATCCGGAGAAGATAAAGGCTTATCTGGAAAAAGGCCAAGATCCCCCCGCCTTGGAATTGGCTGGGCCGAGGGAACTCCTCTTCTTCGATCCCTCGAGAGTCCGCTGCGGGATTGTCACATGCGGCGGGCTGTGCCCTGGACTAAACGATGTCATAAGGGCCATAGTCCTTTGCTTTCACTATCACTACGGTATTTCCCCCATCTACGGATTCCGATATGGGTATGAGGGACTCAACCCCAAGTTCGGCCACAGGGTTGTGGAGCTCACCCCCGAGGCAGTGGACCGGATACATCAGTTAGGTGGGACCATGCTCGGCTCCTCGAGGGGTCCCCAGCCAGTTGCCACAATGGTGGACACCCTCGAGGAACTGGGAATAAACATCCTCATAACCATTGGGGGTGATGGCACTCTCAGGGGAGCCCATGCCATTGTGGAGGAGATAAAAAAGAGGGGAAAAAAGATAGCAGTTGTTGGAGTGCCCAAGACCATAGACAACGACATCTCTTACATAGAGAGGTCCTTTGGTTTCGAGACAGCAGTGGCCGAGGCGAGAAGGGTCACCCAGTCCGCACATACAGAGGCAGTGAGCGCAAGGGGAGGCATAGGATTGGTCAAGCTCATGGGAAGGGAGTCGGGGTTCATAGCCGCCTATACCGTGTTGGCCGACAATGATGTGAACTTCTGCCTAGTTCCTGAAGTCCCTTTTACCCTGGAACGATTCCTCCAGGTGCTGGAGGCTAGGATGGTCAAAAGAGGCCATGCGGTCATAGTCGTGGCGGAAGGGGCGGGGCAGGACCTTTTGGGCCAGCCCCTTGAGAGGGATGCATCTGGCAATCCAAAACTGGGGGACATAGGCACATTCCTGCGGGACAAGATAAGGGCCCATTTCAGGGAAAGGGGCTTGCGAATAGACCTCAAGTACATAGACCCGAGCTACACCATAAGGAGTGGCCCGCCAAATGCTCAGGACGCTGCGCTCTGTCTCCTTCTGGGCCACCATGCTGTCCACGCTGCCATGAGTGGGAGGACAGACATGGTCGTTGGTTATTGGAAGGGGCATTTCACCCACGTCCCTATATCCCTCGCGGTCTCCCAAAGAAAGCGAATAGATCCAGGAGGACACCTGTGGGAAAGTGTACTGGCTGTGACTGGGCAACCAAGGGATATGAGGTGAGGCCAATGGTTCCCCAGCTGAGGGCCAACAAAACGAAGATAGTGTGCACCTTGGGCCCCTCCTCTGAGGAGCAGTCGACCATAGAGAAGATGATAATCGCTGGAATGGATGTGGCGAGGCTCAACTTCTCTCACGGAGATGCCCTCTGGCACGAGGAAATGGTCTCCAGGACCAGGAGGGCGGCCCAAGCCGTGGGAAGGCCCGTTACCATAATGGCGGATCTCCCGGGCCCAAAGATCAGGATAGGGAAGCTGGAAAAGGAGCCCGTGGAACTGAAAAGAGGGCAACTCTTCACCCTGACAGAGAGGGAGGTCCTGGGAGATGAGAGAAGATGCACTTTGGGCCTGGAAGGCCTCTCCAAGAAGGTGAAGAAGGGGGACAGCATCTTTCTCAACGATGGGATCATTCGATTGGAGGTCCTCTCCATCCGTGGGGAGGAGATAGAGTGTCTTGTGGTCGCAGGCGGGGAGTTGAGGTCCCACAAGGGGGTTAACATCCCTGGAGTGAGTCTGGGATCTTCCGCTTTCACGGAGTCCGACAAGAGGTGGCTTGAATTGGCCCTCTCCTGGGGGATCGATGTGGTTTGTCAGTCCTTCGTCGAGACCCCCCGAGATTTGAAGGACCTCAGGGACTTTGCCACGGATAGAGGGAGAGATATTTTCCTGGTTGCCAAACTGGAAAGATCCAAGGCCCTCGAGAACTTGGACGGGATAATGAGGGAGGCGGATGGCATCATGATAGCGAGGGGGGACCTTGGAGTGGAGGTCGAGGTGGAGAGGGTTCCCATGATCCAGAAGATGCTCATAAGGATGGCCAATGGGCTTGGCAAACCAGTAATCACCGCAACCCAGATGCTGGAGTCCATGGTGGAGCACCCGAGACCCACTAGGGCCGAGGCCACGGATGTGGCCAATGCAGTGCTGGACGGGACGGACTGCGTGATGCTCTCGGGGGAGTCGGCTGCGGGAAAGTACCCAGTGGAGGCAGTGGAGACAATGGCGAGGATCGCATGCCTTGCGGAAGGTCAACGGTCGGCCACTCCTCCACAAGACCATATCCCCACTGTCCCCCAGGAAGAGGTCCGTCCGAGGGAGCTTTTGGCTTCGGCCATAGGAGCCATACTGGAGAAGGTAACTCCGCTGGCCATCTTCGTCCCCACAAAAAGCGGTGCCACGGCGAGGAGCATCGCCAAGTTACGGCCCTCTCCGTGGATTGTGGCAGTGACCTCATCCCTCGAGACCTTCCATGCCCTGGGTCTCACGAGGGGGGTGATGCCAGTCCTGGAGACGAGGCCCATCGAGGATTGGAATGCTTATATCGGGGAGTGGCTCGAGAAAAGGGGAATGACGCACGGGCTCGTTCTCCTCACGGAGGGGCCCTCTCAGCTCCATCCCGAGGCGAACCACAGGGTGGAGATCCTCGAACTCAGAGGCCATAAGACCTGAGAGCTTATAGGGGGGAAGGGGATCTCCAAGCCTTCAACTTCCCCTCATGGATCTTATGGCATCTATCAGGCCCCTGGTAGATGAGTCGTGCGGGACCTGAGGCCCACTTTCCTCCAACTCCGGCAGTATCCTCTTTGCCAGCTGTTTTCCCAGCTCCACTCCCCACTGGTCGAAACTGTATATGTTCCATATGACTCCCTGCACGAATATCTTGTGTTCGTACATGGCCATGAGGGCACCCAGAACCCATGGGGTGAGCTTTCTGAATAGGATGGTGTTGGAGGGCCTGTTGCCCTCGAAAGTCATATGGGGGACGAGCCTCTCGATCTCCTCCTCGCTCCTGCCCAGGGAGGCGAGCTCTCGTCTCACCTCCTCTTGGGTTTTGCCCACCATAAGGGCCTCAGACTGAGCCAAGAAATTGGCCAGGAGAATGGCATGGTGATTGCCTACAGGATAGTGAGTGCGAGCAGGCGCGAGGAAATCCACGGGCACGAGCCTTGTGCCCTGATGGAGAAGCTGGAAGAAGGCGTGCTGGCCATTGGTCCCTGGCTCTCCCCAAAGAATAGGGGCTGTGGACCAAGTAGCTCTCCTGCCTAGACGGGTTGCGCTCTTTCCATTGCTCTCCATGCTGGCCTGCTGAAGATACGCTGGGAATCTTTCCATGGATTGGTCATAGGGGATGACAGCCTCTGTCTCTGCCCCGAAAAAATTGTTGTACCAGATGGAGAGGAGGGCCAGGATCACTGGGATGTTTCTCTCCAAGGCCGCATTGCGAAAATGGAGATCCATACGGTGAGCTCCCAGGAGCATCTCCTGGAAACGCTCGAATCCAACATAACAGCAAACAGAAAGCCCTATGGCAGACCATACGGAAAACCTTCCTCCAACCCAGTCCCAGAAGACGAACATGTTCCTCGGATCTATGCCGAAGCGCTCCACCAAGTCCCTGCGAGTCGATATGGCGACGAAGTGCTTGGCTATGTGGCGCTCGTCTTTCGCCCTGTCCAGGAACCACTTCCTCGCTGTCATGGCATTGGTCATGGTCTCCTGGGTGGTGAAGCTTTTGGACGAGATGAAGAAGAGGGTGGTCTCAGGATCTGACTTTTCCAGCACTCGGGAGATCTCTGCACCGTCCACATTGGATATGAAATCCACGGATATCCTTGGATGGCCATAGGGCCTCAGACACTGGGCGACCATTCTCGGCCCCAGATCCGAACCGCCTATGCCGATATTGACCAAATGACTTATGGGCTTGCCTGTGTAGCCCAACCATTTCCCTTGTCTCACTGATTCGGAGAACTCCCTCATCTTCTCCAAAACCTCACGGACCTGGGGCATCACATCCTGGCCCAGAACCCTCATGGGCTCAGAGGACAGGTTTCTCAGGGCAACATGAAAAGCTGCTCTCCCCTCGGTCTCGTTTACAGGCTCCCCCTGGAAGAGGGACTCTATCGCTTGGGGAAGGCCACATTCCCTTGCCAGGGAGATGAGTAACTCCATGGTTTCATCGACAACCCTGTTTTTGGAGAAGTCCACGAGGATCTCGTCCTCGAACCAGATGGAAAACCTCTCGAAACGGCCAGGATCCTCCCTGAATAAGTCTCTCATATGGAGGTCCTTGATCCTGAGATAGTGCTCCTCGAGCTTCCTCCAACTTTCAGTTGAGGTGGGATCGACCCTTGGAAACATGTTTCCCTCCGAATTCGTATCGTTGTTGGAATCTCATGACCTTGGGGATCACACCCAAGAGGCCCAGGCACACTAACCAATGTCTCGACTAAAAATTCGGGCCAGATTCGAGATCCGAGCTGAGACCCTTTTCCCTCTGAAACCGTTTGTCCAACACTCGGGTTTCCATGTCCCCAACCATCCCCATCCAATATAGGGCGCGAGCCAACGACTGGGGCTTAGCCACGATGGGATGGGATCGATGCCCTCTCCTCACAGGGGATAAGTTGCTTTATGGGCCCCTCCCACAGCCACTTCCTATATGGAATTGGTTAGGAGAATCCTTCTTGGGTCCATTCAGCCCCCAGGGGCCAGCTCTTTTGAATGGGAGTATACAGTGCGAGTCCCGAGAATTGCAAAATAGACGGTGTGGTCCTACTCAGTTTGGGCATCCCCGTAGCCCCCTCCAGGGAGAAGGCCACGGGGAAAAAATGGCTCACTCTATGGGCACCTTATGCCCGTGGATCGTCTCCTTGAAGGGAACCGTGATGGTGAGGAGCCCTGATTCGAACTTGGCCTTGGCCTCTTGGGGCTTTACCTCATGGGCCAGGATGAAACAGCTCTCGTAGCGGAAGGCGTCTGCCTCGGCTCTCACACAAAAGCCTCCTGTGCCCATACCTGGTCCGGATAAGTCTACAGATCCCGCGACTTTGGGGGCCCCGCGCCCAACCCCCCGGTGCCCTTGACTCATCCCCAATTGGACCGCCAGGAGGTCCGAGACCGAGAATGACATCTTTCGGGTTGGGGGGCGGCCCTTTTCCAAAGGTTTCTTGCAGTTAGTCCGCATTATTCACCCATCGTGAATAATGCGGACTGGCTCCACGCTCTCTTTGGTTGCTCCTGCCAGATCCACCTCGATTCTGAAACCAGTGTCGTCGTCATTGTGCATGATGTTGACGAGGGGCACAACCACTCTCTTTCTCTCCTCTGCCATGGCACACCTCCCTACGGACGATCTCGAGGATATCCCACATCCTCCAATTTCCAGACTACAACCGTAGGGTATCGGGTCAAGACCCCAGATGCCATGCAAGATCCTTTTCAGTTCTGCCGGTCCATGGCCAGAGAAAATATCCTCACTGGCTCGTCTATTCCCTTGAGGTGTGCCGTCGCCTTTTCGGAAACGGGCCAGAGGCCTTCTATGAGTTTCGCAGTCTCCTCTCCCAGGAGGATTTCACCCCCTTTGGCATGGGAGGCTAGCCTAGCTGCCAGATTTGTCACCGGGCCACTTGCGGTGTAAGTCATGCGAGTGCCCAAGGACCCCTTGAACTTGGTCATGCCCACCAGGGCCACCCCAGAATTTATCCCCATATTCACCCTGACGGGAAGGGCCTTGTCTGCAAGCCGGGCATTGTGCTCCATCGTGAGGGTCTTTATGTCCAGGGCTGCCTTCACTGCATTGATGGCGTTGGTCCTGGCATCGTGATCCTTGAAAATGATCATGAGCCCGTCCCCAGCGGTCTCCACTATGTCGCCGTGGGATCTTTGGATGGGATCCACGAAAGTGGAGAAAAGTTCCTCTACCAACTGGTTCACCTCTGTATCTGGTCTCGTGGCACTGAGCCTTGTATAGTCCTCCAGGTCAAGGAAAAGGACCGTCACCTCCCTCTTCTCCTTCTCCAGATTTGCTATTTCTGGGTTCTTCTCCACTATGTTCCTCACCGAAAGGGGCACGAAGGGAGATAGGTGGCTGAGAATCTGGCTTATGCGGATCTTCTCTTGGGTGACTTCCCAGTGTTTCTTCGCCCTCAAGATCACGTGGGCCACGCTGTCGGCCAGGTCTTTGAGGAGATAGAATTCCTTTCGGGTGATCTTTCCATCGGGCTTCATCACTAGATTCACCACAGCCAGAAGATCATCTCCCAAGAAGACCGGTATGGCTATCTCCGGTCCTATGGGGACAACTTTGCCGTCAGGCCTCACTATGGGCTCACTGTGGGGGAAGATCACGGTCTTCTTTCTGTGGATCGCCTTTTGAACGGCCTTCCTCTCTCTTTTACAGGACTGGCAATTTATGGGCCTGTCGTAGAGGGCGCACTGCAAGGGCCTGGTGTATTTGGGAGCTTCTGGATCCAGAAGGAGGATGCAAACTTCCATGGCACCAGGCACAAGAGTCCTCGCCTCGCTCCTCAGGGTCTCCAAAATCTCGTTGACCTCGAGGGTTGTGGCCATCTTCTGGGAAAGCCTCCTTTGAGCCTCGAAACGCTCCTTGTAGAACCTATCCCTGATCTTTTCCTTCCCGAAAGTGCCGCTCGCAGAGCTAGATGGCATTTCAAGCCCCCAAACTCGCTTTTTTCATCATGCTGGGAGAAGGTCCCCTTTGGATCTCATACGAAGGGATTCTCTACCCTGATACCAGTATCCCTGCCCCAGCCGGGATTTTCCACTCCGACCAATATCCTCTGAGCCCTTCTTCCACTTTCTTTTGGGAGGAGAGCTTGTCTCAGCCTTCGCCCTTTTTGCCTTCGTCCTTCCTCTGGATGAGAAGGCAGGGCGGCTCGCTCCACGATCTCAGGTGGATATCCCTTTGAGGATATGGGATCTCTATCCCATTTTCCCGAAAGAGCCTTTCGATCTCCTTGCAGATCTCGCTTTGTGCCAAGAGCCTCTCCTTAATGTCTCCTACCCATGCATGGAGTTCGAGATCCATGGAACTGTCCCCAAATCCCGTGACGAGGGCATTGGGTGAGGGGTCCTCCAGGACCTTGGGGTTTGCCTTTGCCGCCTCCACAAGGAGGCTCAATGCCTTTGCCAAATCCGTTCCATAAGCAACTCCTATCCGAATCCTTATTCTCGCCATGGGGTTGCTGAGGGTCCAGTTTATGACTGTGCTTGATACGAGTTGGGCATTGGGGACTATGAGCTCCGATCGATCGAAGGTCTCTATCACAGTGGAACGAAGGCCTATGCGTTTGACCCTCCCCCACTCCTTCTCAACGACCACTGTATCTCCCACCTTTATGGGCCTCTCGAAGAGGAGTATCAGTCCACTTATGAAATTGTTAGCCACGTGCTGGAGCCCGAAGCCTATCCCCACCCCCAATGCTCCCCCCAGAACCAGGAAACTCTCCAGCCTGACCCCGAGGAGACTCAGAGCCATAAGGAGGCCCACCACTACGAGGAAATAATGGAGAAGCCTTCCCATGGCATGGCGGGCTCCCGGGTCCACCTCTGTCTTGGGGAAGACCTCTGCTTCCAGCACCTTGTTTATGATCCTCGACAAAGACAGGGATATGTACACCGTGAGGAGGGCCAAGATGAGCAGTTCGAGATTGAGGCTCACTTTCCCTATGGAGATATCGGACTTGAAAAGTCTCTCCCATGCCTCTGAGCTTGAGGAAAAAAGGCCCCAAACTGGCAGGATGCGGAGAGATATGCTGAGCCATATGGCTGCTGCCAGTATGAAGAATAGCCTCCTTCTCAAAAATGGTCCCACTTCAACCAGTATCTTCCACTCCCTGAGCCTTGGATGCTCCATTGCCCAATCTATCCCTTTTCCCACAAGGCTCACAAGGATCCAACCTGTGAGGACTAGAAAAGTGCTCCACGCAGAGGCCCTGAAGAGTCTGTCTGCCAGGTTGGCGAAACCAGCCATCTCTGCAATGAGAACCAGAGCAAGGATGCAAGCCCAAAGGTAAAAGACCACAGCCTCGAGCTTGCTCTTCTTGCTCCTCCCCAGAAGCAAAGCGAGGCCCACCGAGGAAATCCCGAGGATGAATAGCCTGCAGAGGGGGGTTGGAAGGCCAATGGTCCTGAGGCAGTCCAAGACTCCCATGGAGACGGCCAAACCGAAAAGAGGGCCTCTCCATCGGGCTCTTCCCCTCTCCTCCGTCCAAAGGATGGTTACACTCAAGGCGAAAAGACATCTTCCCACGGCTTTCAAGATCCCGCCTACATCCCCTACGAGGGAAGAGAAAATCCCCACACCTAAGATGGCCAGGGCCAAGGGATGGAGTGTGACCCTGTGGGCTTCCTTCCCCCTCGCCCTCTCTATCCAGAGGAAAAGACCCCATAAAAGGACGAGGGCAAGGAGCTGGGAGAACAGCATCGCCTCGTTTCCTGCCATAGGGTCCTGGAGTTTCCTCCACATCTGGAGGAGCTCTTTCGGCCCTTGCCCGGCCACGAGATCTCTCAACCCCAGGAAGAACCTCTGACTCAGGATGGACGGTTCTGTCCTCCTGAATGTCTCTTCCCTCATTCGGGCCAAGGCCGCATCCAGGGGAGCACTGAGCCTCCTGTTTTCCTCCAACAGCTTGCCCACCTGTTCCTGCATTCCCACGAGAATACCCATGCGCTGGGATAGGTCTTGAAGCGTCTCTCTTATGGACTGCTCCGCCTTGGTGAAAGCCTCGGTGGGGAGATCCCCTTGGGCCAGCGAAGCGGACTTCCTCCACCTGGCCCAAAAGGAGCCAAGCTCCTCCCATTCCTTCTTCAAACTCTCGAGCTCTCCCAACTTTCCGGAGATGAGGACCAAGTAGTTCTCCAAGGATTTTCTTTCGGTCTCAAGAGGGGAACGAGCATCCAAAACTCTTTGAAAATCCAAGCGATTTGGATCGCCGAGATCCCTGAGCCTCCTCGCGAGTTCCTGGAGGCGAACCTCTGCCTCCCTGATTCTCTTTTCGAACTCCTGTAATTGGGCCCTGAGCTCCAGCTGGGCCCTGACCTCCAGCGATCTCCTGGTCACTTCCTCGGCCCTGGGCACGACCTCGGCCACGCTGGGAAAAAGGCCTCTTTTCTCTTCTTGAGGGGGTTGGCCCAACAGATTCCCTTGGGGCCAGAGATTCCAAAACAGGATTGTGGCGGCCAAAAAGATCCCTCCCATCACGACCTTTTTCCGAAAATGGCCCTTGAAGGCCAGGCCTCCTCCAGAGCCCCCCAATCCGATCCCACGCCCCATGCCCTGTTCCTCCATTGGAACTCTTTCTCCTTTTCCGGCCTTGGCTACCTTCTAGAACCTCTCCCCCTCTTTTGGGCCGTATCTGTGGGCTTCTGTCTTGCGAGCTCACCCAGGAGCCCAACGGGGAGCTCTTCCACTGAGACCTTCCTGAAGATGGGCTCCCCGAGGGAGCCATATATTCTCAATGCCAAAAATTCATCCTTTGGCGATCCCTTCCCATGGATTGCCTCTTTCAGCCTGGCCAAGATGTCGATTTTCATCTGCCTCGCCGGGAGATCCACTTCTCCCATCCCCACTGCATCTATTCCCTCGCCTCGGAAAGAGCCCTCCTGGATGGAGAAGATCCCGTCCTCAATTGGGCCTTTGAACCTAGCCCTCCCTTTTCCCCTGGATCTCTCCACAGCCATCTTGATTCTATCCATGGAGTCCTTGAGAGAGCCTTCCTCTTTTCCGAAAACCTCGGTCCAGAGACCCTCTGGTAAAGAGAGGCCTGAGAGGTCCATCTCCAGAAACCCACCTAGTGCTTCCACTGCCTTCAAATCCAATCCTTTGGACGACAAAGACCCCTTCACTCCTAGAGCTCCCTCAAGGGCCCCAAGATTGAGGCCCAAGCACCCTGAGAGGGAGCTCAAGGATATTCCCTTTCCCCGGAAAGTTGCCATCCACTCCGGTTCTTCATCGAGTGTCATCTCGCCTGTGACCTCGATCCCGCAAACTCGAGACTTGATCAATCTCATGAGCCTTCTTGCCTGGCCCAGTTCCACAAACCCCTTGAATGGAGATACCAAAAGCGGAGGGACCTCGAGTTCATGGATATCCAACTCCAGGCCACCCTTGATTCTCCTCTCTTCCATCAAGAGGAATCCCAAGGCCTCAATGGTTTCCTGGAGTCTGGCCTTTTCGGTCCGTGCCTTTGCCTCAATCCACACACCGTCTTTCAGTGTGGCATACCCTTCGAGGGAGACCTCTTTACCTCCCAA
>Ga0315298_1004914_pt1 | contig 19473 bp, 17 predicted proteins | sample WHS_1_MG_FD_203077 | JGI IMG/M metagenome (GOLD analysis project Ga0315298, IMG submission 203077) | Extremophilic microbial mat communities from Washburn Hot Springs, YNP, Wyoming, USA - WHS_1_MG | ecosystem: Environmental > Aquatic > Thermal springs > Hot (42-90C) | place: USA: Wyoming...
AGCCCACGCTGAAGCGTCCGAAATGCAGGAGACCGTTGCGCGCGGAGCGGGTCCGCAGGCGCACCATCAGGTCGCCGGCCTGCCGGCAGAGCCAGGCCGTGCCGAGGCCCATCCAAATCGCCCAGATTTGATATGCTGGGATGAAAAAGACAGCGATGTCGCCAATTTCATAGACGAGGTTGAAGCCCAGCAGAGGGAGGAAGGCGCCGGCGGTGAGGGCGAGCAGGAGCCAGCGCCGCTCCCGAATCAGCCAGACGAAACCCAGCAGGCCAAGGATAATACCCACCGGGGTGAACTGCTGATTCAACAGGCCGATGGCCATTTCCAGCCGCGCCGGCGTGAGCAGTCGCAGGCGCACGGCGCCCTCGAACGAGCGCCCCAGCACATAGTTGAGGAAGCCGGCCAGGGATGGGTCATACAGCCGCAGTGGCTTTTCTGGGCGCAGGGGGATTTCCAGGTACGGCGTGGCCGGCGCGCGAATAGGCACGTATAAATAGACCAGCAAGGGAAGCAGGGCCGGCGCCAGGAGCCAGGCCAGATGCTTCCACTCCAGCCGCTTCTCCCGACTGCCGGCCTCCGCCAGCCAGATGGTCAGGACGATGGCCGGCAGCCACAGGATGATGGTGCGGTGATGGGCCAGCCCAAGGCCGAAGAACAGCGCGGTGGGGATCAGGCCCTTCCAGCCGCGATCTCCCTGGAGCCAACCCAGGAGCGTGTAGAGCAGGCCGGCGATAAGCAGGGCATTGAGCGCATATACCTCGGCGATCACCGCCTGGCTCCAGAAAGTAAGGGAGAAGGCCAGGAGCAGGGCAGAGAGGAGGGCAATGCCGCGGTGCAGGCCAGGGTGGCGCAGGAAGCCGGCGATACGGATGACGCGCAGGGCGACCAGGTACATGACCGCCACAGCCGCGGCGGCGAACACCGCCGACAGCAGGTTCATCTTGTAGGCCGGCGTGCCGAAGGGATAGAGTTGGCTCCACAACCAGCCCAGGATGAGATACAGGGGATAGCCGGTAGGGTGAGCGATGGCCGCCAGAGGAGCGGCGAACTGGAATTCGCCGGCATCCGCCATCAGCACCGAGGGGGCCAGGGTGGCAGAATACACGCAAAGGCTCAGCAGTCCGGACGCGGCGGCAATGATGTGGTCGCTGAAGCGGCGAATCCAATCTCCCATAGGCGGCTTTCCTGCCGGAATGACCCTCCCTCGCGGCCGTAATGCGCTCAAGCGATAACATTATAACATAATCTGGTCAGATGCCAAACGAACAGGATGAGGGGATGCCGGCATTTATCGTCTGGCAGTTCAAGCCGGCTCTGGAGAAACCTGCGCCGGCAGGCCTCGCAGATGTCGCCGCGGCCTCAGCCGCCGAGCTGTGTCCGGCTCGATAAGCCCAGCACATGCTGGAGCGTGCGGACCACGTCGGAGATGTCGAAGGGCTTCGCCAGGGCGGCGGCGAACCCCCATTCCTGATAGCGGCAGAAGGCCGGGTCATCCTGCAGGCCGCTGGTGACGATCAACCGCGCATCGGGGTCTCGCTGGAGGATTTGCTGGGCGGCCTGCTTGCCGTCCATGCCGGCGCCGGCGATGGCCAGGTCCACGATGACGGCGTGGAACGGCTGGCCGGCGGCGCGCGCCTTCTCGAAGCGGGCGAGGGCCTCCTCGCCAGTACGGGCGCACTCGACGTAATAGCCCAGATAGCTCAGGGCCAGGCTCAGGGAGATGCAGAGCGCCTCATCGTCATCCAGCACCAGGACGCGGTGCTGATGTTCTGCCGCTGGACGCTCCATGATAGGCGCGGCGGTGGTAGACGAAGCAGGCTCGGCCGCCGGCAGGTAGATGTGGAATGTGCTCCCCTGGTTGGGGATAGATTCCACGGTCAAATGCCCGCCGTGACGCTGGACCACGCCGTGCGCCACGGACAGCCCCAGCCCGGTGCCGTTGGGTCGGGTGGTGAAGTAGGGGTCAAAGATGTGCGGCAGGTCGTCGGGCCGAATGCCCGGGCCGTAATCGCGGATGGCGATGTGGACATACGGGCCGGCCGGCAGTGGCAGGGCGCTGTTCTCCGGCAGAAAGAGATTTTCCGCAACGATATCCACCACACCCTGCTGGGACATGGCCTGCACCGCGTTGAGGACCAAGTTGCTGATCGCCTGGTTCATCTGGGTGACATCCATGGAGATGAGCCACAGGTCCGGCGGGAGGGAAAGCCGGCAGGTGACCGATGTGCCGCTGGTTGCCAGCTCCGCGGCGCCGGCGATGACGTCGGCGATGTCCCCGGGCCGGCGCTCCGGCTCGCGGCCGCTGGAGAAGAGAAGCAGTTGCTCCGTGAGCGATTGGGCCAGCTTGATGGCCTGCCGCACGCGCCGGATGGCCTCGCGAGCCTCCGCCGGCTGGTCCAGGCACAGCTCCGCCAGGGAGACATTGGTCAGGATGGAGGAGAGATAATTGCGGAAGTCGTGGGCGATGCCGCTGGCGACCTTGGCCAGCGAGCCCAGGCGCAGGGCGCGCTGGCGCTCCTCTTCCATCTTGCGCTGTTCGGTGATATCGCGGAAGACCACGACGGCGCCGAGGGCGCGGCCGGCGTCATCGCGGATGGGAGCGATAGTCTCCAGCACCACATGCTCCCGACCATCCTTGCCGACCAGCACACACTCGTAGCGCTCCAGCGGCTTCGGCCGGCCGTCAGCCAGCACGGCCAGCGTCCCAGGCGGCAGGACCTCCTGGCTTACCGGATCCAGGGTGTGCATCACCTGGTCCATGGGGAGTCCGAGCGCCTCTTCCTGGCGCCAGCCGGTCAGCTCCTCGGCGATGGGATTCATCAACAGCACCCTGCCGTCCACGTCGGAGGTGATGACGCCTTCGCCAATGGAGCGCAGGGTGACGCGCAGGCGCTCTTTCTCTGCGGCAAGCGCCATCTCGGCCTCTTTGCGGGCGGTGATATCTTGGACATAGACGACCACATAGGGGACGCCGGCCAGATGGACCAGGCGCGTGCCCACTTCCGTCGGGAAGATCGAACCGTCTTTGCGTTTGGCTTTCGCCTCCACCATGGCCCAGCCATCTCGAAGCTCCCGCTCAACGAAGGCGGGGAAGGTTTGGGCGATCTCGGGCGGCACCACGTCGGCGGCACGCTTCCCGCACAATTCCTCTTTGGTATAGCCCAGCATTTCGGCGGCGCGGTCGTTGCATTCGACGATGGTGCCGTCGAGCAGTTCGAGGAAGACGCCGGCCGGCGCCGCCTCAAAGAGGGCGCGGTATTTGGCCTCGCTTTCCTCAAGCTGCCGGCGGACGCGCGCACGCGCCTCCCATAGGACAGTGCTTTCCAGCGCCACCATCAGTCCGAGAAACACCAGGATCCCCCGCAGGATATACTCGTGGGGACGGAGGGAAAGCAGTGACTGCCAGAGGGTCTGCGAGGTGTAGCGCGCGTCGAGGACAGCATCCGCGAGCCAGATCAGGATGACGCATGCCAGGCTGAGCAGCATCACCTGGACATAGGTGCGGTACTGTGGTTTCATGGTATCCATCTACCAGAAAAGTACGTCACCGATCCGCACCTCTCGCGGGGTCTCCTCATCCCACCCACATACCAATTGTAAGCCGATGAGCAGAAAATGACAAGTTGGCGAAAAAGCAACCAAAATTGCCTCTTGACAAAATCCCATATTGGTGCTATAATAACTTTCGAATAGGCGAATATTCGCGTATTATAGACTGATCAGGAGGCTATTAGTGGGGGAGGTTCTTTTAGTCCGAGTGGACGACCGATTAGTACATGGCCAAACGGTCGTCGCGTGGGTACGTCATACCCCTGTCGACACCCTCCTAGTAGTTGATGATGCGACAGCCTCAAATCCCATCCTCCAAAAGATCCTGAAGTCCGCCGCTCCAGGGTTTAATGTGATTGTGGTTTCTATCGCCGATGCAATTAGCAAACTGAAAGGAGGTGAGATTCCCGGAAAGATCATGGTAATAGTGAGGAGTCCGACAATAGCCTTGCCACTCTGGGATGCAAACATTGACCATTGGCCGAAAGAATTAAACGTCGGCGCCCTGGGTGGCAAACCAGGCGCCAGGCAACTGGATAGTCACACGTACCTCTTACCTGGGGAAATCGAGGCTATTGAACAGCTCTCCCAAAAAGGCGTGCGAGTATATTTCCAGATGGTGCCTGGCGCACGAAGTCAAGAATGGGCCGCGGTTCGTTCCAAATTCTTGTGAAGGGGAGGGAGCGATGTTAATCAAAGCATTGCTGATAGCGGCTGTTGCCTACCTAGGATGGCTTCCCACGCCATGGTTTGGTGGCGTACCCATTGGCTGGTACACCCTAGGGCGTCCCTTGATTGCCGGCACAATCGTCGGCGCCATTCTGGGTGACATCCAGACCGGGATGATTGTCGGAGCGACCATCAATGCGTTTTACATTGGAGCGATCACGCCTGGCGGAGCTATGGCCGCAGACATGAACATGGCCGGCTATGTGGGGACCGCCCTGGCAATCCTGGCGAAGGTGAAGCCGGAGGTTGCAGTGGCAATGGCGGTACCCATTGGTCTGGTCGGGACGTTTGGTTGGCAAGCCTTTAGCACCCTCAGCGTTTTCTGGGTGCATCGCGCCGACAAGCATGCCGAAGATCTCAACTTCAGAGGCCTTACTTGGGATTTGATGGGAGGGCCGCAGATACTCAACTTCCTTCTGCGATTTGTGCCTGTTTTCTTGGTCGTGTACTTCGGAGCGCCCATCGCTGAGCAGATGGCTTCCCTGATTCCCGATTGGTTGACCCACATTTTGACGGTGATTGGATCCATGCTCCCCGCCGTGGGATTTGCAGTGCTGATCAAAATGATGTACCGCCGCAATGTAGTGATGCTGGCATACTTTGCCATCGGTTTCGTGCTGGTGGCTGTGGGGAAGATGCCCATGGTGGCGGTAGCGATGTTGGGTTTGGCATTGGCCGGCTTGCACTGGTTCTTCCGTTCCTCGGCATTCGCTCGGGAGGTAAGCTAATATGGCCGCGATCCCAAGGAGTGTGACCAAGAAAGAACTGCTGTCCGCCATGCTGCGGTGGATGTTCTTCCAAACGAGCTGTTGGAGTTGGGAGCGCATGCAGAACGTTGCCTGGTGCTGGCACCTGATTCCACTGCTGAAGCGTTTCTACCCCAAGCCAGAAGATTTACGCGCAGCTCTCAAACGCCATCTGGTCTTTTACAATACGGAGCCAACTTTGAGCCAAGCGGTCAGCGGGGTAGTAATTTCTTTGGAGGAACAACGGGCAGCTGGAGCGGAGGTTCCCGATGAGACCATCAATGCCGTGAAAACCGGACTGATGGGACCCCTGGCAGCCATTGGAGACTCGCTATTAGCCAGCGCCACCAACGCGGTGTTATTGAGCATTGGCATGGGCATCGCTCTCCAGGGGAACATCCTCGGGCCCATCATCTTCTTCGTGTCATGGACAGCGATAATCATTGCCCTCTCCTGGTATCTGATCAACGCCGGCTATAATGCAGGCCTTGACCTGGCAGAAGCCGGACTTCTTACAGGGAGGCGCATCGAGCAGCTGACCGAGATCATGACAGTGTTGGGTATGAGCGTGATTGGAGCCCTCTCCGCCACGTATATTGGCCTGACCACGAAATTACAATGGACCTTCCAGCAACAGACGACTTCTCTCCAGAGCATTCTGGATGGCATTTTGCCCAAGTTGCTGGCCTTGCTGTTAGTCGCGCTTCTGTGGTGGCTGCATCAATTCAGGAACTGGAGCATCCTGAGGCTACTTGGCCTCACCGTAGTGGTGGGAGCCGTCGGAGCCGTTGTGGGTATCTTTTAAAGTAGCCCACATGCTGGGCAGGCATGGGTTGCCTTCAAACGGCTATTTGCCATCCAGAATGCGCTGTCAAGCTGATCTGCTTTGTAATTCAGGCACCCATGCCTGCCCTTTCGTTGCGTAAGGGTGGTGGAATGCGAACGAAGCATGCACGGAGGACAGTACACACATGAGCAAAATGTCTCATCGCGAACGGGTTCTGATCGCCCTGAACCACCAAGAGCCGGATCGGGTTCCGCTGGACCTAGGTGGTGCGTCTTATAATATGACAGATCCAGTGTATTTCGAAGTCAAGCGCGTCTTAGGAATTTCGGGAGACATTGCACCCTATCGGAAAGGCCGGACATCCAATTATTATGATGAGCGGGTTCTAGAAGCACTAGATATTGACTTTCGCCACATTGGGCTAAAAGAGCGCACGGACTTTGTTCCACATGTTGCCCAAGACGGCGCGTATACAGATGAGTGGGGATGTGTTTATCAAAACGTTGGGCTGGAAGTGGCGATTGTGGGCCACCCACTGGCGTCGGCAACCATAAATGATTTGGACGCATATCCATGGCCTGATCCAAGAGCGCCTGGACGAACTAATGGGCTTATGGAACGCGCTCAATATCTGTACCAACATACGGATTATGCTATTATTGCAAGGCCTGCCACTTCCTTAGGAGTGTTTGAATGGTGTTGTGCTCTTCGAGGCACCGAACAATTTTTGGTCGATCTTCTTATTGACAAACCCTTTGCACATTCTCTTGCGCGTAAAGTATGCGATGTTTTAAAGGGTTTGTATGCTGTCTTATTAGAGGCGGTAGGACCTTTTGTCCAAATTGTACAGTATGCTTCGGATTATGGCACACAACAAGGACCCTTTTTTTCTCCCCAAACCTATCGCGAAATGCTGAAACCATATGATGCCGAGATTATCCGAACGATAAAGGAATATGCTCCACAGGCGAAAGTCTTTTTTCATTCGTGCGGGTCAATCTACCCTCTCATCCCCGATTTTATCGAGATAGGGGTGGAGGTGCTGAATCCTTTGCAGCCATTGGCGGCCGGCATGGATTCCGCACGCATCAAGGCCGAATTTGGCGACCGATTGTGCTTTCATGGTGCCATTGATATCCAACAGGCGTTGCCAGGTACTGAAGAGGATGTAGAAAGAGAACTTCGGATCAGATTGGCAACATTAGCCCCAGGTGGCGGCTATATCTTGGCACCTGCCAATCATATCCAGCCTGATACTCCTGGTAAGAATGTGGTTCTAATGTATCGCCTGGCCGCACAGCTCGGACGCTATCCTCTGAGGGTATGACAATGGTGGGCATTGTTCTGGTTTCCCATGGTGAATTCGCAAAGGCGTTGCTTGCTTCGGCGGAGATGATTATCGGAGACCTGGCACAGATTGCTTCGGTGGTCTTCTCTCCAGGCATGACGCCGGAGGCTTTGAGAGAAGTTCTTACCGAAGCTATCGAGAAGGTTGATAACGGGCAAGGAATCCTACTGCTCGCGGACCTGTTCGGGGGCACGCCGGCCCGTGTTATCTCTGAGGAGGTGATGCTGAGACAAGAGATGTGTGCGGTTTCGGGCATGAATTTGCCCATGTTATTGGAAGTAATCATCCAGCGTGAGGGTAAACCGCTAGATCAATTGAGCGAAATCGCATGTGATAGCGGCCGTGAAGGAGTGATTGACATTAAGAAATGGTTGAACACAATGGAGTAACTTGCGAAACTGGTATAATGCCATATAATATTTAGTATGAGCGAATTGGATTTCAGCAGTCCTGTGCCTTTATACCATCAACTGGCAGAAATCTTGGAGCGAGACATCCGTTCCGGGAAATATGCTGTCGGCGAGCAACTGCCTACAGCCAAAGAATTGGCCGAGAAGTACCGGGTCGGGCTCCAAACTGTGCGCGCAGCCCTTACCCAATTGGAAAATAAAGGCCTGATCACTCGACATGCGGGAAAGGGTACGTTTGTAGCTGAACGCCGCTCCGAGTTCTTCCTGGATCGCAGTTTTACCCGTCAGATGCGGGAGCTTGGGCGCACACCAAGCTCGCGGGTTCTGACTAGCGAGGTCCGGCCGGCCGACCAGGCTCTCGCCGCGGAGCTTGGACTCACTCCTGGCGCTCCGGTCTTCCATCTGTATCGAGTGCGATATGGTGATGGAGACCCGGTATCCTTACAGTATACTCTAGTTCCTACACACCATTGTCCCGATATTACATCGCATGATTTCTCCCGAGAGTCCTTATATGAGGTTCTCTCTCATTGTTACAATATTGAAATCTCTGAAATTATCCACACCATCAGTTGTGCTGCTGCAACTCCGGAACAGGCCTCCTTATTAGGAGTAAGGGTGCGAACCCCCCTTTTAATTATCCGCACACGTGCGATTGCAAACGATGGCACGCTTGTGGAACAGACCCTCTCATACTACCGGGCGGATAAGTATGAGTACCGGACGACTTATGCTGCCAAAGGCACTAGCTGAAAGATACCCCTCCCTTGACAGCGGGGAGATGCCCCGTTAGCGGTACCGCAGGAATTCGGGGCCGCCGGCATCCAGGCCGGCGCTCACCTGCAAAGCCCCACGCGGGCAGGCGAATATGCATTCCATGCAAAAAATGCATTCCGTCGAAAGCACCCGCTGGCGCCGGCGCACGTACTCGAACACCTGAATATCCATCGGGCAGGCGCGCAGGCAGGCGCCGCATCCGTCGCATCGGTCGGCATCGCCGGCGATCTTCAACATGCTCGCGCGCGCCGGCAGTTTCTGGAGCGTGGGGATGGGGCATAGATATTTGCAGAAGGCGCGGTTGTCCCGCAGAATGACGGCCAGGGCTATGCCGGCAGTATAGTACAGGGCGTTGCCTGCCAACAGCCAGTGGAGTTCCTCCAATCCCTGCTCGGCCGGCCGATATCCGCGCCCAAACCAGAGCCACAGCACCAGCCCCAGGCTGAGCGCAAAGTGCAGGTAGCGCAGGAAACCCCACGGCGCCGGCAGTCGCCCGGGCAACCGCCGGCGGAAGGGGAACAAGTCCAGGATCATGGCCGTCCAGCAGGACCATCCGCACCATCCCCGCTGAAAGATCAACGGCCCGACGATCTTGGCCACCAGGTAATGGATGACCGAGCCGGCGAAAGTGCCGGCCAGCAGGTAAAAGAAAAAGCCCTCCAACTGCATGTTCTCGCGCTGGAGAAGGCCCAGGAAGACCAGCATATAGGAACCCACCAGGAACTGCGCCAGCCGGCGGCCCCAGGGCTTCTGCCGGCGCGGCGCGAGGATGAAGGCCGTCATCCCAAGCCCGACGGCTGAGCCGATGTAGCCGAAGTTGAAGAGGTAAAAGGGCCGGCCGGTGGCGCGCCATAGGGCGATGCCCAGGCCCCAGAAGAGCACCATCATGCCCAGCGGTATGCGCAATACCGGCCACTTCTTTTCCTGCCGGCGCGCCGGCGCAGGTGACCCCGACATGGACTGGACTCACTCCGGCCGCAGGACTGGACAGAGATCGCCGCCGTGGGTGATGACCAGCACTTTCGCATGCTCCCCCTGGCGGGCGAAGGCACGCGCCAGGCCGGCCTCGATGCTCTCCGCCGGCGCATGCCCTACTACCGCCAGATCGTCATCGCACAACCCGCTGGTCACCATCTGCACATAGGCCAGCTCATTGACCCGCGCCGCCACGACGGCGGTGTTCAGCCCCGTCCAATCCGTAAAGCCCCGGCGCGCCGCCTCGTGGCGGATGGCCTTGGAAGGCAGTCCTTGCGCCAGCCGCATGGCCTCCAGATGGTGAGGGTTGGTGGAGATCCCCTCCCAGCACGGGGAGACAAGGATGATATCGCCGCCGCGCTTGACCACCAGCTCGGCGGCATAGAGCGCCTTGACGCCCTGCCAGTAGTCCAGGTCCGCAGGATGCGAGGAGATGACCACGATGTCCGGCATGACCGGCACCGGCCGCACCCAGATCGGGGTCGCCAGCTCGACGGCGCGCCGGTGCGAGTGATAGGGGTCGCCGGCCACGACGTGCACCACTTCTGCCTGGGCATTCAGCACGGTGTTGATCATACAGTCCAGCCGCACCCTCTGGACAATCGCCTCGATCTCCTGGCGGACGGGATTATCCAGCCGGCCCAGGTGCGGCACCGGGCTGTACATGTTCAGCGCATGGGTATGATGCGTGGTCTCCTCGCCGCAGACGCCCGGCTGGATGATTTTCGCGCCGCCGGACCAGCCGGCCAGGCAGTGCGGCACCGTGTTGCCCACCGCCACCACCAAATCAGCCTCCACCACGCGGCGGTTCACCACAATGGGAGTGCCGTTGGGCGTGGTGCCCAGGTACACCAGGTTGGCCCGGTCCATGGCGTCGTGATTGATGACGGGATAGGCGGACATGACCTGCCGGCCCACCTTGCGCTCGATCTCCGCCGGCGTCATGGGCCGATGGGTGCCGGTCGCGATGAGAATCTCGATGTGAAGGTTTCTGCCGGCGGCCTCCAGCTCCTCCAGCAAAGGAGGGAGCAGGACCTGCTGGGGGGTGGGACGGGTCATGTCATCCACGATGATGACGATGCGCTGGCCGGCCCGCACGAGGTCCCGCAGGGGCGGCCGGCCCACCGGCTCCCGCAGGGCCTGCCGAACGAGGGCGGCGGGATCCGCCGCGGCCGGCACGTCCGCCGGCGTCATGACGCCGAGCAGGTTGCGGCGGGGCAGACGGAAGGAAAGGTTGGTATCCCCATACGGCAGTGGAATCACGATGTCATCGGACATGGGGCCTCACCAGGTGTATGGATAGGGGCTGTGCTCACAGCCGGCCGATAAAGCGTCCGGGCGAAAGGATGCCGGCAGGGTCAAAGCGCGCCTTGAGCGCCTGCATCAGCGGCCAATCGGAGCGGGGCGTGCCCCAGACGTCCAAATGTGCCTTATGTTCCGCCGGGATGCGTTCGATGATGGCATGGCCGCCCATCTCGCCGGCCAGCGACTGCAGGGTCGAGGCGATCAGCGAAAGGTGCGCATCCCGCGCCTGCGCCATCAGGTACAGCACGCCCAGGCCGGGGCGCGCCAACAGGTTCAGGCTGGCCTGGCCCTCCGCCTCCAGGTGCTGGACGGCGGACCAGAGACTGCCCACTGCCGAGATGGGCACATACAGGCGCACCACCAGGGGTTCCGGCGAAACGGCCGGCATATCCTGCACCAGCCGGCGGATCTGCTGGCCCTCTGGTTCCTCGTCGGCCAACTGCTCCACATGGCGGGCCTGCACGCTGGCGGCCATGGCGCTCAGGTCCCGGTACTGCCGCTGGATGACCTCCGGCGTCCCCTCCAACCCGATGACGCCCCACAGGGATACGTCCGAGCGGTTCGGCACCACGCGCCCCTGCACCAGGTCGAGGGAAGTAGGCAGGAGGACGGAATCGAGCACCTGCTGGACGAAGGCAAAGGCATCGCCGGCGCGGTCAAAGCCGATCAGCATCCAGCGGCGCTCGGGCGGCATGGGGAAGAGCCGGCAGGTCACGCGCGTGATGACGCCCAGGGTGCCGTAGGAACCGATAAAGGCGCGGGTCAGGTCATAGCCGGCGACGTTCTTGACCGTTTTCCCGCCCACATCGATCACCTCACCGTTCGCCAGCGCCACCTGCATTCCCAGCACGATATCGCGCGCCGCGCCGTAGCGCAGGCGGGATGGGCCGAAGGCATTGGCGGCCACCACGCCCCCCAGCGTTGCCCGTTCGGCCGCCGGCGGGTCCAGGGGCAGGAGCTGTCGCTTGCCTTCCACAAGCTCCTGCAGGGCGCGCAGGGTACAGCCGGCGCCGGCGGTCAGCGTCAAATTCGGCGCGTCATAATCCACAATCTCGTCCAGCGCGCCCAGGTCCAGCGCCACGTCGTAGCGCCGGGGGATATTGCCGATGCCCATCTGCGTGCCGCTTCCCCAGGGGATGACCCCCCAGCCCTCGCGCGAGCACAGCGCCAGCAGTTCCCCCACCTCGCCGGCATCCTGGGGTCGCGCCACGATGGACGGCCGGCGGCCGTCCACCTCACACGCGGAACAGAGGTCCGATGTGATCACCTGCTGTGGTGAAAGCACACGCTCCAGCTTGGTCAGCATCTCTTCGGGGTTCATGATGGAACTCCCACGCTGGTTTGCGGCAGGACTTTGCCGGGGTTTAACAGGTCAATCGGGTCAAAGGCTTCTTTCACCCACCGCATGGCCTGGATGGCGGCCGGCGAGGCGATCAGCGGCATGCCGTGGATTTTCTCCAGCCCGATGCCGTGTTCGCCGGTGATGGTGCCGCCGGCCTCCACACAAATGCGCATAATCTCCGCGCCGGCGCGCTCCACCAGCTCCAGAATGCCCTCCTCGCGCGGGTCAAAGAGAATGAGCGGGTGCAGGTTGCCGTCGCCGGCGTGGAAGACGTTGCCGATGGGCAGGCCGTAGCGCTGGCCAATCTCCCGCACCTGGCGCAGGACCTGCGGGAGGGCGGTGCGGGGCACCGTGCCGTCGTTGACCAGGTAGGCCGGCTTGATACGGCCCGTGGCGCCGAAGGCACCGCGCCGGCCGGCCCACAGCTTGTCCCGCTCCTCCGCGCTCCGCGCCACCTGCACCGCCCGGGCGCGGTTGCGCCGGCAGATCTCCACGATCTGCTCGGCGATCTCTTCCATGCCGTCCTTCAGACCGTCCAGCTCGATGATGAGCACCGCCTCGGCGTCGGTAGGATAGCCGGCATGGGTGGCTTCCTCGACGGCGCGCATCATCAACTGGTCCATCATCTCCAGCGTGGCCGGCACAATGCCGGCGGCGATGATGTCGGATACCGCCTGGCTGGCGCCGTCCAGGTCGTCGAAAATGGCGAGCATGGTCTTGATGGCCTCGGGCACATGCAGGAGGCGCACCGTCACCGCGGTAACGACTCCCAGGGTGCCCTCGGAACCGACCAGCAGGCCCACCAGGTCATAGCCGGGCGTGTCAAACGCTTTGCCGCCGAGCTGGATCACCCGGCCGTCGTACAGCACCACTTCCAGTCCCAGCACATGGTTGGTGGTGACGCCGTACTTCAGGCAGTGGGGGCCGCCGGCGTTCTCCGCCACGTTGCCGCCCAGGGTGGAGACCTTCTGGCTGGCCGGGTCCGGCGCGTACAGGTAGCCGTACGGCGCAAGGATCTCCTGCAGTGCCAGGTTGTACAGGCCGGCCTCCACCACGGCGCGCTGATTGGGAATATCAATCTCGCGCACCTTTGTCATGCGCGAAAGGGTCAGCACAATGCCGCCCTGGGAGGCCACAGAGCCTCCGCTCAGGTTAGTGCCGCCCCCGCGCGGGATGACGGGGATGCGGTGGGCATGTGCCAGCGCCATAATGCGGGAGACCTGCTCCGTGCTCTCCGGGAAAACCACCACATCCGGCCGGCCGGAATGGATGGACGCGTCATAGGCATAGAGCAGGAGGTCCTCCGGGTCCGTCAGCACATGTTCCGGGCCAACAATTTCCCGCAAGGCATGAAGGATGCTCTCGTCTATCATCGCACTGCTCCCTGCCGGCATCAGGCCGGCTCCTCCAGGGTGGACAGCAGTAGCTCCGCCACATCCATGACGGGCATGCGCAGGCGCTGACGCCGTGCGGCCATGCCCAGGGTGCGCTGGCACTGCTGGCAGGCCGTCACGATCACCTCTGCCTTGACCCGCTGGGCCTGGGCCAGCCGGCGGCCGGCGATCTGCGCTGAAAGCTCCGGGTCAATGGATTCCAGGTTCCCGCCGCCCCCACAGCAGGTGGCCAGGGCGTGATGGGTGGACATTTCCACCAGCTCCACCCCTGGCAGGGAAGTGATGACATGGCGCGGGGCATCGTAGACGCCGCTCTTGCGGCCCAGGTCGCAGGGGTCATGATAGGTCACGCGCAGGGGGCCGGCAGTGTCCCCGGCCCGGCGCAGTGCCGGCGGGTGGGCCGGCACAATGCGCCCTTCGTCTATCAGCGCCGCCAGCAGTTCCGTGGCATGCACCACCTGGAAGGAGGCCGGCGGATACTTCAGCTTCCAGGTATGGTAGCAGGAGGGACAGGAAGTGATCAGCCAGCGCGCCCCCAATACCTCCACGGCGCGGATATTATGCTCGATGAGCGGCTCCACATCGCGGCCGGCGGAGATGAGGGGATAGCCACAGCACCATTCCTCGCCGCCCAGGGTGGTAAAGGTGACGCCGGCGCGCTGGAGCACCTGGACGAAGGCCTGGGGGATGCTGTAGACCATGGGATACAGGCTGGCGACGCACCCGACGAAGAAGACCGCTTCCGCCGGCTGGCCGGCGGGCACCTCCAGGTTCATGTTCTCCTGCCACAAGGTGCGGTGCGTATTGTCCTCGCCGGCGATGTTGTGGCTGGTGAACACGCGCTCCTCCAGCGCCCGGAGCGGGGCCGGCAGGGCATCCACATGGGCCAGCCAGCGGCGCGCCCCCTCGAAGATCTCATCAGTGCGGACACCGCTCAGGCAGGTTTGCTGGCACAGCCGGCAGTCCAGACAGCGGTACACGTAATAGCTCAGCTTGGGGCTGAGGTCCAGCCGGCCGTTCAGCACCGAGAGCAGTAGCTGAATCTTGCCGCGCGCCACCGCCGATTCCATGCGCAGGGCATCGTACGTCGGGCATGCCGCCTGACAGAAGCCGCATCGCGTACAGCGGAGCATTTCATCCATATAGGGGGCGAGCAGTTCCTTGAAGTCCACCCCGCACCTCCGTTGACAGGTCCTTGGGATGCACAGCCCCAGCCTGTGGTTGGGGGCTGGGGCTGTGTGATGTCTCAGCTCAGGAACACCTTCTGGGCGGCGGCCACGCCGGCGCCGTGCTCGAAGGCGTAGCCGCTGGCGGCCAGGGCGCTCTCCAGCGCGCCCATCACCGCCAGGATATCGGCCGGGGTGTGGGCGCCCATGTGTCCGATGCGGAAATACTGCGCCCGGCAGGCGGGATGCAGTCCGCCGGCCACGATGACGCCGGCGGCTCCGATCTTCCCCACCAGCGAGGCATCCACCCCTTCGGGATAATACGGCGCGGTCATCGTATGGGCCCGGCAGTGCTCGCGCGGCAGTTGGCGCAGGCCGAGCGCCGTGACGCCGGCCTTGCAGGCGTCGCTGAGCTTGCGGTGCCGGGCAATGCGTGCCTCCATGCCCTCGGCCAGGATCTGTCCCAGGCTGACGTTGAGGGCGGCGACGAGGTTGACCGCCGGCGTGCCAAAGTAGGCCGGCTTGCGCGCCTCGTAGGCCTCCATGATGGGCAGCCAATTGCCGAAATCGGCGTAGTAATTGCAGACGGGTGTCTTGCGCTTGCGCCAGGCTTCCAGGGCGCGCGGGCCGGCCACCACCAGCGCCAACCCCGGTGGGGCGCCAACGGCCTTCTGGGAAGCGGTCAGCGCCAGGTCCACCCCCCATTCGTCCATGCGCAGTTCCTCGCCGGCGACCGAGCAGACGCCGTCCACCACGGCCAGCGCGCCGTATTGGCGCGCCAACGCCGCCACGCCCTTCACGTCCGCCAGCACGCCGGTGGAGGTATCCACCTGGGTGACCGTGACGAGCTTATAGGAATGGGATCGCAGGGCCGCTTCCACCTGCTCCAGGGCCGGCATGTCGCCGACCTCAGCCCGCACATGGTCCACCTGCGCGCCGTAGCGCTCCATCAGGGCGCCGAAGCGGTCGCCGAAGTAACCTGTGTTCACCACCAGCGCCCGATCGCCCGGCTCGATCAGGTTGGCGCCGGCCATGTCCATGGCCAGGGTGCCGGTGCCGGCGACGATAAAGGGCTGGCCGCTGGGGGACATGAACACCTCGCGCATGCGTTCCAGCGCCTGGCCGAACTGCTCCATAAACCAGGGGTCCAGGTGGCTGGTGGTGGGTTTCCCCATCTCCCGCAGTACCGCCGGGTCGAACTCGATCGGGCCGGGAATCATCAGCAGTTTTCGACCTTTCATGCGCCTCTCTCCTAAAGAAAATGGGGGCATACCCGCCGGCCGGCTGTTTTCATCCCCCGCCGATGGTCGGCGGCAGGATGTCAATCACATCGCCATCTTGAACCACATAATCCGGGGGCAGGGGTTTGGCCTCTTTCAGATAGCGGTTTGCCCAGCGCGGGGGGATGCCGATGCGCTCGCGAATCTGATCTATCGTCGTACCTTCCTCGACCTGCAGGGTGAGGTGGCCGTCGTAGCCGTGTTCCTGAGCGAACTTGCGCAGAATGGAATAGAGCCGGATGTGCACGGTTGCCGGCGACATCGTACCTCCTTGATCCAGCGCGTGAAACTCGGGATAATTATAACCCGGTTTTGCCGCGCCGCCAAACCGTGCGAAGTCAGCTCATGGCCGGTAATGCGCCGCCTCATCGAGCATGGCCCAGATGTTTTCCGGCGGGACATCGTCCTGGATGTTGTGCACCGCCGCCAGCACGTATCCGCCCGAATGGTTCATCACATCAATGGTATGGCGGACGGCGGCCCGCACCTCTTCCGGGGTGCCGCGCGGCAGGAGCCGTTGGGTGTCAATGCCGCCCCAGAAGGCCATGCGGCCGGCAAAGCGGGCTTTCAGGTTCTCCGGCGACATGCCGGTGGCGGACACCTGCATCGGGTTCAGCGCATCCACCCCGATCTCGATGTAATCCTCCACCAGGTCCACAATGCTACCGCAGGCATGCACGACGATCTTGGCGTCCGTCCAGCGCCGGATCAGCTCCATATAGCGGCGGTGAAAGGGCTTTACCATTTTGCGGTACAGCTCCAGGCTTAAGAGCGGCCCCGTCTGGATGCCCATGTCGTCGGAGACCATGACCACGTCCACATAAGGGCCGACTTCCTGAAGGAAGCGCTCCAGCCGGCGGAACTGGATCTGCGCCACCTTCTCCAGCAGTGCCAGGGCAAAGGATGGGTCCAGCAGGAGGTCCATCAGGAAGCGCGCCGTGCCCCTCAGCCAGCAGGCGCGGTCGAAGAGGGTGGTGTCCAGCGTCGAGGCGCAGACGGCGTAATCAGTATCCTCATGGAGCTGACGCGCTTTCTCGCGCAGGCCGGCGTAGCGCCCCTCATCCTCCACATCCGGCCCCTCGAAGCGCTCGACGTCCGCCAGCGCGGCCTCGGCCAGGGGGTGAGCGATCATGTCGAACTGCGGCCAGCCGGCCGGCCGGCGGTAGGTGATGCCCCATTCATCCACAAAGGTGGATTCATCCAGCCAGCGCGTGCGCGAGCGCGCCGGCGGGTTGATGAACAGCGGCCGGGTATCCACGGGCAGGAGCCGCAGGACAGCTTCGTCCATCTCCACGATCTCGAAGGCCAGGTTAATGACCTTGGGAGAGGTAATGGGCACTCCCAGAAACTCGGCCAGGCGCAGATATGCACCGGTGCAAATGGTGCTGTTGGGCGTGCCGCCGAGGTCAATGGGCACGCGGTCCACTTCCTGGTGGTTGAGCGCCGCCAGCACCCTTTGGCGTGGGGTCATGCTCGCCATATTCCCCTCCTGTCCCAGAAGTGTTATGATGATCTGACCATCCGAACGGAATGTACCACAACGTCGCCGGCGTGTCAAAGCCGGGCGAGGCCGAGAGGCCCTCACCCACGGATGGGACATGGGCCGGCTTTCCCGGCCCCCCGCTCGATCGGTTGAGGGGAAGGTACGGTCCTTTGTGCGGCAAGTCGGGGGAATTGAACCTCTGCATTTCTTGTGCTATACTACGGCCGGCAAATACCAATGCCCAGCCGCAAGGAGGCCATCTCATGATTGACCAGGAACTGCTCTCCATCCTGCGCTGTCCCCACTGCGCCCCGCAGGGTCAGGAGGGACTGCTGGAGCTGGTGAAAGAGTGCTGGCTGGTGTGCCAGGAGTGCGGCCGCAAGTACCCGATCATTGATGATATCCCGTTCATGCTGGAGGAGATCGGGAACCGCTGGAGCACGACGCCGGCGGATCAACTGCCCGTGCCTCCGCCCAAGGGTTGACGAACATGAAGCGATCTCGCTGGTGGTTTCCCCTTGTCCTGGTGCTGTTCATCCTCCTGCTGGCGGCGCCGGCCGGCCTGGTATGGGGCCAGGGCGCCGGCATCCAGGTGCTTGATTCCAGCGCCAACTACTCCTTCGCCAAGGAAGTCCGCTTCCGCCTGACGGCGCAGAGTGATGCCGATATCCAATCGGTCATCCTCTTCTACCGGGTGGGGGACAGCCGCGTGGTCACGCGCGCCTATCCGGAATTCCGGCCCGGCCGGCAGGTGCAGGCCGAGTGGCGCTGGCAGTTGTTCCCCGGCTCGCTGTATCCCGGCGCCCTCATCGCATATTACTGGCAGATCAGCGACGCCGCCGGCCGGCAAACCCACACTACCCCTTATTCCTTCATCTATCAGGATGACCGCTTCGACTGGCAGGAATATGCCCGCGACCTGGTGCACGTCTACGCCTACCGCGACGCCAGGAAAGCCGAAGGGCTTCTCCAGCAGGCCCTGCAGGTGCTGGAGAAGCTGGAACAGGAGATCGGAGTCACCCTCGAACAGCCCATCCACATTTACGTCTACGCCAACCGAAACGATATGCGCCTGGCCCTGCCCTCGCGCAGTGAGCGCTACGACGAGATGACGGTGACGCTGGGGATGGTGGTCGCCGATGACACGCTCTTGCTACTGGGCAGTGAGCCAGACCTGGAACAGACCCTGGCCCATGAGCTGAGCCATATCGTGGTCGGCCTGGCGACGAAGAACCCGTTCGGCGACCTGCCGCGCTGGCTGGACGAGGGGCTGGCCATGTACGCCGAGGGGGAACTGCCGGCGCGCAACCGCCGCGCCCTCGAACAGGCCATCCAGCAGGATGACCTCATCTCCGTCCGCTCCCTCTCCGGCTACAGCGGCGACCCCGCCAAGGTGGACCTGTTTTACGCCGAGTCGTACAGCCTGGTGAAGTTCTTGCTGGATACCTACGGGCGTGAGAAAATGGTCGCGCTCCTGCAAGAGTTCAAGCAGGGGGCGTACCAGGAGGATGCCCTGCAGAAGGTGTACGGCTTCGGGCTGGACGAGCTGGACCGCCAGTGGCGGAAGAGCCTGGGGCTGGGGCCGCGGCAACTGCCGGCCGTAGGCACCCCATCCCCTTCGGCAGAGGCCGCCGGCACGCCGCCAGCTCCCTCCACGCCGGCGCCGGCTCCCTCCCCCGGGGTCTGCGGATTGAGCATCCTGCCGGGCGTTGGCCTGCTGGGGATATATCTCGCCGCGCGCCGGCGCGCCCGCACACCCTCGTAGCACAGGAGGCGGGGGCCGGCCGGGGGCGAGGTGCGTACCACACTTCCGCCATAGTTGACAATATCGTCCCCTGGTATACAATATGCATACCGCACAGGAGGGACGAGATGATTGGACCGCAGGACCCAGAAGAAACGTATCCGACCGACCGCAATGTGGGGCTTCATATCGGGGAGCGCATCCGCGCCCGGCGCAAGGAAATGGGCCTGAGCCTGCGCGACCTGGCCAAGATGACCGATCTAAGCCCCACCTTCATCAATAACCTGGAGCGCGGCATCGGCAACCCGACCCTGGCCTCCATCCGGCGCATCGCCAACGCCCTCAAGCTCCCGATTTATCAGCTCATGGGGGAGCCGCCCAATCACACGCCCATCGTGCGCTATCACCGGCGGGCGCGCATGACCTTCCCGCCGGGCA
>Ga0315298_1004915_pt1 | contig 19470 bp, 14 predicted proteins | sample WHS_1_MG_FD_203077 | JGI IMG/M metagenome (GOLD analysis project Ga0315298, IMG submission 203077) | Extremophilic microbial mat communities from Washburn Hot Springs, YNP, Wyoming, USA - WHS_1_MG | ecosystem: Environmental > Aquatic > Thermal springs > Hot (42-90C) | place: USA: Wyoming...
ACGGGCCTCGCGGCGATGGGCTCGGGGGTGGGGGGCGCCGTGGGCGGGCAACTGGCGGCCCCTCAACGCCCCGTAGTGTGCATATGTGGCGACGGAGACTTCCAGATGACGGGAATGGAGGTTGTTACGGCGGTTGCCTACAGCGTCCCAGTCACCTGGGTGATCCTGGACAATAGTCGGCTAGGCATGATCTATGACATTCAGAAGTTGATGTACCAGGGACGCATCGAGGCCTCCAGCCTGCAAAACCCCGACCTGGTAATGCTGGCACAGGCGATGGGCGCCCAAGGATATCGGATCCAGCGCCCAGGCGAGCTCAAGGAAGTCATCAACAACTCCCTGGAGAGCAGGAAACCCACAGTAATTGATGTGCCAATCGACCCCGATGAGCTACCTCCTATGAAGCCGCGCATGCTGGCCCTCGAGCGATCCATAGGGTTGCCGGATACCACCAAATCGGTATCGTGGCCAGCTTTAAAGGCGATGGTAAGCATGCTCAAGGAGAGGTAGCAAGGATCTTCGATAGAACCGACCTCTTGACCACCCACTCACCGGCCAGTACAATACTGGTATCACATCTGAGTAGGTTGGGATTGGGCTGCTTTCGCCGGGATTCGTTTCCTAACCTGCACGCAGCCGCAACGAGCGCACGCTAGTATTGCGCACAGCGAATGAACCGGCATCGGATCGATATCGGATCGATGACCGACTTCGGCTTCTCGCCCGGGGGTGCTTCGTGACTGAGAGCGAAGCAGAATTGGGCTACCAAGCGCTAGGTGTCAACCCGGACTCGGCTCGGGCTTCCACGGCGATGCACAGTCTGTCAGGCGAACGTAAGCGCGTGACCGTAATGTTCGCCGACATCGGTGGTTTTGCCAGCCTAGCCGAGACGATGGATCCCGAGCGTGTCCGCGACCTCCTCAACGCCTGCTTCGAACAGCTTGTGCCGCCGGTAGCCAAGTACGGCGGCACGGTGGACAAGTTCATTGGTGACAGCGTTATGGCCCTTTTCGGCGCTCCTATCACCCACGAGAACGACCCCGAGCGCGCCTTGCGCGCTGCGCTGGAGATGAAGGAAGCGCTGGCAGCGTTCAACCTGGCTAACGGCACACGGTTGAGCGTCCATTTCGGGATCAATACCGGGCTGGTGGTCGCCGGAGGCATCGGCACGCGTGGCCAGCAGGTTTACTCGGTGATCGGCGACGCGGTCAACCTGGCTGCCCGACTGGAAGAAACCTCTCAACCGGGCGAGATCCTGGTCGGACACGAAACGCACCGACAGACGAGCCATCTCTTCACCTTTCATGAGGCGGGACATCTGCGGCTGAAGGGAAAGGCCGAGCCGGTCCCAGTCTACAAGCTGGTGGGCGCACGTGGGCAGACCGCATCCTTGAGCCGTGCCGAAGTGTGGGGGCTCAGTTCTCCACTTGTGGGGCGTGATTCTGAGGTCCGCGCTTTCGGCAGTTGTATCGAAAGGCTGCTGAGTGGAAAGGGTGGCGTCATCTCGATCGTGGCCGAGGCGGGGCTGGGCAAGTCCCGTCTGGTGGCGGAAATGAGGCGGCAGGTAGCACAGCCAGGGCTGTCGTGGCGGGAAGGTCGTGCTCTATCCTTCGGCCAGACGTTGAGTTACTGGCCCTTCCTGGAGATCATCCAAAGCGATGCCGGGATCACGGTCGACGATTCCGAGACTGAGCGTTGGAACAAACTGCAGCAGCGGGTCAGCGTCTTGTTCCCAAACGAGGCCGCCGAACTGTTGCCGTATCTGGCTACGCTGCTGAGCCTCGATGTCCCGGGGGATCTAGCCGAGCGGGTAAAGTATCTGGACGGGGAGGCCATGGGGCGCCAGGTCTTCCGCACTGCGCGGAGGTACTTCTCCTGTCTGGCCGAGGAGCGCCCCCTGGTCGTCGTCTTCGAGGACGTGCATTGGCTGGACCAGTCATCGGCGGCGTTGCTCGAGCACCTGTTGCCGCTCGTGCGCGATTTACCCCTCCTGATCTGCTGCGTGGGACGGCCCGAGCCTCAGAGTCCGATGGCCCGCTGGTTGGAGGTGGCTGCTCGGTATTACGCCGACTTCCACACGAAGATAGCTCTTACGCCCCTGTCCCCGAGTGAGAGCACCCGGTTGATCCGCAACCTTCTGAAGGTCGACGACCTATCGGCGAGCCTACGCGAGACGATACTGCGAAAAGCGGAGGGCAACCCGTTCTTCGTGGAGGAGGTGATCCGCACGTTGATCGAAGTCGGCGCTCTGGTGTTCGACAAGACCACGGGGCGCTGGCAGGTCACCACGCAGATAGAGCACGTGGCCATTCCCGACACCCTGAGTGGGGTGATCATGGCTCGCATCGACCGGCTGGATGAGGAAATGAAGGGGGTGCTCAAGCTTGCGGCCGTGATTGGCCGCAGCTTCTTCTATCGCGTGTTGCGGAGCCTCACCCACGCCGAGCAGGAGTTGGATCGCCATCTGGGTGGTCTGCAGGCTCTCGAGTTGGTGCGTGAGAAGAGCCGGGTTCCTGAACTGGAGTACGTATTCAAGCACGCGCTGGTGCAGGAGGCTGCTTACGAAAGCGTGCTCTTGCAGCGGCGACGGGAGCTGCACCAGCGGGTGGGGGAATGCATCGAGGCGCTTTTCGCGGAGCGACTGGAGGAGTTTTACGGGCTCCTGGCCTACCACTTCACGCGGGCAGAGGAGTGGCAGAAGGCTCAGGATTATCTGTTTAAGGCCGGCGATCAGGCCGGGAAGCTGGCGGCGGATGCCGAGGCACTGGTGCACTACCAGTTGGCGATGGCTGCCTACACACGCGCTTTTGGTGACAGGTGGGACCGCGTCGAGCGGGCGGTGCTCGAGCGAAAGATCGGCGAGGCGCTGTTCCGTCGGGGAGAGCACGAGCAGGCCCAGGGCTACCTGCACCGGGCTTTGGCCTACCTGGGCAGCCCTTACCCCACCTCGCGCTGGGGCGTTCGTCTTGCCATCGCAAGACAACTCCTTCGCCAGGCTGCTCACAGGTTTCTACCCGGCGTTTTCTTGAGGAAGGCGCCAGCGCCGGCGAATCGAATCGCGGAAGAACGATGTCGCCAGTATGAGATTATGAAATGGGTGGACTTCTTCAATGCCCCCGAGCCGTTTGTTCTGGATTCGCTTCTGCTGTTGAACGTCGCTGAGGAGAGTGGGATGTACCCAAGTGCAGCGCAAGGCTGCTCGGGTGCCGGATCTGTGTTGGACGCAATTCCGGTATCCTGGCTTGCCGAGTTCTACCACTCGCGCGCTATGGATTTGGCCCAGGAGACTCAACACCCGTGGGCAGTCGCGCACGGGAACCTTTTCCTTGGACTGCACGATCGCTACATCACGGGGAGGTGGGGAGCGGCGCTGGAGCGCTACGAGCGAGGCGCTGAGGCGTTCTGGCAGAAGGGCTATCTGCGGGGTTGGGCGGCGGCAAGAGTTGAAGCAGCGGAACTCCACGCGCAGCGTGGAGACTTTTCCGCTGGCCTCGGTCTTTGCCTGGAGGTGGTTCGAGTTAGCCAGGAAGCTGCCGATCAGGAGGCCTGGGGCTGGGGGTTACAGGGCGTGGGGCTGATCCAGGATTGGGCAGGCGCTCTCGACGAGGCGACGGCAAGTCTGCAGCAGGGCGTCGTCCTGCTAAGAGGCGTTCCTGATCACCAGGGTACGGTGTGTTCCAGTGGTAACCTCGCGCGGTGCTACCTGCGCCAGAGGAAGGTGTCGGAGGCCATGGCGGTGCTGGAGGATAGTCGCCGACTGGTTGCCGAACACGGCCTGAGGGGTTTTCTTTGTGTGCCGACCTGGATGAGCCTGGCCCAAGCCCACCTGACGGTCGTCGAGCAAGCTGAGGGAGAGGCGAGGGCCAGGGCGCTAAGGGACGCCAAACGGTCTTGCCGGGTGGCGCTCGCGCAAGGCAGGCTGGATTGCGCGGCATTGGCGGCCGCCTACCGCATGCAGGGCACGTACGAATGGCTGAGAGGCAAATCCGGACCCGCGCAGCGTTGGTGGCAGCGGAGCCTGGAGCTGGCAGAGAGATTGGGCGCGCGCTACGAGCTGGGGCTGACGTGTTTGGAGGTGGGCAGGCGAATGAGGGACCGCAAACATGTGGAGCGGGCCGGGGCGGTTCTCGGCGACATCGGCGCAAGGTTCGACCTGGCGCAGGCGCGGGAGCTACTGCAAGATGACTGATCCAGGACGTCGCAGGGACGAAGCATTCCCCGATCGCGAAGAGAAGACCGGAGGGTCTGACATGGGCGAATGCCTAAGGACACGTGCCGAGCTGCTGGCAAGGGTAGATCTCTTCGCCCAACTGGACTACGATACCCTGGCGCAGCTAGCCAAGTGCGTCGAACTGGTGTCGGTCCAGGATGGCACTGACGTGTGTTGCCAGGGCGACCCGGCGGATTGCCTCTACGTCGTCGCCAGCGGCGCCTTCGGCGTATTCGTCTCCTCGACCAGCGGGTCGGAGCAGGCTCGCCTGGCAACCATCCGCCCCGCGGAGTACTTCGGTGAGATGGCTTTGCTGACCGGCGAGACCCGCTCCGCCACTGTTCGTGCAGAGGGCGACGGAGAGGTCCTGCGGCTGGAGCGCAGACGCTTTCTGGATATTCTCGAACGTCAGCCCGCCGTTGCACTGCCCATCATTGCCACCTTGTGCCGCCGGCTGCGCGCGGCAGATGAAGCGGCCGCCGAAAGCCGATGGGTAGTGGGCTGCACTATCGAGCAGGCGCTTGGGCAAGTCTCGCCCGAGCGGCGTCAGGCGCTGCTTCACGAGCTGGGCGACGAGCGTGGCGTGGCGTTGGGGCTCAGCATCCTGGGCGAGATAGCCAATTACGGCGGCGACTACACACTGGCGCACTCCCTTGCCGAGGAGAGCCTGGTCATTCGTCGGGCACTGGGAGACAAATGGGCTGTGGGTTCCACGTTGAACAACATGGCGGCGGCTGCGTTCAACCAGGGCGACTGCGGAGCGGCGTATTCATTGTACAGAGAAAGCCTGGCTATCTGGCGGGAGTTGGGGGACCGCTGGCGAATCGCCCAGGTGCTGGATGGTTTCGCCGGCCTCGCCGCTGCTCAGAGCCAGTTAGAGCGCTCGGTGCGGCTGGCCGGAGCCGCTGCAGTCTTGCGCGAGACGCTCAGCGCTCCGCTCCCTGGCCCGCTGCGAACCGTGCTAGATCGCTGGCTGGAGCCGGCCAGAATTGCGCTGAGCAGGGAGGCGTACGATGATGCTTGGATGCAGGGGAGGGCAATGACCGTCGACCAGGCCATCGCCTATGCCCTGGAAGGAAGCCCAGCCGCTCCTTCCGAAGCGAGGAGCCCGGCAACAGCTAAGCAGATATAACCGCTCAGCCGACGAGAGCAGGAGGTGGTGGTGCGCGTAGCGCGAGGGTTGACGAGTCGCCAGATTGCCGCCGAACTGGTGATCGCGGAGCGGACCGCCGAGGCGCACGTTCGCAATATCATGAACAAGTTGGGTCTAAGCACCCGCGCCCAAATCGCCGTATGGGCGGTAGAACGCGGACTGGTGAGGGACGCCTAGAGCGGCAAGCCTCGGAATGGTTGGTCCGGCCCCAGGAGCGGCACTCCTTGCTCGCGGGCCACTCTACATTTCAATTCTTCGTATCGGCACGTTCCTCGGAGGTTCCTTCTCGAAATCTATGGCCAGATCACGGATGACCCTGTCGCCATCGGCGGCCTCCAGGCGAAGGTCGGAGCCGGGAGCCACCAGTTCCTTGCACCCCTGAACCACCTTGCCATTGACACGAACCAGGCAAGAGGTGCATCTGCCAAGCTTGCAGCAGAAGTGCCGGTAACCGATGGTCTGATCCTGGGACTGGTATATCTTGTTCAGAAGTCGAAACACGGTCAGGTTGTCTTCGTACTCGACCTGGTAGCGCTTCACTGAGCCGTCGTGGCGAACTAAACTTACTTCTACGTGCTGCACGCTCATCGCCCAAACTCTCCATTCTGAGACACGGAAAACGTATCAACTACCAGGTTTCTGTCCTGGAGCTTTGCTCTTGTTCGGTACGGCGGCTGGCTATCATCCGGTCGTGGGTAATCAATACGGTAATGGTGTCCTCGGCTTTCACGTCGCACAAGCGCAGCCTGGCAAACTACTTGCGCAACGTAGGCCATCGTGCGGGCCTCCAGCGCTTCCTGCAGAGCGTAGTTGAATTCTGCTGGGCTAGCGTCAACGTGCACGCGAGGCAACTCCGAGTCTATGATTTCTCCCATGCGCCGTATGCCCTCCAGCAATCCCTTTTCGTCCTTCGCAGGGCCCGCGCATTCGAACATCGTTTGCCGAATATGTTGCTTAACTTCGGCCGGCCTTAGGGGAGCTGCTTTGGGCCGAGTTGCGACAAGTACTGGCTGAGCAGCGTCCTCTATCTGCTCGTCGGATATTCGCAGCTCGGCTCGACCAGTACTTTCTCGCGCGTATCTCGCGGCGAAGAGCCCGGCCCTCTGGCCAAAGACCTGCGTCTCGCTCAGCGCGTTCCCTCCCAGCCGGTTCGCTCCGTGCACGTTTCCCGCGACCTCACCAGCTGCGAAGAGACCCGGCAGCGTCGTCCTGCAATGGGCATCTATTCTCACACCCCCCAGCACTGTGTGCGCAGCCGGCGCGATCTCCAGCTTCGAGTTGGCCACATCAAGCCCAACTGAGGTCAGGAACGAGGAGAACGGGTCGCGCTTCAAGAGCAATCTGGCTCGATCGTCCGGTGATCGGGGAGAAAGGCACATATCGATATACACTCCTCCGTTCGCGGTGCCTTTCCCTTCCCTGATTTCCTGAAAAATGCGCCGCGAGAGCACATCTCTGACCGGAAGTGGGTTGTAGGTTTCGAGCAAATCCTCGCCCCTGGCGTTGACCAACCTGGCCCCCAGACCTCGCTCGTGAAGCGCGAATTCGTAAAGCAGCAAAGCCCCGCGCACCGACGGCGGCGATAGAAGGGCCGTGGGATAATAGAGAAGCATCTCCATATCGACCAGTTCAGCGCCAGCCTCGAAGGCCAGGGCGTAGCCATCACCGGTCATATCTACCGATGCGCTAGATAACGGGTAAAGCTCCTGATATCCACCGGTAGCCAGAATTGTGGCTCCAGCCTTAAACGCATCGAGTTCTCCTGTCTTGATGTCGTAGCATATCGCACCCGCTACGCGGTTGTCGGCCTCCAGAAGTTTGAAGGCCATAACGTCCTCGTGGAGACTAACATTGGGGTAACTGAGAGCCTTGCGCCTCAGCGGCAACAGATACCCCACGCCCCCACCAATGGAATGGATTTGTCGGGGATTGCTATGCCCTGGCGTTGGTCGCAGAGAGATTTTTCCTGCCTCTCTTTCCAACTGGACGCCATAGTCAATCAGGTCTTTTACCCGAGCCGGAACCTCGTGGGCGAGGATTTTGGCTAGCTCAAGGTCGGTAAGGCCTCGGCCAGCAGCGACTGTATCCTCGTAATGAACAGCTGGGCTATCCCGTTCTATATCTATCGCGGCGGCTAGTCCTCCACCAGCCATCGTACTCGCGCCGCTCTTGCCAATTGGAGCTTTGGCTACCACAGCCACCTTTGCTCCTTCGGAGGCTGCCTCGATCGCGGCCCTCGCCGCCGCTAGACCTCCGCCGATTACCAACACGTCTGTTTCGTATATGTTTAATCGCACTGGCTATACCCCCAGGTCGTAGAGAACCTCGAACTCGAGCGCCAGATCGTTGACTATTTGTGACACGTCCGCCAGTGCCTGGACAGCATTGGCCCGAACGCTGGGAGCAAGGTCTTCTCGTCTCAGTATGTCCTTCAAGTCGTTGTAGACGCGGAGAATTCTCTCTTCGAGTTCTGCGTCGGCGGTGACCGGGTTGTTCATACCACCTCCAAAGCAAGTTACCGTAAATCAACCAGCCGCTTCGATTTCAATTCGAAAGTCGGCAGTGTGCCAGGTCCCACGATCTCGATATTAAAGCGCAATCCTTCGTGCGCCTCCGATAGCTCTCGTCCGATGTCAGCAGACAGCTTGTTCTGCACGTCGGGAGGCGTCTCGGGGAGGGGCTCTAGTTTCACGGTGACTTCGTCGATGTAGTTCTTCTTCCAGAGGACTATTTGGAACTCGCGGATTGCCTCGAATCTCCTCACAACGCCTTCAATGGCTGAGGGGAAGACATTGGTGCCGCGGATGAGCTTCATGTCATCGGTGCGGCCCAGAATGCCTTCGCGGTAAAGGTCCCAGGTGCGCCCACAGGTGCAGCGACTCGCAGGCATTCTCTCCACCAGGTCGCCAGTTCGGTAGCGAATCAAGGGCAACATGATCCTGCCAAAGGACGTGGTAACACGCTCGCCCTTTTGGCCGTAATCCACCCACTTACCTGTGGCCGGATCGATCACTTCTTCCAAGAAGTGGTCTTCCTGGATGTGTCCAGCGCCAGGCTTCTCGTTGCACTCGAAGACGGCTATACCGCCGGACTCGGTCATACCAGCGAAGTCGCCCAGGTGCGCTCCCCAGGCCTTCTCAATCATCGCCTTGGTGCCAGGGATATTCGCGCCCGGCTCTCCAGCCGCAAGTATCATTTCGACCTTCGTGTCCCGGGCGAGATTCACTCCCATCTCTTCGGCAACCTGGGCCAACCTGATAACGTAGCTAGGAGTAGCCACAACCGCCGTAGCCTGGACATCAATCATCTGCCTGATCCGTGATTCGCTGGACTGCGCTCCCCCGGCCACGGTACATACCCCTATCTTCTGCAATCCATAGTGGGCTCCCCAGAACCCGATAAAAGAGCCGTAACCGAAGGCCAGGTACGCTACGTCGGTTGATCGGACACCGAATGCGTATAGACCACTGGCCCACGAACTGGAGCACCAGTTCCAGTCGCGGGGCGAATCCAGCGTTCGTACCGGAGCCTTCCCTGAGGTTCCACTGGTCTGGTGGTAAATCATAGCGATAGACAGCGGTGCCGACTGGATATCTCCGTAGAGCGGGTGCTCCTGCTGGTCTTCGAGAATCTCGTTCTTGGTCAGAAACGGAAGGTACTGGATATCCTCGAACTGGCGAATATCGCTCGGGTGAACACCAGCCGATTTCAGTTTCCTCTGCCAGAAGGGGCTTCGATCGTAGGCCCAGGACAGCACAGTTTGGAGTTTCTTTAGCTGCCACTGGCGAAGCTGTTCCCTGGGCATCAGCTCTGTCTTGGGGTTCCAGTAACCGACCGGCTTTTTCGACAACATAGGCAACTCCTCCTACCACATATTCAGAAGGCTGGCCGGTAGCGGAAGGATAATAGCATCTGGGTTGTGGCAAGTCAATTCCCTGCGCACGCGGGGATTCGAAGCAAATACTTTTGGGTCCGTCATTACATGCGGTGCCCGCACGCCTGCTCTTGTTGGGTCGTCAACCCCGCCAAGAGCAGGTTCCTCAATGCTATTCAGGGTCAAATGGCAATGATTTGCTTCGAATCCCCCACGCGATAAGTGACCCAGTAAGCAGGAGTCCCGCCGCCAGGTATTATGTCAACATCGTCGTCCTATTACAGCCTGACGCGAGCATTCAAGCCCGCGATGTGCATAACTTGGCCGAAAGTCCGAATGCTCACCTCACGTGCCGGAGCCCACGCTCTCCCCCGCCAAGTCTGCCACTGTGCAGACGAGAAGGTGACTGTCCCGATAGAATTCAACGGAGCTTTCATCGGATAGGAGTTCCTGGTGCTGGGCCACAATGTGCCCGGCGCCAAGCTGCCCAAGGCACCAAGCGGCGTGGCCGCGCACTTGAGGATCGGGGTCCTTCAAGCACGCGGCGACATCGGAAAGCGCGGGCAGCACGGCCTCTGGCGCGACCTGGGCGACTCGACCAATAGCCCAGAGGGTTCCGCAGCGGAAGCGCACGGCGTCTTCTGGCTCTATATTGAGTAGAGCAATGAGGGCGATGGCAAAATCCTGGAAAGCATCCGGCCGGCTGCGAATGATCTCCCCTATGGTCTCCGCAGCGTGCCAACCTATTCCTCCTGATTCGTCGCTCAGTAGCCAGAGCAAGCGCCGGATATGTCCACGGACGTGTTCGGGGTCCCTGCTAGCGATGCGGCCAGCGGCAATCCCGCTGGCTTCTACTGCACGCCAGGAGATCAGCGGGTCGGGGTCATACGTGAGCGCGTTTAGCTCGCTCAGCACTCTTTTCTTGCTACTCGCTAGCTCCACGATAGGTTCGAAACGGCCTTCAGCTAGCCAGTTTCTTAGTTGGCTCTCCACACGTCACCTCACGGGGTCGGAAGAGGTTTTTTCCAGATAAGCTTGGCATCTACCACCACGGCCCCGTCTTCGTGCACTATCACCGGGTTCAGATCCATCTGGTCGATGAGGCCGGCCAGGTTCTGTCCTAGGCCAGACACCCTAAGGAGAAGATCGATGACTGCCGCACGGCTCGCTTTGATGCCTCGAAATCCCTCGAATATGGGATGCGCTTTGAGCTCGCGCAGCATCTCCTCGGCGTCGCGATAGTCGATGGGCACGCGCCGGAAGGACACATCCTGGTAAAGCTCAGCCAAAATGCCTCCTAGCCCGCACATTATCGATAGCCCGAACGTCGGATCCTCGACAAGCCCAACGATTATCTCGACTCCAGAGCGTTCCATCCGCTCCACGAGGAGGTCTTCGCCGGGGAAACGCGATTGCATCTCCCTGACTGCTTTCTGGAGCGCACGTTTCCCGCGAATGTTGAGCATTACTCCCTTGAGTTCGGTCTTGTGCAAGACTGCCGCGGACCTGACCTTAACCACAACGGGGAACGGGAGACTTAGGTCAGATGGCAGGTCTCCTTTTGGAAGAACGACAGAGTCGGGAGTAGCTATACCATACTCCCGCAGGGCACGCTTAACCTCGTCCTCGGCAAGAGGGACGCCCGGCTGCAACTGTCTCACGTACTGTGGCGTATCGCCGTCTTGGGCAAAGGAGACTTTCTTGGACAACTCTAGACTCCGGAGGAATTCTCCCCGACGAGCCAGAACGTCCACAGCGCGGACTGCCCGCCAGATAGATGGATACGCCGGCACCTCAGCAGCTTCGAGGTCGCGGATACCTTGGATAGCGGTTTCCGAGCCTATTGGCGCAGCGATCAAGGGCTTCTTCCCGTTCTTGGCCCAGTGGCGCAAGATCTCGGTAAGGTGTTCGTCAATTCCCGGCGGATGATAGCCAAAGCAGCACAGGATGACATCGACGCCAGGATCATCCTGGAGAATCTCCAACGCAGCGTCGAACATCTCGTTGGTGACGCTGGCAGTTAGGTCGATGGGATTCCGCACCGAAGCAAAGGGCAGGGCGACCTTGGCCAGTCTGCTCTCCGTCTTGGGGTCGAGCGTGGCCAACGTCGAGGCTATGCCCTTGTCTCGGGCCTCGATGTAGTCCGCGGTGACAATGCCCATCCCCCCACCACCGGTGAGGACCACCATTCGGCGGCCGGCGAGAGGGCGGCTGAAGGCGAGGGCCTGAGCCTTGTCCAGAAGCTCCTCCTCGTCGTATACCCTCACCACGCCCAACTGACGCAGGACACCATCGGTAACCCGGTCCGAGCCAGCCAAGGAGCCGGTGTGTAACTGCACGGCCCGGGCTCCGGCCGAGGAACGTCCAGCTCTGAGCAGCACGAGAGGCTTGCGAGGCACCACCTCCCGGCAAACCTCCACAAACCTGCGAGTGTCGGCGAAGCTTTCCAGGTACAGACCGATAGCCTTGCAGTGAGGATCGTTGGCGAAGTGTTCGATAAGTTCGTTCTCGTCGATATCCAGTCTGTTGCCCAGACCGGCGAAGGCGGCAAGGCTAGCTCCGTAGAAGGCCGCGATGTCCATCCCTCCCATGACCGCCGAGCCACTCTGAGATATAAGTGCCACGGAACCGGGGGAAGGGCGTCTTAAGCGTGCGATGGGCAAGAATATGGTATCCAGCCGAAGTCGTGGTACCAGCACTCCTAGGGTGTTAGGCCCAAGAATTCGCGTACGAGTCCCGGTGATCGCGGCCTTTAGCTCCCTTTCCAGGGCTCGCCCGGCCTCGCCCACCTCGCCAAAACCGCCGGCGACCACGATGACCGCCCCCACTCCCCGCTTGGCGCATTCCACAGTGGCGCCAACGGTAGCTTCAGCCGGAAGGGCGAGCACAGCCAGATCGGGCACCTCGGGAACGTCCAGAACGCTATGATAAATGGGCAGGCCAAATACTGTGCCGCCTCGTGAGTTGACCGGGAAAATGCGGAAGTTGCCTCCCAAGAGCTGCATAACAATGAAGTTGCCCGCCTTCCCCTCCTGTGGAGAGGCACCTATGATGGCTATGGATTTAGGATTGAGAAGGCATTCGATTCCACTTTTCATTACAATGGCCTCTGGTTTGGTCTGACAATTGTGCCGCTAGGGTACTACAACGAGCGAGCGACTGTCAATAGCGAGGAAACGAGAGGAATGTTAGATGCTTCTCAGGCGCTTGCTCTTGAGCTTCTCAGAAGGAGCTGTGGATATGCCGGTGCCAAGGAGGGTGGATTCGACCAGCCTCCAGAAGGTTTCGCGGTCGGCAGCGCTGACCACGGCCTTTTCGTGCGCCTCGGATAAGGCGCGGGGATAGCCACTTCCACGCCGGCACTGGTCGAACACGATGGCATGCACCATATCCAGTGCGGCCCGGTCTTGCGCAACCCACTGAGGAACCTCGACACGCGCAATCTCGTTTCCGGCATTCAGGAAGAAGAAGTGCACCTTGTTTTCGAGGTATCGGTCAAGCGATATTTTAGACGAGGCGAGGAAAAGGGCAGACCGCTCTCCCGGTTCGAGAGGTAGAGCCTCGAAAATCAAACGGTCGAGCAGCCCGTCAAGCCAGGCGCAGGGATGGGTATTGCTGGGAATCAGCTCACGACAACGCTGGCCGCAGTTGGCGATGTCGTGCGGGCACACGTAGACTCGAAGCAGCCCCTCCACTTCCACGCTTCTAGGGCGGCTGATGTAGCTGGCGAGGGGGATGCCTGCGCTTCGCAGGTCCTCGAGCCCGCTAAGGAACTGCTGCGTCATTTCGTCCCGAAGCTGGTCTTCGATTCCCCATCCTTCCAGCGTCTGCAGAGCTAGGGTGCCATCCTGCAGACATACGATAGGTCGGGAATCGTCCATCTCTCGCGCGGATTGCACCAGAGCCTGGGTTTCAGCCACGCTTCGCTTCACGGCAAGCAGATGTCCCTGGACAAGGATGCGCCGATTGTTGGAGACGAGGTACAGTTCATCCTCGCTAAAGCACAGATGGGGCACGCTTCGAAGCGTTGCTCCTGGGTTGCCCCCGTAACGCAGCAGCGCGAGCCCCACGTTTATGAGGTAGCAGAGCGCTATTCCGTGGCGGTCTGGCTCGATTTGGGAACCGTCGGAGGCGATGGCGACGTAGTTCTCCGGCGCCTCAGGAAGTGGGTGACGCGCGTTGAGAGGCTCGATCGGATGGGCTGCCGGCCAGTAAGGACGGCTCGCCTCGACCTTGGTTGCTAGCGCCACAATGTCTAGGGCACTCTCTCGCAGCGCGTCTAGTGCGCGCGGCAAGTTTCGCTTTTCCAGGGCAGCAGCGGCCGCTACTTCCTGACCCATTTGCTTTATTTGTACGGATAAGGCGCTCAGGTCGAGGGGCAACGGGGGAACCTCCTCAGGCTGCGGCCATCCGCTCCATCCGGGCTACCCATTTCGCTGGGTGACGCACTTCGTCCAGTGTCGGCAAGTTCACGGGAGATTCCCAGACTTGATTGAGGAACCCGATGCCCCGCTGGTCGACAACGTCGTTCACGAACTGCTCGCCCAATTTGTACTGCTCCAGCTTGATGTCCAGTCCGGTCAGCTTGGTGAAGAACCGCTCGGCTACGCCCTTGCCTTTGCCTCGCTGGTCAAATCGCGCTTTGAGCGAATCGTAACCCGGCAGAAGTGTCTTCCCAATTGCCTGCATAACGTGGTTGCTGTACCCTTCTAGCAAGCACATAATGGCCTGAAGCTGGCCGAACATATGGCGCTGCTCCGGTGTCATCAAGAGTTCCAGCACGTGGCTGCTGTTCATCAGGTTGCTCCCGACGCGCGTGACCAGGCTTCGGAATCCGGAGTCGCGTCCGCGCATTCGCGATAGGTCAGAGCTCACGCTGCGGAAGTAGCGGGCCATTAGTGAATGCAGATATCTCCGTACCCACGGATGGGCCTCGAACTCGAAGGCGTGAGTCACCTCGTGCAAGCTCACCCACATCCTAAACTCTTCCGGGTCAAGATCGAGCCGTCGTTCCAACTCGGCAATGTTGGGCTCGACAAAGTAAAGCTTGCCGCTATCAGCCGGCTCTTCGCCGAAAATGGACAGGTCGTACTGTCCCAGCACTCGCTGGGATAGGTATCCCATGAGCAAACCCATCTGGCTGCTGAGCAGCATTTGATTGATGCTTCCTATCAATAACGCTGTGCCGGATGAGCCGGCTGCTAGATTAAGTTGCTCAAAAGGCTCAAAGAGCTGCCGAAAAGTAGCTATGTTTGCATCTATCCAGTCTATTCGGTCGAACACGTGGACAGAATCGAGAGTCCTCGGCATCTTATCTCCAGTGTAATCGGAGATCGGCCTTTCCGCTTTTCGGACCATTTCAGCGTACCGGCGGGTAAGTGTACCCTTTGAAAACGGATAGCCGACTACAGATTGCCGGGAGCTGTTGACCGCGATTCGTCTCACCTGATCCCAATCGATTAGTTTTCTCTCGCCCCTTCCAAAGTACTTGCCTGCTGCCCATACGGCCCCCGCGCCAAGGGCAAGAAGCAAACCTTTTCCTAGTGTCTTTCGATAATTCGCCATTAGTTTCGTCTTTCTAGAGCGCCCTGGGGAGTCTCCCCAACCCATTCCACCTACCCAACCGTAGGGTGTTTTGACAGTCAGTTGCCCTCGCGGCCGCCCCACGACTGCTGCTCACAAGGCCAAACAGCGCAATCTGTAGCCGTTGGCCAATGACCCTTGCGCACCTATTTCGAATACGGGCGTTGTACCCAACTGATTTGGGCGACTGCCGGCCGCCCTTCTGCCATCGACTGTCACGGGCGAGGCAACGCGCTACACGCACCCTCAAGGGTGCGACTACAGGGTCCGGCTACAGTACGCCTCACTAAAGCCTGTGGTTACAGAAAACGGGACGTCTGCTAGGAGCGCCTGGTATGAAGCACCGGCAGGATGCTCGTTGAGAAGTATAGCCTTTGCTGGTGGAGGCTGTCAATTGACCATTCTTGCTAGCGCAAGACTCTCTCGTCGCCCACGCGACGCGTAATCTTGCGCTCGTCTAGGTGTTCTAGCAGGGCAAGTACGTATTTCCGACTCGATCCGAACATGTCGCGCACTTCGGCCACGGTTACCTTGCCGTTGCTCTTGAGGTGTCCAACTATGCGGTCGACCATTTCCTTGTAAGCTTCGGGGAGGTAGGCGATGTTTTCTTCCACCTTGACCAGCATTCCCTGTTCGACGAGCGCGCTTATCACCTCTGAGTCCAGGCCAAACCGCTGCTCCAACTCGCCCAAGGAAGGCGGAGAGTAGGGACTCTCGGCCAAGGCTTCCTTCAGCAACTTCACCTTGCGCTCCTGTTCGGGGCTCAATACCACGGTGTGCTCGAAAAGTCTGAGGGTGGCGTTCTGCTCCGCAAGGCGCTGCTCCTGGATCAGACGTTGCGTGACCTCACTGAAGAGCTTAGAGGGGAGACCAAGCCTACTCTTCACCTCTTCCCGGGCCATTCCCAGGCGGAGAGGATGCTGTTTGTGGTAACTGCGGAGTATTTCCGCAGCCTGAGCGGATAGCCTGACCCAAGCTTCCCAGGCGATGTAGTAGTCGCCAAGGCGGAGCGCCTGAGACGAAGAAGTCAGCCCAGCCAGAATCTCCCTTACACGGTCTGCACCAAGTCCGGTGACCTGCACGACGTAGTTGAATTCCACGGGCTGCTTTCCGTCAAGGGCGTGGAGCACGATTTGTTCCGGCGAACCTTGACGCAGCACCTGAAGGCTTTCGATCACGCTGGTCTGAAAGCGTCGGTGCCGGCGCGGATGAGGATCAACGATCTGCCCCCCTCCGATAGTGGCGTTTGGGGTCCGAATGACAAAGTAATCCCCCTTGACCGCAGCTGTCGGCTCCTCCAGGCGAACCTGCACCCAACCGTCGTGGCCGGGCTCGATCTCGTTGGCACCCAGGACTCCGACGACCGCATTCGTCTCTGCCGATCCAGTGTGGAAGCTCACTCTTGCTCCGTGTTGCAAGGATTTGGTAGCGGTGCGCACCAAGCGGAGATGAGCGTCGAGTCGCTGAGTGGGGACGAGCCATTTCGGCGTGGTGACGACATCTCCACGATGCAGATCAGTAGTGGCCACCGAAGCGAGGTTCACTGCTACTCGAGAGCCGGGAGTTGCTACGTCCACCTTGTGTTTGTGAGTTTGCAGTCCTCTGATCCGGCTTCGAAGACCGCCCGGCTGAATCTCGACTTCCTGGCCGACCTGAAGGCTTCCGTCGATAAGGGTGCCGGTGACGATTGTGCCGAACCCTGAGAGTGTAAACACGCGATCTATAGGCAGCCTGGGCCGTCCAACGTCAACCTTCGGAGGGGTGTCGGCGAGTAGCTTCTCCAGAGTTTCCACCAGCAACTGCACTCCCTCCCCCGTCACCGCTGAAACGGGGACAATCGGCACTCCGGCCAGCGCCGTGCCCTTCAGGTGGTCCTCGATGTCGGAAATGACCATTTCCAGCCATTCCTCGTCGACAAGTTCCTTCTTGGTGACAGCCACCAGGCCCCGCCTGACTTGCAGGAGGTCCAGGATATCCAGGTGCTCTCGCGTTTGGGGCATCACGCCCTCGTCGGCGGCAATGACCAGGAGCGCCAGGTCAATGCCTCCTACACCTGCCAGCATATTCTTGATGAACCGCTCGTGCCCTGGCACGTCGACGATGCTTACCTCTTCGCCGTTGGGAAGGCGCAGCCAGGCAAATCCCAGGTCGATCGTCATCCCCCGATCCTTCTCCTCTTGAAGCCGGTCGGGGTCGATACCAGTAAGCGCTTTAATGAGTGTCGATTTACCGTGATCGACGTGTCCAGCTGTACCTATCGTGAACAATCCTGTCCTGGTGGTTTCGCTGTGAAACCAGCGCTCCTTTCTCGTAAGCTCGGGTGAGAGCTTCCACCACTTCTGGGTCGAACTGAGAGCCAGCACAGTCCTGGAGTTCTCTGCTAGCCTCGTCAATGGTCATCGCCTGCCGATAAGGACGATCTGATGTCATCGCGTCAAACGCGTCGGCCACCGCTATCACTCTGGCACCAAGAGGTATGCTCTTGCCCCCTGCCCGGCAGGGGTAGCCGTGCCCATTGAACCATTCATGATGGTAGTAGATAAGTTCAATACATTCCTCGGGATAGAGCAGACACCTCAGCAGATCCGCCGCCACTCTCGGATGATTCCTCACTATATCGCGCTCCCGCGCTGTGAGTGGCCCTGGCTTGCGCAGTATCTCGCCGGGAATGCCGATCTTTCCCACATCGTGCAGACAAGCCGCATGACAGATGGTGGCGACGTTGTCGTCCGGAATGGGAAGCTCGGCAACGATCGCCTTGGCGTATTCGACTACTCTGTCCGAGTGTGCCCGATTGCAAGGGAATTTCTGCTCTAACTCCTCAACTATTTCCGCGAGCCGCCTTACTCCATAGGGCAACTGCAGACCAAACGAGTCGAATATCCTGCAGACGGCATGGCACACGGCTATGCGCCCTTTTGTTCTCCTATTCAATTGCCCTCCCCTCCCCTCAAACCCATCTCAGTCAGAACCAGTAACGGCAACCCTTATGGCTTGAATCAGGACCTGCTCGTCCTCGGGAAGAACCGTCCTGGGGTCCAGAAGCAATCTCCCTCGGTCAACCCTTCCGATAACTGGAGGTTCACCAACGCGCAATCGAGCAGCAAGCCTACCGGCCGCATCGGTGCTGGAGGCTCCTTTGCGGCTCCCCTCCAGTTCACCGACTCGCAGGGCCAGAAGCCTGGTTGGGAGCGTTTCGCCGGGCAACGACCCTCCGCCTACTGTGGATTGACCATCGATGACTTCCATTTGTACTGGGAGATCGGCCAACTGCAACCTCCACGCGTTCGCCCGCGCGTCAAGATCGGCAAGTGACCTGGAAATTAAGCGCCACACCGGTATACTTACGACGGCATCCTGCCTCAGATAGTGCAGGAGAGTGGCGTTCACCCCAGCGATGCTTGCCTTGTCCAGGCGAAGCGCACGGGCAAGGGGGTGCCTTTTCAGGCGCTCTATGTAGCGTTTCTTGCCGACCATAAACCCCGCCTGAGGGCCTCCAAGGAGTTTGTCGCCGCTGAAGCAAACCACGTCCGCTCCTGCGGAAATACTCTCCTGCACCATTGGCTCGTGAGCTAGGCCGAACTCCGCAGTGTCGAGCAAAGCTCCGCTGCCCAGGTCATCCACTACCGGCACGCCGTGCTTTGCACCCAGTTCCACGAGTTCAGGGAGCGACACAAAGTGGGTGAAGCCGGTGATGCGGAAGTTGCTGGAATGCACTCGCAGAAGCAGGCCAGTGCGAGGGCTGATGGCCGATTCGTAGTCGGATACATAGGTCTTATTAGTGGTGCCCACCTCAACGAGTCTGGCCCCGCTCTGGCGCATGACGTCAGGTATGCGGAAGCCGCCACCGATTTCCACCGACTGGCCTCGGCTTAGAATAACCTCCTTGCCCTTAGCCAGAGCCGACAGCGTGAGGAGAAGTGCGGCGGCGTTGTTGTTGACAGCAAACCCTGCTTCCGCCCCCGTCACGCGAGTGAGAAGGTCCTCGACGTGTTCGTGCCGCGAGCCTCGCTTGCCCGTTTCCAGGTCGAACTCCAGGTTGCCGAACGATCTGGCTACCAGGGCCATCGCCTCGGAAGCCTCCTTGGACAGAGGGGAACGTCCGAGGTTGGTGTGAATGACCACCCCTGTAGCGTTGATGACCGGCCGGAGGCTGGGAGTCCGAACTGCTCGGGCTCGCAATACGACATCTACCACCAGGTCATCGAAGTCAGGACACGGTGCTCCGCTGCCGATTCGGGCGCGAGCTTCGTCCAGCGCCTCGCGCGCCGCTCCCAGCACCAACTCGCGAGAGTGTTCCTGTACGAGGGATATTATTCGACTGTCCTGCAGCAACCTGTCGACGCTAGGCAGGCTGCGAAATCCATTTTTGGCTGTGTTTCGTGATCCTTTGTTCACGAACGCACTCCAGTCCACTTCAATCAATTGGTAATTGTAGCACCTGGGGCTGCCTTCAGGCCAGTCTTTTTGCTGGGAATAAAGGTGCTCGTCGGAATGGCGTGCCGCGTATCTGGCCGGGGGCTGCCACTCTCAACGGATTTCGGGATCGGGTTTAACAGACAAGCGCCTCCAACCCCTGAAGTTTTGATATAAGATCAAGGGCTCAGGCCATAGCGAGCCAGGATGGCCTCTCTTGATCCCAAATGCTGG
>Ga0315298_1004916_pt1 | contig 19469 bp, 21 predicted proteins | sample WHS_1_MG_FD_203077 | JGI IMG/M metagenome (GOLD analysis project Ga0315298, IMG submission 203077) | Extremophilic microbial mat communities from Washburn Hot Springs, YNP, Wyoming, USA - WHS_1_MG | ecosystem: Environmental > Aquatic > Thermal springs > Hot (42-90C) | place: USA: Wyoming...
ACCAAGAGAATGGCTTCTTTAAGAGGAACCATTGAGGACCTCTCCATTCCAGACACAAGAAAAGGAGGATTCCACCCCTTCTTCCTCAAACCCCAAAAAAGAACTCTTAACACCCGGGAGGAACACCTCATGGCCCTCTACCAGGGAGGGTGCTCCCAAAGAGGTATGACCCGTACCCTCAAGAGACTCCCTGAGGGAAAGTACTCTCCAGGTTGAGGTTCCCCGGTAGTGTACTCTATTTTGTGTCACGTTCAGGAAACAACAAAACCTCCTGATAGGCACAATTGGTACAACAAAAAGGAGAATACCAATCATCCTATCAGGAGGTGTCCAAAAACCATGAAGAAGGTCGAGAAAGACTTCATTCGCATTCTACCACCGAAAGAGGAAAGGAGTAAGATGTTCAAGACCGTCCTTGAGGAAAAGGGAGAGGAAAGGTGAAAGAGGTTCTGGAAGAGGTTGCCCTCCTGGAACGGGAAGCATCTTGCGAAGAACAAGAAGACCGAAAACATGGCTTCTACGAGAGGGACCTCGAAACTCCTCTTGGGACTATTGAGGACCTCTCCATTCCCCAAACCCGAGGAAAGGGATTCCGTCCCTTCTTCCTCAAACCTCGGAAAAGCCCTTTACACCCTGGATGAACGCATCACGGCCATGGAGCAAGGAGGTTGCTCCAAAAGAGGTATTACCCGGACCCTCGAAACTTTTGGAGGGAAAGTATTCTCCGGGCTGGGTTTCCCGGATCACAGGTCTTGTGGTGGAGAGAAGAGGAGAAGGCGAGAACGACCAATTCGAAGGTGGTACCCTATCCTCTTCCTGGATGAGGTGTTCCTCAAGGCCCAAAGGGATACCGTAGCTTCCGAGGTGGTAACGCTTTCCTGGGTATCGATGGTGAAGGGTATCGGGAGGTATTGGGGTTCTGGACCTCGGGAAGTGCTGCCGAGAGCCCCCTGTCATGGAAGGAAATCCTCTTCTCTTTGAAAGAGAGGGGTCTTACTGAACCCTTACTCGTGGTGGGGGATGGACTGACCGGACTTGAGAGAAGCGGTGCAAGAGGTGTATCCGGAAACCCAATTCCAGAGTGATCCAGTGCACAAAACTCGCAACGTCTTGCGCAAGGTGAGGAAAAGGGATGAGAGAGCGGTTCTTGAGGATTTGAAGAAGATGTACGCAGCATCGTCTCTTGAAGAGTTCCAGGAACACTTTGAAACCTTCAAGACGAACTGGAAACATCTCTACCCGGAGGCAGTTTCTTCCTGAGAGAGGGATTTGCCCCATCTCACTACTCACCTTGAGTACCCCACCATCCTGCAGCAGCACATCCGCACCGGAACTCTCTGAACGTTGCCTCAAGGAGATAAAGAGGAGAAGCAAGGTGGTTGAAGTTTTCTGAAACCCGAGGCTTTCGAGAAGCTCCTGTACCTTATCTTGTAGAGCGAAACGAGCGGTATGCAGAGAAAACCTTACCAAGCTTCTCTCTGGTGCAAGAGGAACTCGCCAAATGAGGAAGACGAGGTATGAGAAAGGGGGAGAAAAAAGGAGTATGTGTTCTGACACAAAATTCTTGACACTATCAAATTCTCTGGATAGGTTCACAGAGATCTGCAACAGGTAGGGTAGACAAAAAGGAAGAGAGACCTGTATCCTCACTCCAGTGTCGAAAAACCCAAGAGAAGGGAGGCCCTGCACCTGTATGAAGAGGAGCACAAAGGGAACAAAAAGTCTATCGGCATATTCTGGGGAATCCATGCACCTTTTGAGCTTCCCCCATGGAAGCTCCATCGCTAAGCTCGCTCAAGTCCATGGACTCTCCAAAAAAGCCAGGATTCGCCTTGAAGCCCTCGACTTTGCCAGAACCCATCCTGTGGCCGTCACCTGCCCAAGATAGGGATAGCCCGGAGCACTCCTTTTGGTGGAAGAAAAAGTTCAACCCCAGAAACCTCCAAAGCCCAGAAGGCAGGTCCAGAAGACCCAAAAAGATCCGGAAGCCTCAATGGACCCCGGAGCTTGTGGAACGGGTTCAAAGACTCCGGGAGGAATTCCCGCTTCTTCGAAGGCAAAGCTTACCGTCCTCCTCAGGAAAGAGGGTTTCACCGTCTCTTCCTCCACCGTGGGGAGAATCCTCAAATCCCTCAAGACCCGGGGTCTCCTCAAAGAGGGAGAGAAACCGAGGAGGGTTTCTGCTACAAAAAGCCCACGGGGGAATCAAAGACCCCGAGTCATGAGAAAACCTAAAGACTACGAGGTGGAATCTCCCAAAGACCTCATCGCCATCGATACCTCAGGAGTCGTCCCCTTCCTGGAAAAGTGTATAAACAATTCACCGCCGGAGACCTTATCTCCAGATGGGCCTATTCCTCCCTCCATTTGAGGGCCACGGCCAATCTCGCCAGAGTGTTCCTCGAGGAACTCCTCACAAAGTGCCCCTTTCCAGTGCGGGCCAAGAGGTAGATGGAGAGAGTGAATTCTACGGGGAATTTGAGGAGGCCTGTAAGGAATACGGCATCAAGCTCTTCGTCCTTCCTCCAAGATCTCCCACATCCGTGGAATGGTGGAACGGCTCAATCGGACCTTCCGGGAGGAGTTCTGGGTGTACTACGAGGATGAGGTGGATCTTGACACCATGAATTTCCACCTCAAAAGGTGGACTGAAAAGGTGTATAATCGGAAAAGACCACACTGGAGTTTGGGAAGAGGAGCCTTGGGAGTACCTGAGAGATACTGGACTTGTTGAGTGTCCCACATGATGTGAACCTATACACCTCCTTGACAGAAAGACCTTTCAGTGGTATAAGATGTTTAAAGGTTCATAGGGTTTTGGGCGATGAAGAGGGGGAGTAGCCCCCGTTACGGAATCCAGAGAGAGCCTGGGTAAGGTGGGAGCCAGGTGATTCCTTGGGGGTGAATGGGCCTTGGAGCTTTTCATTGAAATCCCGATGCAGGGAGAGTAGACTGGGAAGGGTCTTTCCCTTTAAAGGAAGACGGGTATCACGGGTACCCGGTTGAGAGGATAGCGCCTTGGCGCTGTCAACAAGAGTGGCACCGCGAGAAAGCCCTCGTCTCTTGACGAGGGCTTTTTTATTTGGGGTGATACCATGGACATACGTCCCAAAAAAGAAGAGTTCTTTACTCTGAGTAAGGAGTATGAGTACATCCCATTGTATGCGGAGTTTTTGGCGGACCGCCTCACTCCGGTGCTTCTTTTTGAGCGCTTTCGGGGAAGGCGCCCGGCGCTTTTTCTGGAGAGCGCCGAGCGGGGGGAGACCTGGGGGCGCTACTCGTTTTTGATCTTGGACGTCGAGGAAGAGGTGTGCCTCTGGGATTGTCCTGATCCTATTGCCTTTCTCGAAGCAAAGTACCCTCGGTTTTTGGTGTACCCGGTACCGGCTCTGCCGTTTCTTGGAGGTGCAGTGGGGTTTATAAGCTACGATGCGGTGAAGACCTGGGAGAGAACAGTGCCCTGGAAGCCTGTGGGGTTTCCTCTCGCTTATTTTGCCACTGCAAGGAGCTTTCTCTTCTTCGACCACTTAAAGCACCGCTTGGGTGTGGTGTACGTGGCCAGGGGGGGAGACGAGGAGGACTTTGCAAGAGGGGTATCCTGGATAGAGGAGACCGTGCGGCGTGCGAAGGAGGACCGAGGAATAAGAGAGACCTCTCGCTTTTGCCTGCGGGGGAATGTTGCCTCGAACTTCACCCGGGAGTCCTTTGAGGCGGCAGTGCGCCGGGTGATCGAGCTTATCGAAGAGGGAAACGCTTCGCAGGTCGTCATTTCTCAGCGCTTTTCGGTGCCTTACGAGGGGGATCCCTTCCGGGCATACCGGTTTTTGCGGTCTCTGAATCCATCGCCATACCTTTTTTACCTCGAGACCCAGGACTTTGTCCTTCTGGGTTCCTCTCCAGAGATGATGGTAAAGGTGGAGGGGAGGAGGGTTACTACCCGGCCTATTGCGGGAACCCGCCGGCGTCTGGTCCATGTGCCGGAGGAGGACATCATCCGAGAACTCCTCGAAGACGAGAAGGAGAATGCCGAGCACGTCATGCTCCTTGACTTAGGGCGAAACGATCTGGGCAGAGTGTGTGAGCTGGGAAGTGTCACCATAGAGGAATACATGAAGGTGGAGCGCTATTCTCACGTTTTCCATATCGTGTCGACGGTATCTGGGACGCTCCGTCAGGATATGACGCCCTGGAGGGCACTCCAGGCCTGTTTCCCTGCGGGAACAGTGAGCGGGGCTCCCAAGGTTCGGGCCATGCAGATCATTGAAGAGATTGAGCCCGAAAGCCGGGGGCCGTACGCAGGAGCCCTGGGGTACGTGAGCTTTCAGGGGAATATGGACACCTGTATTGTCATTCGGAGCATTTTCTTCAAAGACGGCCTGGCCCGGGTGCAGGCTGGGGCTGGGGTGGTGTACGACTCTGTTCCCGAGAGAGAGTATGAGGAGACAAGGAGCAAGGCTGAAGCCCTGCTCTTGGCCTTACAACTTGCTGAAAAGGAGGAGTGGGTATGATTCTTGTGGTTGACAATTACGATTCCTTCACCTATAACCTCGTGCAGTACCTGGGGGAGTTAGGGGAGAGGGACATCCAGGTATTTCGCAACGACGCCATAACCCTTGAGGATATTGAAAGAATGCACCCAAAGTGCATCATAATTTCTCCCGGTCCCAAGGATCCCACTGACTGTGGCATAACGAATGCCGTCATTGCCCGCTTTGCCCCCTCTATCCCCATCTTGGGGGTGTGTCTTTGGCCACCAGTGCATTGCCTATGTTGAAGGAGCAAGAATTGTAAAGGCTAAAAAGCCCTGCCATGGGAAGAAGTGGAAAGTTCGTCTCCTTCCTTCTCTCCTTTTCCGGAGCCTACCGGAAGAGATATGGGTTGGTAGGTATCACTCTCTTGTTGTGGACCCGGAGAGCCTTCCTCCCACCCTGCGGGTGACTGCTTGGACCGAAGAAGGCGAGATCATGGCTCTGGAACACCAAGAATATCCTCTTTTTGGTGTGCAGTTTCATCCTGAGTCGGTTCTGACTCCGCAGGGGAAAACCATCCTTAAAAACTTCCTGGAGGTGAGCTGGGAATGACAGGAGAACTCCTCACCCAAGTGCTGTGTGGAAAGACTCTCACTCCTGAAGAGGCCTACCAGCTCATGCAAGGAATGATGGAAGGAGCGTTCACCCCAGCCCAGATGGGGGCATTGCTTGCTACTCTGCGCCTTCGGGGGGAGACCAGGGAGGAGCTTCTGGGCTTTGCCCGTGCCATGAAAGACCGAGCTATGGTCTTCCGCATTCCGTCATCTTGGGAGGTGGCGGACAACTGTGGCACCGGGGGTGACGGGAAGGGGACACTCAATATCTCAACCGGGGCAGCCCTTTTAGCCCATGCTCTGGGTGTTCCGGTAGTGAAACATGGTAACCGTTCAGTTTCCAGTCGCTGTGGTAGCGCGGACTTCCTTGAAGGTCTGGGATTCCCCATTGACCTTCCTCAAAGTATCATGGAGGAACTTTTTGCTCGGACGAAGTTTGCCTTCCTCTTTGCACCCCTGTACCACCCGGCCATGCGAGCGGTGCAGGGAGTAAGGCGAGAGTTAGGGGTCCGAACGACCTTCAACCTCCTCGGTCCGCTCACTACTCCCTGTCCGGTACACTACAAAATGGTGGGAGTATACAGTCTCGAGCTCCTCGAGCCCGTCGCCTATGTCCTTTTGCACCTTGGGGTGGAACGGGGTCTTGTGGTCTTTGGTGAACCGGGGGTGGATGAGGTGAGCGTGTGTGGCACGACGCACTGCGTTCTTGTGACGTCCCAAAAGATCGAGCGCTTTGTCTTCCATCCCGAGGAGGTCGGCCTCCCAGTGTATCCCCTCTCCGCCATCCAGGGAGGGGAGCCACAGGAGAACGTTTTTCTCTTCCTTGAGGTGCTTGAAGGCAGGGTTCGGAAGGCACCCCGAGACGCCCTGGCACTCAATGCGGCCTTTCTTCTGTGGCTGAGCAAAAAAGCAGAAAGCGTCCCTGAAGCCCTGGGGAAGGTAGGAGAGGCCATAGACAGTGGCCGGGCCCTGGAAAATCTCAAGGCGCTCCTTGAAGAGGCGGGGAAGCTTCGAAGAGGTGAGGGACATGGAAGCCATTCTTGAAGCGATCGTGGTGGCCAAAAAGAGGAGGCTTCTTGCCCAATCCCGCCAGTATTTACCCTGGGAGGTGGCGGAACTTCTGACCTCTCCACGGGAAAACTCTTTCCTTGAGGTCTTCTCTGGTCCTGGGCCGAATATCGTGGCCGAGATTAAGCTCTCTTCGCCCTCGAAAGGGAAGTTCATTTCTTTCTCTGAGATCCCCCGCTTCGTTACGCTCTACGAGAGGGGAGGAGCGCGGGCTATTTCGGTTGTCACCGAGGAGGATCACTTCCAGGGAGGATCACAGGTCCTGCAGGAGGTCGTCCGGCTCACCCATCTTCCGATTCTGCGGAAGGACTTTGTCTTGGAAGAGACCCAAGTATATGAGACGAGAAAGCTGGGTGCTCAGGCGCTCCTTCTCATTGCCCGCATTCTTTCCCGGGAACGCCTCGGGCACTTTGTGGACCTGTGTACGATGCTTGGGATTGTCCCGGTGGTGGAGGTGCACGACGAGAGGGACCTTAAGAAGGCCCTTGAGGTGCAGGCGCCAGTTGTGGGCATCAATAATCGTGACCTTGTGACCTTCCGGGTGTCTCTGGAGGTAACCCTCCGGCTCCTTTCCTCCATCCCTAAGGATACCGTGGTTCTTACCGAAAGCGGCATCCACACCCGGGAGGACCTGGAGATGTTTTTTGAGCGAGGAGTGCGAAACTTCCTCATTGGGGAGGCCTTGCTCACCTCGCCCAATCCGCTTGGGAAACTTCTGGAGTTTCGAGGGGAGAGGGAAATTGCTCGCTGTTAAAGTCTGTGGTATCACGCGAAAAAGCGATGCCCTTTGTCTTGCTAGTCTCGGGGTATGGGCCTTGGGGTTCATCTTTGTCCCAGAGAGCCCTCGTTTCGTGCGTCCTGAGCTTGTCCGGGATGTCGTCCGTGCTCTCTCCGGACGGGTAATCACTGTGGGTGTTTTCAAGGATGAAAGCTATGGGGAAATTGAACGTGTTCGCCGTTTTTGTGGTCTGGATTTTGTGCAGCTCCACGGGGACGAAGATCCCGTCCTGTGTTGCAAACTTGGAGGAGGTGTCATCAAGGCCTTTGGGGTAGGGGATGACTTTCCCCCGGAGTGTGTCAGGGCATATGAGGGCTGTGTGTCGTATCTTCTTTTTGACAGTGCCCGAGGTGGGAAGAGGGGAGGGACCGGGGTACCCTTTGCCTGGGAGAAGATTGCACCTTTTGTGGCAGCAAGCCCACACCCGGTGATTGTTGCCGGAGGTCTCAACACCGAAAACATCCCCCGGCTTTTGCAGGTTTTGCGGCCCTTTGCCCTTGATGTGAACAGTGGTGTAGAGCTGGCCCCAGGAGTAAAGGATATTGCCAGAGTTCGGGAAATTTTGAAGATTCTGCAGGGAGCGTGAGAGTAATGGAGAAGGGATTTTTTGGGGAGTTTGGGGGAAGGTTTGTACCAGAGACCCTGATACACCCCCTTGAGGAGCTTGAGGAAGCTTATGAGTACTATCGCCACGATCCTGACTTTGAGAGAGAACTCAGGATGTACCTTGAGACGTACGCTGGAAGGCCTACCCCTCTCACCTTTGCTGCCCGTCTCACAGAGACCCTGGGGGGTGCGAGAATCTACCTTAAGCGGGAGGATCTGAATCATACCGGTTCCCATAAGCTCAACAACACCTTGGGACAGGTGCTTCTCGCCAAGAAAATGGGCAAGCGACGCATCATCGCTGAGACCGGGGCAGGCCAGCATGGAGTGGCTACCGCCACAGCCTGTGCTCTGCTTGGCCTTGAGTGCCAGGTGTACATGGGGGCAGTGGATGTGGAGAGACAAAAGCTCAACGTCTTCCGAATGAAGGTTCTTGGGGCGGAAGTCATCCCGGTGTACTCTGGGAGTCAGACCCTCAAGGATGCCATCAACGAAGCTCTGCGGGACTGGGTACGCAATGTGGATACTACCCATTACGTCATTGGCTCAGTGGTCGGCCCCCATCCCTATCCTACCATGGTGCGGAACTTTCAGTCGGTGATCGGAGAGGAGACGAAGGCTCAGTTTCTGGAGAGGGAAGGAAAGCTCCCCGACTACGTGATCGCCTGTGTAGGTGGGGGAAGCAACGCCATGGGGATATTCTCGGCCTTTATTTCCCACCCTGAGGTGCACCTGGTGGGGGTGGAGGCTGGGGGGTTGGGCCTCGGATCGGGGAAGCATGCAGCCAGTATCGGCAAAGGCACGAAAGGCATACTCCATGGGAGCATGAGTCTTCTTTTACAGGACGCCTTTGGCCAGATTCGGGAGACCCACTCTGTTGCTGCTGGCCTTGACTATCCGGGGGTGGGGCCAGAGCACTGCTTCCTGGCGAAAAGTGGAAGAGCCCAGTACGTCGCAGCGACAGATGAGGAAGCCGTGGAAGCCTTCTGTCTCCTCTCCAGGACCGAGGGCATAATCCCGGCTTTGGAGAGCGCTCATGCCGTGGTCTATGCGACAAAAATAGCACCGTCTCTGTTGCCTTCTTCGACCATCGTCATATGTCTCTCGGGAAGAGGAGACAAGGATGTGGAAATCGTCATGCGGGCTCTGGCAAAGGAGGAGTGAATATGGACCCTCTTCGGGAAGTGCTTGAAGAAAAGCGAAAAAGACGAAAACTCTTTGTTCCGTATCTCACCTTTGGGTATCCGGATGTGGAGAATTTCTGTCACCTTCTGCGCCTCTGTGAGAAAGAAGGGGCCGATGCAGTGGAAGTGGGCATTCCCCATTCTGACCCGGTGGCCGATGGGCCAGTCATCCAGACTACTTCTTTTGCGGCTCTGCGACAGGGTGTCACCCCCAGGATGGTCCCGGGGGTTCTCGGGGCCCTCTCAGTCTCCATACCCCTTGTGGCCATGACGTACGGGAACATTGTCCTGCAGTATGGGGTGGAGGAGTTTGCCCGGGATTTCCGCCGGGCCGGATTTCTGGGGCTCATTGTGGCTGATTTTCCCTTGGAAGCCCTTCCTTTTCTTGAGGGTGCTCGGGGGGTGCTCTCCCGGGTTCTCTTGGCTTCCGTCACCTCACCTCTTGAGCGGACTCTGGCGATTGCCCAAAAGAGCGAAGGCTTCGTGTATCTGGTGGCTGGGAAGGGCGTCACTGGGAAGACCGAAGTGGAATTTAGAGCTCTTTTGGAGCGCATCGAGTACCTCCGCCGGCACACTGACTCTATCCTTCTCCCTGGCTTTGGCATTCACTCTCCCGAGACGGCGGCGATTCTTATCCGCCATGGGGATGGGGTCATTGTGGGCTCAGCACTTCTTGCCTACATCGTCGAAAACCAGAACAAGGACGGTTGGATGAAGGGATTTGCGGAGCTTTTGCGCTCCTACCGCCAGGCTCTTGCTTGAGGCCTGCATTTTTTGTCCCATTCCTTGGCAGACCCCTGGGTTTCTGCTATGCTCTTGACAGATTATTGTGATGGGTTCCTCGGATAAAAGTGGAGCAATTGCATCTGCGAATCGGAAGAGAATAAGGTGGAGGGCAGAGCAAAGGGGACCAGGGCTGGTTGTGTTTCTCTTCTTCATCCCCGTTCGTCTTTCCATTGTTGGTCCTCACTTTGTCCCTTCAGGAGGAGTGGCACCATTGGGAAGGATGCAGGGCATCACTGGAATTATCCTCCTCGTTCTCTTTGTGGTTCAGAGTACCCGGGTGAGGATGAGAGAGTAGTTCCTTGCTTTTAGGTTTTCAGGGATGCGGTGCGAGGAAAAAGAGGGAATAGTCCTCCTTCGCTTTGAGACCTGTGATTTCCCAGGGCTTGTGCACTGGTTTGTGACCCGCCGGGTACCATTTGACGTGCAGAGAAAGGAAGGACGGCGAGCGCTTGAGGCATATCTTGGCATTGGTCCTATTTTTGTGGCCCACCAAGTCCATGGGGCTGAGGTCTTCGTCCTTGAGGACGATTCCCCTCCCTTTTCGATTTTTGCTGATGCACTCCTTACTTGCAAGAAGAACCGCTATCTCGGGGTCCTTGTGGCTGACTGTGTACCCCTTCTTCTTTTTGCCTCTCAGGAGGAGGTTCTTGGAGTGGTCCATGCTGGATGGCGGGGGATAGTGGAGGGGGTCCACAAAAAGGCGGTGGAGGTGATGAAGGAACGCTTTGCTGTCTCTCCCTCTTCTTTGTGGGCGGGCGTGGGGCCTGCTATAGGGCCGTGCTGCTTTGCAGTGGGAAGCGAGGTAGCCGAGTGCTTCAGGATCCTGGGGAAAGAGGCTTTTGTGAAGGAACGGCGGGGACGGTTTTTCGTGGACCTTGAGGGAGTGGTGGTGGAGGATCTTGTGCTTCTGGGGTTGAAGAGGGAAAGGATTGAGGTGAGCAGGCTCTGCACGGCCTGTGGTGGGGATCTCTTCTACTCTTTTCGCCGTGACGGCACGCAGGGCCGGTGTTTACTTCTTGCTGGCATGAGGGGGTGAGGGTATTGCCTGAAGAGGTGGTAGCCAGACATCTTCTTGTGGAGATTATAGGCTCTGGTCTTCTCAACGACGCGGGACTTGTGGAGGCCTTTTTTCAGGACCTGGCCAGGTACTATGGAAAGGACGTTCTGGCGCTCCATGTGTACCGCTTTGAGCCCCATGGACTGAGCGGGCTTTTGGTGATGCCAGAGTCCCATGTGGCCATCCATACCTGGCCTGAGTACGGCTATGCTGCTTTGGATATCTTTCTTGGGGTTCCCTTAGACCCCAAGGCAAGTATCCCGATCATCCAGGAGTACTTTAAACCCCGGGATGTGAAAATTACAGAGTTGGCGAGAGGAGTGGGGAAAGGGAATGGAACTCTGGTATGTCCAGAACTACATTGAGAACTATCAGATGGCCCTTAAGGTGAAAGAGACCCTCTATGTGGGGCGAACCCGGTTTCAGGAAATCGCCGTCCTCGATACCTACCTCTACGGCCGGGTGCTGCTGCTTGACGGCATCGTGCAGACCACCGAAAAAGACGAGTTCATGTACCACGAGATGCTCGTGCACCCGGCCATGGTGACGCATCCATCCCCCCGCAAGGTCTTCGTCGTGGGAGGAGGGGATGGGGGAGCCTCCCGGGAGATCCTGAGGCACCCTGTAGACGAGGTGGTTCTTGTGGACATTGATGAGGGTGTTATAGAGGTGTGTCAGAAATACTTTCCACAGCTCGGCCGGTGGGATGATCCTCGCCTGCGGGTCTACATTGGCGATGCTGCCGAGTACATTGCCAGAACGGAGGAGATTTTCGACGTCATCATCATGGACTCTACCGACCCCATTCCCCGGGGGGTGGCTGAGCCTCTCTTTTCCTCGAAGTTCTATCGGGATGCCTTTGCCCATCTCTCTCCTGATGGGATACTCGTTTCCCAAATGGAGCCACCCTTCTTCGAGGAGGAGCGAGTGAAGAAGCTCTGGAAGCACTTGGGGGTCTTTCCCATTCTTCGCCTTTACTGGGGGCTTGTGCCGACCTACCCGGGAGGAGTCTGGAGCTACATCCTTGCTTCAAAGAGGTATGACCCCGCCTGTGTTAAGAGGGAGCCTTCCTTCTCCACGCGATACTATTCTCCCCGTATCCACCAGGCGGCCTTTGTGCTCCCGCCATTTTTGGAGGAAATGTTCCGCTGAGGTGGTAAAGGTTATGCCTTCCCCCATTCCTGCTCGATATCGGTGAGGAGTTTTTTGCCCGCCCGGGCAAGGAGCGAACGCCGGTGGAAAAAGAGCCCCTCGTAGTGGGCAAGGGTGGCATAGGTTTCGTACCGCAGGGTGGAGTCAGGGGGAGAAGGGTAGACGAAGGAAGAGAAGGTGTAGAAATCCCGCACCGAGAGGGGTGAGGAGAAGGTGGCGCCCTTCCCTGTGGGGAGAACATGGTTTGGCCCATATCCGTAGTCACCCAGGGCCACCGGAGCATAAGGACCAAGGAAGACGGCTCCACCGCGTACTGTTCCCAGGAACTCGAGGGGCTTTTCAGTGAGGATCTCCACGTGTTCCGGAGCAAGGAGGTTGGCGGTGGCACAGGCTACCTCCATCGTCTCCACCTGGTAGAGGAGGATGGGAAGTGCCCGCTCCAGAGGGAAGTTCTCAAGTTCTCTTTCGAGGTGCCTTTTGGCTGCGAAGAGCAAAGCCTCACTTGGGGAAAGGAGGATGCTCAAGGAGAGGGGGTCGTGCTCGGCTTGGGCAAGTAGATCAAGCGCTACCCACTCCGCCGGAGCGCTCTCGTCGGCTAAAATCACCACTTCTGAGGGGCCGGCTAAGGCATCGGTTCCCACAATGCCCTGAAGGTGCCTTTTGGCGGCTGTCACATAGATATTCCCGGGGCCCACGATTTTCTCAACGGGGGTGATGCTCTCGGTGCCAAAGCAGGCTGCTGCCACTGCCTGCACCCCTCCCACCCGGTAGACCTCCTTCACCCCTAAGAATGCCGCCGTTGCCAGGGTTTCTCTCCGGACCAGGCCGTTTTTCTGCGGAGGGGTGAAGAGGGCTATTTCTTTCACTCCGGCTACCTGGGCTGGAATCACCGTCATGAGGCAGGAAGAAGGGTAGGCAAACCTCCCCCCTGGCACATAGGCAGCTACTCTTCGCAGCGGACAAACGATTTCCCCAAGGAGGGAAGGGAAGCGCTCGGAAAAATGCGAGGAGAGCCTTTGAGATTCATGGAAGGAACGGATGTTTTGGGCGGCAAAGGCAACGGCCTCTTTGAGGTCGTTTGGGGATTCTTCCCAGGCCCTTTCTATGTCTCTTTCTGGGACACGAAGCTCTTCGAGGAAACACCCGTCAAACTTCTCGGTGTACTCCCGGACGGCGGCATCCCCTTTTTCCTTGACCGCTTCGATGACGTCTCTCACTTCCTCCTCTACCTTTTTCAGGGTGTCGTAGAAGCCTCGGCGACTTAAGACGACGTCTTTCTCCACATCTTCAGGCTTTGCCAGAGGCTTAAGAACGATCTTCATTGGAGATCACTTCCTTCAGGTTCTTGACGAACGTTTCGATGGCCTGTGTTTTCGTCTTTATGCTCACCCGGTTGGCCACAAGACGGGTGGAAATGGGCGCAATCTCCTCCAAAACGTAGAGGCGGTTTTCCCGCAGGGTCTTCCCGGTAGAGACAAGGTCCACAATGGCATCGGCAATGCCGATGGCTGGGGCAAGCTCGATAGAGCCGTAGAGAGCGACGACATCGGCATTAACCCCCTTTTCTTGGAGGTAACGGCGGGTGAAATGAGGGTACTTTGTGGCAATGCGAATGCGTTCTTGCTTCAAGAGGTCTCCTCTTGTTGTTCCTTCTGGCCCGGCGAGAACCATGGTACATTTTCCAATACCAAGGTCAAGCAGTTCGTACACTTCGTTTTCTCTCTCTAAGAGTATGTCCTTCCCCACAAGGCCCAGGTCCGCTGCTCCGTACTCCACGTATGTCGCCACATCTTTAGGATGGGAGAGGATGATTCGCCAGGGTAAATCGGGGTCGTCGACTACAAGCTGCCGAGAGGGCAAAACAAGGGGAAAGGAAAGGAGGCTTGAGAGGAGCTCCACCACTTCCTCTCTGAGCCTTCCAGTGGGAAGGGTAATGGTGAGTTTTTTCATCGCTGCCCCTCCTTAAGAAGACGTCGTACCTCATCTTCGGCGAGACTCTCAAGGGTAAAGGAACCCCTGGGGGTGACAAGGTGAATCGAGTTCTCTTTGTGTTCCTCAAGGATGAGCGCTATCCCCTCCTGCCGCAGGGTCTGGGCGAGCTGAAAGGCCCTTTTTCGCAGTTGAGGGGGGAAAGAGAGCACGGGAAAGGTTTCCTTTTCTTCCTCCAGAGCTTCTTCTTTCTGCCTGGCCTCAAGGACTCGTTCCAGAAACAGAGCAAAACCACAGGCAGGGAGGTCTCTTCCGAACACGCAGAAGAGCTCATCATATCTTCCCCCGGCAAGAAGGGGATATCCCACCCAGGGAGAGAACCCTTCAAAGACGATCCCTGTGTAGTAGTCAAAGTCACGTACAAGGCCTATGTTGATGGAAAGTCGCTCAGTGAGGCCGAAGTCATTCAGGATGTCGAAAACCTGGCCAAGCTCCTCCACGGCCCTCTGCCATTCCTGATTCTGGGGGAAGAGAGGGCCGAGGTCCTTAAGGAGGTCTTTTTTACCCCGCAGAAAAGGAAGGCGAAAGAGGAGAGAAAAAGAGGACGGAAGGGCAGCACTCAGGCAGAGATGCTCAAGGGTCACAAAATCCCTCTTTTTGATGAGCTGTCGTGCCATCTCTTTTTGGGGGGTACCAAGGGGGAGGGCTTCAAGGAGACCCCTGAAGATTCCTGCGTGCCCTATGTCCACCTCAAAATTTCTTATTCCGGCCCGTTCCAGGGCAAGAAGGGCCAGAGCGATGACCTCGGCGTCGTTTGTTACTCCCCCCTGTCCAATGTTCTCCAGACCAATCTGGGTGAATTCGCTTTCGGTGCGAAAGGGAGAGGAAGGGTAGCGGAAGACCCGGCCGCTGTAGTAGACCCGGAGGGGAAGGGAGAGATTGTTGTCCTGGGAATACATTCTGGCCACCGAAGTGGTGAACTCCGGCCGCAAGCACACGAGCTTCCCGTCCCGGTCGACGAATTTGTAGACCCGCTCGCGCATTTCTTCGTTGAGAGTTTTCTCAAGGGTGGTGTAGTACTCGAGGGTGGGTGGTTCCACCTCAAGGTATCCCCATCTTTCAAAGAGATTCCTGAGATTGGTCTCGATGGTTCGACGAATTTTAGCCTCCCAGGGATAAACATCTTTCATGCCGAAAACCAATTCCAATTTTCTTGCTCCTTCCCTATAATGTTAGAAAAAGTATAGAAGCATTTCCCGGGGTTTGCAAGAAACCCGGAGCAGGACTTTCCGGAGGAGAGCAATGGGGAGCGTCAAAGATCTTGTGGTTTTGTCTTCACCGATGGATGAGGAACCCGGTCGGGGGAAGTTCATTTTCTCTGACCGGTACTCGGTGTTTGACTGGGGGGAGATGCCCAACACCATTCCCCAGAAAGGCACCTCACTTTGCCTTATCGGCGCTCACTTTTTTGAGAAACTTGAGAAAATGGGTATTCCCACCCATTACTTGGGAGTGGAAGAAGAGGGCAGGGTCAAAAAGCTTTCAGAGCTCAGAGAGCCGACGAATGTCATGCATGTACGGTTGGTAAGAGTTATTCTTCCCTCCCGGATGGGGGGTAGTTACGATTACGGCCTCTATCATCGCATTCGGGGGAATTTCCTCCTTCCCTTTGAATTCATCTACCGCAATACCGTTCCGGAGAGTTCAAGTTTGAGGAGACGTATTGAGGAAGGGAAGGTAGCGCTTTCCGATTTTGGCCTCGTGGAACTCCCTCCCCCCGGAGAGTTCCTCAAAGAACCGATTCTCGACGTCTCTACAAAACTTGAAGAGCAGGACCGATACCTGAGCTGGAAGGAAGTAGAGGCCTTGGGCATCCTTTCTTCTGAGGAGATTGAGAAAATTCGGGAAGTCCTTATTCTTGTGGACCGCTTCATCACCCGGGAGGCGCACCGCATTGGGGTGGAGAATGAGGATGGGAAAATAGAATTGGCCTTCGACGGGGAGAGGAAATTCCTTCTTGTGGACGTGGTGGGAACGCCGGATGAGTGCCGCTTCACCTTCCGGGGCATGCCGATGAGCAAAGAAATCCTTCGTTCCTTCTACCGTAAAACCGAATGGTACCGGGAGGTACAAGAAGCCAAAGAGGCCCACTCCACGGGATGGAGAGCAAGCGTTTTAACCTCCCCACCTCCCCTCCCCCCTGAGCTCGTGCAGCTTGCAAGCTGGGTGTATCAGCGCATTGCCATGGACCTCACCCAAAGGGAGTGGTTCCCCGGGGTGCCCTCTCTGGAGGAAATCGTTGATAAGTTCCTTGAACTCGTTTAAAATATACTCGTGCGCCCGTAGCTCAAAGGACAGAGCGGCAGCCTCCTAAGCTGCAGGTTGAGGGTTCGAGTCCCGCCGGGCGCACCAGGATTTTCAGATTTAGCTGTCCTGATCTTAGTTTGACGGTTCTTCTTTTTGGTGTAATCGCTCTGAAGCTCTCTTGTGCTTTTTCCTGCGTCGTTTCTTTGCCTTCGGGATTCTGACGGTGCCATTTGAGGACTTTCTTCAGCCTTTTCCATGTGGTACCATGGGTGCAAGTTGGAAAGGAGGATATCTGTGATGAAAAGGCTGGTTTTTTTGGGTTTGTGCTTTCTGCTCTTTATGGGAGCATGCGAGGGCAATTTTCCCGACCCTCGCAGGGAAGAAGTGAGGGGTCTTCTCAATCGCTATGGTAATGCCCTCCTTGCGGGAGACTACGATGCAGCCAGGTCTTGTCTTGTGCCTGGGGGGCCAAGAGATAAGAGTTTCGACCTTGTTTTCCAAACTATCCAGAATATCCTCCACACCGAGCCCCAGTACTCCCAGGGAATTTGTAGCCTGCCACTTTTTGGGGTGGAGATTGAAAGAATCACCTGGGGAGAGGTCTGGGCGGAAGTTTGCCTGAAGAGTCGTCAAGTATGCGGTTTCTGTGAGAATACCTGGGTTATACCCTATCCGGTGCCTCTTCCTGAGTACGCCTATACCACCCCTCCCTATCCCCCGCAGGATGTCTCTCCCTTCAACCAGTGGGTCTGCTTCGAGAACTTCTTTTTGATCGACAGCGACACAGTGCTCCTCAAAAAGGTTGGGGATGAGTGGTTGATATATTGAGAGGTGAGTATGCTCAAGGTTTAGGTAGTGCCCTCAGGGTTGCTGTGGAGTCTCGTTTTCAGACCTTGCCAGGACGTGGTGAGAGTCATCGACAAGCTCAAGGACTGCAGAATATGCCTGTGGGTCGCACTGGGTGCGAAACCAAAAAGCTGCCTTTTGTCCTGGCTTGACGACGCTTTGACCAATGTATTCGGTAGCGCTGGTTATGTATCCCATATCTTTCGTGAAGAATGTTACCTTTGCCTTGATGTCACGTGCTGGCACGTCTGCAATGTTTTCAATCGTCCCTGAGACAAGAGCCTGGTTGTTGTCGACGATGTACCAGCGCCAGCTGCAGATTTGAAGACGGGCTGGTGGTGGAGACGAAGGGACTGACTGGGATACCTCCTGGACTGCTCCCACAACTGGTGCATGGAGGATGAGCCATTGGGATTGGAGTTTGTAGTACCAGGCTCCAAAGATAGTGACAAGAACAAGGGCCACGATGGCAAGGATGGATAGCTCAAGCTTCAGACCCCTCTCCAAAGCGCATCGCCTCTCCTGTCCGCATTGAACACTCCCTCCTTCACTCTCTACTTGTGAAGTACTGGCCACAACGTTCCGCTTTTTCCAGCCTTACACCCCTTCTTACGAATCCCACTCACCCTACAATAATACCACGGTCGGTGGTTTTGGGGAAGCCACAACCGGATTTTGCGGACCTCCGTCTGTGCAAGGAACAGACGGTCTTGGCACTTCTCCTTTCATCGGCCAAAGTCGCTGTTGTCATCTCCGGAACGAGCGAGTGGCCCACAGACTCCTTTGACTGTGGACTGGCCTGCCAGAGTATGTCCATTGCTGCGATGGTTTTGGGATACGGTACCAGAATCATCTCTTCCCCCGGGAGTGCCATCGATGGCAAGAAGAGGGAGTACTTCCACAAGCTCCTGGGTATACCTGAGGGGATGCACGCCGTCGCGATACTTCTTATCGGCATCTCTGAGGAGAGGGTCGACGCCATAACTGGTGCTACGCCAAGGAAAGCCCCCGATGAAGTGGTGACATACGTTAGGGGGAAGTAGAAATATCAAGACAGGGGCGAGGCTGCGGCATCGCCCTTGGTATATTAGTGTCCTTTGAGGGTTTTAGGGAACCCGGGTCTTCATGAAGGGACACCACGGAGATTTTCTGGTGGTCATGGAGGGTCAAGTATCCCCAGGAGAGTTGGTGGGGCTACCCTTCCTTCCCTTTTCAAGAAGAAGAGCCTCCACTTCTTCTGGGGGCATCGGTCGGTAGTAGTAGTAACCCTGTACCTCTTGGCATCCCTTCTCGACTATAAAATCGATTTGTCTATCATTTTCCACGCCTTCGGCAATGACCGAAATATTGGTGGATTTAACGAGTTCAAAGACGTTTTCAACCACCGCCTTGTCTTGATAGCCGTCGGATGTTTCCTGAAAGAGGTGCTGGTCTATCTTTATTCGATCAATGGGCAACATCTCTAATCTGAAGAGTGAAGAGTAGCCCGCACCGAAGTCGTCTAATGCTATTCTCACCCCGAGTTGCTTGAGTTTCTTCAAGAGCTCAATGGTTCTCTCCGGGTCGCGGAAAACGGCATTTTCTGTGACTTCAAGCTCGAGCATGTTGGCTTCGAGAGCGGCTTCTTCCAGAGCTTTTTTCACCTTGTCCACAAGATGAGGATCGCGAAGCTGCACAAAAGAGAGATTCACCGCTATGCGTAAAGGTACTATACCTATTCTCTGCCAGGTCACTGCCTGCTTGCAGGCAGCCTGGAGCACAAACTCTCCGATAAGAATGATCAGTTCGGTCTGCTCGGCCAGGGGCATGAAGACATCAGGCAGAAGCAGTCCCAAGTCGGGATGGCGCCATCGCAGGAGAGCTTCAAGACCCACGATGTTACCGGTTCTCGCATGTACTTGAGGCTGATAGTACAAAACAAGCTCCCCATGCTCCAGTGCCCTGTAGAGCCCACTGATGAGCGCCCTCTTTTGCCGGGCGTCTTCCCTGAGGGCTGGAAAATAGAAGCTGTACCTGTTGCCCTTCATGGTCTTGGAAACATACATGGCCAGGTCAGCAGCCTGCACGAGCTCTTCGGAGTTTTCTCCATCCCGGGGGTAAATAGCAATGCCACAACTTGCGGTGACGGATAATTCCTGTACTCCCATCCTCAGGGGTTCCCTGATGGTGTGCAGGACTCTCTCTATTATGGGGGGTATCTCCTCGACAGAGGAGAGGTTACCAAGAAGCAGGAGGAATTCATCCCCACCAAAGCGTGCTACAACGTCATGCCCCCGGACACACTGAACGATTCGCTGAGCGACTTCTCTCAGGACCTCGTCACCCACTGTGTGACCCTCAACATCGTTTATGGTTTTGAAGGAATCCAGGTCTAAAAAGGCTACGGCAAGCAGTTTTTTCAACCGTTTGGCAAGCTGTATTTCTTTCTTTAAGTGTTCTACGAAGAGTTGCCGGTTGGGCAGCCCGGTTAGATTGTCATAGAAGGCCATACGTTGAATCTTGCTCTCGTATCCTACTCTCTCAAGGACGTCTGCCAGCACGTTAGCCAAGACTTTTAAAAACCCCCGATGGTGATCCTGCCACCTCTTTTTGCTCTCTGTGCCCAGAGTAAGAAGGCCCAGTAACCTCCTATCCCGTTTTACCGGAATGAGAGCCGCCGAGCGCACTCCCATG
>Ga0315298_1004917_pt1 | contig 19466 bp, 14 predicted proteins | sample WHS_1_MG_FD_203077 | JGI IMG/M metagenome (GOLD analysis project Ga0315298, IMG submission 203077) | Extremophilic microbial mat communities from Washburn Hot Springs, YNP, Wyoming, USA - WHS_1_MG | ecosystem: Environmental > Aquatic > Thermal springs > Hot (42-90C) | place: USA: Wyoming...
ACAAAACTCCGATCGCCCAAACACCGTGTCTGTCCCCATATCCCGCTCGCGCTGCGCCCTTTCGGTCACCCCGTTGAAAGTTGAGAGTTGAACGTTGGACGTTGAACGTTCTTGGCCGGTATACCGGGCACCGTGTCTGTCCCCATATACCGCCCACCAGACGCCCTTTCGGTCACCCCGTTAAAAGTTGAGAGTTGAACGTTTCACGTTGAGCGTTCCTGATCGGTATACCGGACATCGTGCCTGTCCCCATGTCTGGGTGGAATATCGTGTCTGTCCCTCTGTTTGCTCTGCCATCCCCCGAACACCGTGTCTGTCCCCATATCTGGGCGCCCAGCCGGTTTGGATTGCCCGGCCGGCGCTTGGACAGGTCCGCCGGGTCAAAATTCCGGTCGCCCAAACATTGAGTCTGTCCCCATATTTGGTCCCGGGCAGATTATCCAATGTAATACTTCGAAGGCCGCACTGTTGTGAGCGCATTGCTCGCTGCCAGAAAAGCAGATACTGACAAATTGAGCAAACTCGCAGTCTGAAAATCTCTGCAAATATGATCGATTTGTGAGGATAACTATTCAGCGCGGCGCAGCCAAAAAATGATCGCGGCGCGATAGAGGTGTTTATTGCAAGTTCTGCGCTCTACCGCGCCGCGCTGCCCGGTGCGATTTCGGTGCCTCCGATCGCAGCGAGGCAAACATTGCCTGTTTTTGCCGCCTGCGCTATTGGGAGGACGCAGACTGGTCAGGCATGTACGTTGATTCCACGTTTTGTCTGGGTTGGATGTGCACCCATGTGGCCGTTGGGGGGATCGAATGCTTGTCCAGTGCCTCCAAGAACTCTTCCTTTGGTAACCCGTGATACTCGGCAAATCGGTACCCGAAAATATCCCGATAGGCATTTGCAATTATCGCAAACGAACTCTCGGGTTCGGGTTCGGAATATGATTCCAGAGATTCGGCCGAGTCTGAATCGTCGGGCACTTCATCCAATGAAGGTGGCATACCTGCTTTCTCCCAGCGCGCGATCCTTGATTGCATGCGCAATGTTTCTTCTCTGTCTTGTCGGAGATGGGTCATCGACATGGCATAGACGACCGCGTCATTGAACAGATCAGTGGAGAGCGGGTCATACCCGGCCAGCCCGCGGACCGTGGCCAGCAGGTTGCTGCAGGCCATGGTTTCTTCCGGGGCAAGCGTGCTCCGGAACGGGACTGCGTAGTGATCGTCCATTGGCGCCCGCGGTCTTTTGAGGTCGGCACTGTGATACGTCGCTTGCAGCACGTTGCTTGCCGCATTCATGAACTCGCCAACTTTCAGCGCAGCCAGTGCGTTCGTGTAAACCACGTCGGCAAGGTCAGGGTCCAGCTCCGGACAGATTCTGCATGCGTACGAATAGTCGCTCCTGAACAGAGTGGCCCCGTAACTCCCCAGCACTGTCAGAATGCTGCTGTTCGGGGAGCACTTTTCCCCGACGGATTCCACCACACGTGTGACGTTGTTCAGGCACATGAACGCCTGGCAGAGTGCACGCCGGGTTTGCGGATCAAGTGATGGATGGGACTGTCCCAGAAGCGCAGTGAAAAACCGTGCTTCTGCATCTTCCATCGAGCCATCACCTTGCCCTGATCCGGCTGCGCTTTGAAAGGCTGTCATGCTCCAGAACGGGTGAGATGATCTATCGGCGGCGAGCGGTGGTTTGGGCTCACCATGTGCTTGCACGGGTTTCTTCTGATGGATGCTCCTCGAGAGCAGGAACAGCAGAAACACTGTTCCGGCGAGTAAAACGAAGAATACCTTGGTCAATACATGCTTGTCGGTTTTCATGTTGTTGCCTCGATGAATTCCTGTTTTGTGAATTGGACGTAATGCAGCTCAATAGTCTTTCCAGTCGCCGACCCAGAGCAGCGGCGGGAAAGCATACTCGTACTGGACAATTGGCATTTTGACAGTCAGCGTTCCCGAGTCTCTCAACGGAATTGGCGTGGACCTGATCTTGGTCTGTTGCGGCGTGAAACTCAGTTGATCACAATTCTGCTGAAGGCTTGTTGCATCAGACTTCATATACGCGGTGTACGGTTCCTTGGGTGGGAAATAACCTGTTTTCTTGACGGATGCGGCCCATACTTGAAGTGAAAAATCCTCCAGCATGTTGTAGATGATCGGGCCACCAGGGGTCGGGACACAAGTGTATGTCATCCGCGCCAACCTCGGGATATCTATCTGCTCATTTCCAGCCAAGGACCACTGGCCTGTGTACTGGTCACGCAATTCCTTCTTGTAAAAGAACGCGCCAGTATATGGATTGCGAATGACCTGCAAATGACAACCGAAATAGTTCGGCTTTCCATCTTCCCTTTTCCCGTAAATCCCGTAAACATAACTATCCCATTTGGCCAATGCGCACGCCGGCGTGACCGTTGTTTCGCCAACGATCCCACCCCAGATCGACTTCAGCGTTTTGGCAAAACCAATATACGCATTGATAGTGCTTAAAGTCCCGGCGTGCAAGCCCGATGCGAACAAGATCGCAATCGCTCCTGCTGACATCTTTCGCAGTACGGAGAACGTCTTGTTCCGCTGCAAGCGATTTGTGTTGATAACATGATTTTGCTTTGTTTGTCCCTTTGCGAGACCGGGTTTCACTCCTTGTACTTCAGATAACTCTTTTGTCACACGATTCATTTTTTACCTCCTTGCGATCGAAAAGTTATTCAGACGTTTGAGCGTGTCAACAGCAAAAACAAAAATTTTGAATTGACACGCGCAGAAAAAACAAGTGGCGCCGTTCTCGCGAACGGCGCCACCGGAGCGTCAGTCAAGTGGCACAACATGGTGTGCCACGTTGGATGAGATTACTTCTTCTTGCTGCTTGTCTTTGCTGCGGCCTTGTCTTCGATTGCGGCCTGAGCAGCAGCGAGCCGGGCAATCGGGACGCGGAACGGCGAGCAACTGACGTAGTTCATGCCGACTCTGTGGCAGAACTTGACGCTGTCTGGATCGCCTCCGTGCTCGCCGCAGATGCCGACCTTGAGGTCCGGGCGGGTCTTCCGACCGCGCTCGATACCCAGTTGGATGAGCTCACCGATACCCTCTTGATCGATCGTCGCGAACGGATCGGCAGGCAGGATCTTCGCCGCAAGGTAATCCGGCAGGAAAGAGCCGATGTCGTCGCGGCTGAACCCAAATCCCATCTGGGTAAGGTCGTTTGTGCCGAAGCTGAAAAACTCGGCTGTTTCGGCCATTTTACCTGCCGTGAGTGCGGCACGCGGAATTTCGATCATGGTTCCGTACATGCACGGGAGACGTTTCAGACCGAACTTGGCGGTTGTCTCAGCCAGCACGCGGTCGAAAATGGTCTTCTGGTGATCCAGCTCAGCGCGCGTGCAAGTGACAGGTATCATGATTTCAGGCAAGGCTTTTTTGCCGGCTTTGATCAACTCGGCGGCAGCTTCGAGGATTGCGCGGATTTGCATCTCGGTGACTTCGGGGTAGGTGATGCCGAGGCGCACACCGCGGTGGCCAAGCATTGGGTTGTTTTCGCGCAGGTTCTCAGCGCGCTTTTCGAGTTCATCTCTGCTGACGCCCAACGCCTGTCCGAGCGCCGCCAGTTTGTCTTCGCTGTGCGGTACAAACTCGTGGAGTGGCGGGTCAAGCAGCCGGATCGTGACCGGGCGGCCCTCCATGACCTCGAGAGTGGCCTTAACGTCGTTCTTGACGAACGGGAAAAGTTCGTCGAGCGCTTTCCGCCGTTCGGCCTCGGTCTTCGACATGATCATTTTGCGGAGGAAGAACAGCGGCTGATCGCTGCCTTCGCCGTAGAACATATGCTCGGTGCGGAACAGGCCAATGCCTTCGGCGCCGAACTTGATTGCCTGGGCGGCGTCTTTCGGAGTGTCGGCGTTTGTGCGCACTTTGAGCACGCGGATTTTGTCCACGAGCTTCATCAGCTCCATGTAGTACTTGTTGTGTTCGAGGTCCACTGCGACGAGCGGGAGCTGGCCGAGGTAAACAAGTCCTTTTGTACCGTTAAGGCTGATCCAATCGCCTTCTTTGACAACGGCATTGCCTTTTTTGGTTGTGAACGATTTGTTGTCATCGGCGATCAAAATGTCCCCGCAACCAACGATGCAGCACTTGCCCCATCCACGTGCGACCAGAGCCGCATGGGATGTCATGCCGCCTTTGCTGGTCAGAATTGCCTGGGCTTTGTGCATGCCGTCAACGTCCTCGGGCGAGGTTTCTTCGCGAACGAGGATGACTTTCTCGCCACGAGCGGCCCATTCGACGGCGTCTTTGGAAGTGAACACTGCACGTCCGATTGCGCCACCCGGGCCGGCGGGCAGACCCTTGGCTATCGGCTGGGTGGTCATTTCGGCCTTCGGATCGAGCATCGGCAGAAGCAACTCGACCAACTGCGCAGGGGCAACGCGCATGACGGCAGTCTCGGCATCGATGAGTTTTTCCTTGTGCATTTCGACGGCCATGCGGACCGCGGCGGCGCCGTTGCGTTTGCCAATGCGGCATTGGAGCATGAAGAGCTTGCCCTTCTCGATGGTGAACTCGATATCCTGCATGTCCTTGTAATGGCGCTCGAGACGCTTGCGAATGTCGTCGAGTTCCTTGTAAACCTTGGGCATGAGCTTCTCGAGCGTTGGCAGGTGCCGGCTTTGGTCGTTTGCCGAAGCGTCATTGATCGGCGCCGGAGTGCGGATGCCGGCGACCACGTCTTCACCCTGCGCGTTGACGAGGTACTCGCCGTAGAATGTGTTTTCGCCCGTGGCGGGGTTGCGGCTGAAAGCGACGCCGGTTGCGCAGTCATCGCCCATGTTGCCGAAGACCATTGCCTGAACGTTGACTGCTGTGCCCCAGTCGTCCGGGATTTTCTCGATGCGCCTGTACTCGACGGCGCGTTTGCCCATCCAGCTTGCGAACACTGCACCGATCCCGCCCCAGAGCTGTTGCATTGGATCGTCGGGGAACGGTTTCCCCAGCGTTTCAAGAACCATCTTCTTGAATGTCACGACCAATTCCTTGAGGTCTTCGGCGGTCAATTGTGTGTCGGAGGTGTAACCTTTCTGATGCTTGACTGATTCGAGATGTTCATCGAGCAGCTTGCGAATGCCTTTGCCACCCTTGGGCTCGATTCCTTCGCCCTTTTCCATAACAACGTCGGAATACATCATGATGAGCCGACGGTAGGCGTCGTAGGCAAATCGCTCGTTCCCGCCCGTTTGCGCAATGAGACCGCCGATCGTTTTATCCGTCAAACCGACGTTCAGAACGGTTTCCATCATGCCGGGCATCGAGCGACGCGCCCCGGACCGGACGCTGACAAGGAGCGGGTTGTTGGGGTCGCCGAATTTCTTGCCGAGCAGCGACTCGACTTTGGCGAGGGCGGCAAGCACCTGGCCTTCGAGTTCTTTCGGGTAAGTGCGTTTGTGCGCGTAATAGTACGTGCAAACCTCGGTGGTGATTGTGAACCCTGGTGGGACGGGCAGGCGCAAATCCGGATGCCCGGCCATTTCGGCAAGGTTTGCGCCCTTGCCACCAAGCAGGTTCTTCATCGATTCGTTTCCGTCAGCTTTTCCGCCGCCGAAAAAATAAACGTATTTTGTGTTTTGAGTCTTTTCAGTTTTCGTCTTTGGCATAGTTGATACCTTCTAAAAATTCAGCCTTGTTGTTCTCAACTCAGCGAAAGTCCCCAACCCTAACAGACAAAACCGACCTGTCAACGGCTGACTTTCCATTTCCAAGGTCATACCCGGGCCCGATACATGGCGATGATGTTTTCCGGTGGGACGTCAGGTTGGAAGAAATGCGCAGGACCGAGTATGTAGCCGCCGCCGCGACCAAGAACCTCGCAGTAGCGTCGGGTTTCGGCGGCGACTTCGCCGGGAGTTGCGCGGGGGAGCAAATGCTGCATGTCAATGCCCCCATGAAAACATAGTCGAGCTCCGAAGGTTGATTTTAAGCCTTCAGGATGCATTCTTGGCGTCGCAGGTTGGATCGGATCCAGAACGTCCACTCCGAGCCGGATCAAACGTGGTACAAAGGGTGACACATCCCCGCACGAATGAAACAACACGCGTCCCCCCAGACTGTGAATGCGATTGATCATTTCGTTGAGATATGGCGCCACAAAGCGATCGAACATGTCCATCGAGATTAGCGGTCCCCGCTGGCTTGCGAGGTCGCTGATCAGCAGGTAAAGATCGATCCTGCCGCGGGTGACCTCTGCGGCACGGGTGTAATCTTCAAGGTAGAAATCAGTGAACTTGCGGCAAAGGAAATGGACCCAATCCGGTCGTTCGATCATGTCGAGAAAAAACTCTTCCCACCCGCGCACGAGTGCGGGTCGCTGCCAAACATCAGCAAAACCATAAACGAGAGCGTACTTGTCGTAGTGAAGGCACTGGCGTCGGAGAGTCGAGCGGTCAATGCAGTCGGGTGTTGGCCAGGGAAAGCCTTCCAAATCGGCCATGCTTCTTGCTTCGGCGAGCGCGCCCTTGACATCCTCGCGCATGGGCCCCCACGGCGTCGGTTGGAGAACGAATCTCTCGCCCCAGAAGTTCTGGAGCAGACCATCGGCAATCGGGCGGTCCGGAGGCCCCGGCGCTTCGAGATGACGCAAATCAACGCCAAGGTCGTCCAACAACCGGTCTTTATCTCCATGACCAACATGGGCGAGCAAGCGGTTCCACGTGGGCGTTTCAGCCCAGAAATCGCACGGGGTGCGATCCGGTTGCTTGTGGGCAAGAGCACTTAACACCCGTTCACGCGGGTTCATAACGGGTGCGAGCATAGCCGATTCAAGATCGAGAGAGGCAGAAAAATTTCGAGCGGGAATATCTGAGGCAGAAACAAGTTGGCTCCTGCAAATCTGATCGCAATGAAGCTTCGGGTGTATTTGGTCTGTTGGCTGGCGAGATCACCTCTGAGGTAATCCGTCAAGGGTTTTTTCTGCTGGGTCTTTCCAGGGGTTTTTGTCCAGTTCGATACGGGCCAACCAACTTGTGGGTAATTCCAAATGAGGTGCCGTCACAACCAAAGATGCTGATTTTTGCCTTGAACCAGAACGAAGGAATTCGTAGAGTATGCTTGTCATTGGGGAGAATTGTGATTGTGAGGAGCACAATGATCGACACAACTGATCATATCCACAATGCAGCGTTGTTTGGCCGTATTGGCTTCCGATCCTGCCGGCTGGTGCATTGGATTCGACCGAGTGGCGATCAGCCGCATCCGCCGTTACGCTCTTGGCATGCCAACTGCCCCATTTTCACTTTCATCCAACAAGGTCTGGTCGTGCATGCCGGTGATCGGGCATCTGAAGGCCAAAGCCCGTCTTGTATCGATCGTAATGTGAGCCGCGTGTTATGGAGTACAGCGCTGTTATAGTCGTTAGCATTGTTGTTGCGATCTGCGCTTTCTTTGGCTTTCTGGCCGAACGCTTGAGCAAGCCCAATTGTCCGATAACGAGCAAAACTGGTTCCAGGACTCTGCATCTTGAGTTGCCATCAGCGGACGACGTTTTGGCTGGCCAATGTCGGCCCGACAAGACCGGCACGCAGCAGGCGAGACCGAAAGCTGGGGGCGATCCATAGTGGTCGTTGGCGACCCGACCGGGCCCGGTAAACCCGCGCTCAGACGAGAGAATCTCAATTCCCAGACCTCAAAACATGCTCCCAAACGCTTCGACATCAACCTTATCTGGCCGCGACCGTTCGGTTGCGGTTGCGCCGCGCTGAATTACTATGTTGAGAAATCGATCATATTTGCGAAGATTTTCAGACTGCGAGTTCCCTAAGTTCGTCACCAGAGTGCGGCCTGTGGAGTATAATATTGGATGATCTGCGCTGAAACTGCAGATCATCAGATCCTTCGTGACCTTTGCCTTCGAATTGTTGGGCGGCTGATCCGGCTTTTGCATCTCTGCCCCCGTTGGGCGACGAAGTCGCCCCTTTCAGCGCGGCGCGACAGAGCGCCCAACTTGGAACGAACGCCTTTACCTCGCCCAGATCATTCGGCTGCGGCTGCGCCGCGCTGAGAAATATGAGACCCGGGAATTGCCCTGCTATTGGGTAATCACAGCATGTCCCGGCGAGAGAGCCGGAAGATCAAACTCGAGCATCAAATCGTTGCCATCCAGTCGGTGTCGGCAACCAGCAACCTTTACCTTGCCAGCGAGGACAAGACCAATTTCTTTCAAGTTTATCCGCACCTCACGGCGGACGGCGGTATCGGTCAGGTTGAAGACGTTGAGAACGGCCTCGGGCCTCTTCGGATGCACGTGCAGGTGAGCTGTTTCGTCTATTCCGACAAATCGCCCGCGAGCATAAAACTCGCGCAGCCGATTGTATTCTGCGACGGCGTTCTTGTACGCGCGGTAGCGGGTTTCGTTTTCCTGCTTTGAGTTGAGACCTTTCTTGCCGCCTATGCCGAGGTGGCGAACAGTTGACGCGTACCACCAAAAAGCCAGACAGGCATCATTGTCGCCTTCCATGGTGATATGATTGTACAGTGGGATGTCGCAACCGAGGTTGTAATAGTAAAGGCAAAGTGCTTTGCCGGATTTGAGGTCTTCGATCGGGTTCCACATGAATTCGAACGCCCAGTTTTCCTGGTATCGGCTGTGTGCGAATCCCTGGCGCCAGTAAGTCGGTGTATAACGCATCGTCCACGGCCAGACAGGATCGTGCGCTTCGACGAGCAGGTGCGGGTATTTGGCGCGAGTCGCCTCGATCAAACCGTAAACCGCGCGCACATGACCTTCAGGAGTTGATGGGACCGGATGCCCGTGATTCGGGTCGTAACAAGGCCCGCGCCAGTCAAATTCGTCGAACATCATGAAATCGGCGCCGCCTCCAGTGACGGCGAGGATACGCTCAAGTTTTTCCTTTTGCCACGCTTTGCACTGCGTGCACACCTCCCAAAACCCGATCGGGTTGCCGGGCGTCACAGGCGGCGCCTGCCGACGTCTTGCCGGCTGCACCGCATTGGCCGGCGCCGGAGCGGACTCATAGACTCCCAGCTCGTCAATTCGCGCCGCCCCACCCTCGGCTGCGTGAACAACAATTCGGACCCAACGCGCCCGGACCGGATCGAACTTGAACTTTCGGCCCGTGTGCAAGGGCGGTCCATCATACGCGAATACCTTTGTCCATTTCGACGAATCAGAGGCGGGATCATACTCGGAGGCCGCGAGCACATCGAACCTCGTTATTGCACGGTCACGGTAATGACCGGTTTGATCGCTGCCGATTGCGATTTCTGCGATGGTGTGAACGCCGCCGAGATCGATTTCGGCCCACGAAGGTTCGCCCGCGGATATCCAACTGCACGGGTTGCCGTAGTGACCATCGTTGAGATGCGAGATGGCATGGATGTCCGGGTATCCACTTATGACCGATGAAGCATTGGCTCTGGCTTCAGGCAGCAACGCGAGGTTGCGGCGCCCGTCTGACGCCGTCAGCGGCGCCGGTTTTGACGGTGCAGATGTGGCGTGGATCAGGGGGCGCGAGTACGCGCCTGCCTGGCCCGAACGGCGGATGTACCATGCGTTCGGGAACTCGTCCCGGTACACTCGCCCGATGGTGCGATACCCAAGCCGGAGACCGTACTTCTGTTTCAGCTCACGGGCGAAATCAGCCACCTTGCCAAGTCGTTGTTCGTCCCACAATGTGGTGCCCTCACACACTTCCCAACCCGGGTCAAGGTACAGAAGGTCGCACCCGATGTCTCGTGCTTTGGCCGCTTCGTCGAACAGGGCCTGGCGGGTGTAATGTTTGAAAAGCTGCTCACGGTCCGAGTGGTACCAGCCGACATCAAACAGCTCATTCCAGTTCAATGGTGGATTGTAATCCGGCGGAAAGCCGTGACCGTGGTCGCGCAGCCATTGCCGATAAAGATCGTACGCTCGAGGCCAGCCGCCATCGAAAAGAGTGTATTTCGTGATGCCGAATGTGACGCTGGCATGAGGCCGAATAAATGTCGCCGGGCGCGGCTCGCGATACAGCGCCAGTCCGACACCACCAAAACGCAGCGACGTGCCGTCGCCGGCCTTTTCAACCGCAGCGATCGAATACTCGATCATTTCCCGGTTGTATTTCGCAATGAGAAGACCGTGTTGACCGTCTGTCCATGCCCACGCTTCCGACCTGAGTTTGCCATGATCAACGAGTTGTTGGTCTTCGACTGTGGCATCGTTTGCCCAATCAGAATTGCTGAAGCGCCCGGCCGTCAAATCCTCGACGCTGTAGTCGTGCAGTTTGCCGTCGGATTGTCTCCGGTACGGCACAGCCACCAGTCGCAAAGCAGTGGTGTCAGCCCCAAGTTTCTTCGCAAGTCCAAACTCGATGTCAGCAACTTTCAGTGGTTCGGTGCCACGATTGTACAGAGTAACGGTCTCTGAAACGGCGTCGCTGCCCGACCATAAAAACCGCTGAAGCACGCGAACAGGCGAGCCCCGAAGGTTCCCCACAACCTCAACCATGCCTTGTCGAGCTCTGACATGTGGATTCTCGATGCCTGATAAGACGCGACCGTCCTCGAGCTTGAGCCTGTAAACGTAAGGCAGGTCCGACCATACTCGTCCTGTTTGGCGGTCGTAAATCTGAAGTCGAACCCCGCTTTTGTCTTTTGCGACTTCGAAACCGACACGTGGGTCTCGAGGCCGGGCTGGGTCAAACGTAGGATTTGCACCTGCGATGGCCAAACCGCATGCGAAAACCGCCGACAACCACGTTGGTTGGCAGCGGCGAGAAATTGAAACGCTGTTACAGGACGACTCCTGAAAGCGTATTCTTGCAAGGCAACTCATGCGTTGAAACACCTCTTTATATTGTTATATTGCGAAATCGATCATATTTGCGAAGATTTTCAGACTGCGAGTTTGCTCAACTTGTCACCAGAGTGCGGCCTTTGGAGTGGAGTATAATATTGCATAATCTGCTCGGAAATTGCAGATCAGCGCGTGCTTCGAGGCTTTTGCCTTCGAACTTTTCGGCCACCGATCCCACTCGCATCTCCCCATTTGGCGACGAAGTCGCCCCGTTCAGCGCGGCGCGGCGAAGTGCCAAGTCTGGAACAAACGCGTTTGTCTCGCCGCGATCCTTCGGCTGCGGCTGCGCCGCGCTGAGCTATTATCTCAAAAAATCCGCGCAGCAACAGCCAATTCTCCCATTGAATGAAACTTTTGCCTGCAAACAACCCGATTCCCAACCGGGAAATCACACTGGCTTGCGACCCAAATGAATCCAAAGCTTCACTCCGGTGACATTCCCGGGCTACACCTCTTCGTCTTCTTCGTTGAGCCAGTCGGTAGTTGGCAACTTGGCCAACTGTTCAACATAGTTATTGTATGTGTATTGTTCACCTCGCAATACGTGCCAGATGTAAAGGGCCAGCACGGTTGCTATCAGCTCCTGAGCCTGGGTCGCAGAGTATCCCATTGCGATCAATCGCTTGTAATGCAGCTTTACTTCAGGCGTGTCGGGACTGTTCAACTGGTCTTGAACAGCTCGCAGCATGAGACGTTTGCGACTGCACTTTCCAATTGCTTCTTCATGCATAAGAGTACGACCACATCCTGCCCGAACCACGCAATGAGTCGAGCAAAACACGCGCCGCCGACCGATGTCGCAGACTGCAGGGCTCAATGTTTCCTATGCGGTACACAGACCGCGTGTTTTCGGACTTCCAATGGCTGGGCAAGCCGAGCCCCTCGCGTACAAGATCAACGGCGAACTCGACTGTTCCGGGCACCCTTGTTAGCATGTCCCAGACACGCCGATCGGAAACCGGGGCTTGCCGAACCAGTGTGTCACGAGCAGACCGCTAACAGCTCAACGGGCAAACAATGAAAACTGAATCGACAGGTTCGAGAATTCGCCGCAGACAGTTTTTGGTGCAGCTCACCGCCACAACCGCAACTGCTGCGATCACTTCAATGGCCACAACAAGCGCAGCCGCACCTTCAAGGGGTCGCAACGCGCCTCGACGCATTTCAACTTCAGGGCTGATGGAACCCGTGTTTCGCCCGTTGCCACTGGGTTCCATTCGACCGCAAGGCTGGCTGCAACGTCAGCTCAGAATTCAGGCTGACGGGCTGAGCGGACATTTGGATGAATTCTGGCCTGATGTCGGCCAAAGCCAGTGGTTCGGCGGAAAAGCCGAGGGCTGGGAACGCGCGCCATATTGGCTTGACGGAGTCGTTCCGCTGGCCTGGGTGCTTGGCGACGAGAAACTCAAGGCCAAAGTTGGGCGGCACATCGAACACATCGTCGCAAAGCAACGGCCTGACGGTTGGTACGCGCCTTACCCTGCGGATGCCAGCGCCAGATCATATGATCTGTGGGCCATCCTTCTCGCAAACAAAGTGCTCGTCCAGTACCACGAAGCAACCGGCGACTCGAAAGTCCTCGAGGCCGTTCTCAGAAACCTCAAAGCTGTAAACGAGGCTCTGGACCGGACACCGCTTTTTGGTTGGGGCAAATTCCGCTGGTTCGAAGGGCTGGTGGCGGTTTACTACGCGTACGAAAAGAGCGGCGAAAAGTGGTTGCTCGACCTTGCCCGGAAGCTTTGCGAACAGGGTTTTGATTACATGACGTTTTACGCCGGGGAGGATGTCACCCAACCGACCCCGCGCCGCGGGTTGTGGCGATGGGACAAACACGTCGTCAACACCGGCATGGCGCTGAAAGCCTATGCATTGGCATTTCGACTGACAAGAAATCAAGCCCAGGCAGATTTCCCCGGGCAGATGTTGCAGATTCTCGACCGCTACCACGGCCAGGTAACAGGCATGTTCACGGGCGACGAATGTCTTGCTGGCAAAAACCCCGTCCAGGGCACCGAACTTTGCGCTGTTGTTGAAGCTATGTATTCCCTCGAACAACTTGTTTCGGTAACCGGCCTCGCCGCGTTTGGCGACCGACTCGAGCGCGTCGCGTTCAACGCCCTCCCGGCAACGTTCGCACCGGACATGTGGTCCCACCAATACGATCAGCAGGTCAATCAGGTCCAGTGCACGATAAACCCCGACCACATGTGGAGCACAAACGGCCCCGAATCAAACCTCTACGGCCTCGAGCCGAACTACGGCTGTTGCACTTCGAACATGCACCAGGGCTGGCCAAAGTTCGCTGCTCATCTCTGGATGCGAACTGCAGACGGTGGAATCGCTGCAGTTGCATACGCGCCGAGTTCTGCCGTGTTTGAGGTCAAAGGCGTGCCAGTGCGGGTCTCGCTCGACACCGAGTATCCGTTCCGTGAAACACTCCGTTTGAGCATTTCAGCGAACCGGCCGGTACGTTTTCCTTTGGCACTTCGGATACCGGCATGGGCCAAGGGCGCAACAGTCGCCGTGGCCGGGGCTGCCCAAAAGCCGGCCAAGCCCGGGTCTTTCCATTGGATAGACCAACAATGGAAAGGCAACGAAGAAATCGTTGTTCGCTTTCCAATGCACGCCGTTGCCACGACGAGATACAATGGCGCACTGGCCATCGAACGCGGGCCGCTTGTATATTCGCTCAAACTCGGTGAGAACTGGACGCGGGTCAACGCAGACAAACCGCACCGTGAGTTGCCACATGGCGATTTTGAAGTTCGCCCCACAACGCCATGGAACTACGGCTTGTTGGTGGATGAGTCAAAGCCGGAATCAAGTGTGAGTTTTCAGGAAAAACCAATCGGCGAAAAACCGTTTTCACCCGATGGCGCAGGCATCGTTGCCAAAGTCAAAGGTCGCAGGCTCCCGTCATGGAAATTATCTCACGGTTGGGCCGACGAAGTCCCCCCGGAACCACAGAATTCGCGCGAGCCGATCGAAGAACTGGAGCTTGTCCCATACGGTTGCACAAACATCCGCGTAACCGAATTCCCAAGGCTTCGCGGAACCGCCTAGCCCGCATATTCCCCAGCCCGGCGTAGCCGGAACCAAAGCTGCCTCACACCCAAAGACGCCGTGCTTGCGCCCGTTGATCAGAAATCTCTGCGCCGCCGGGCTGGATAACTATATTGAGAAATCGATCATTTCTGCGAAGATTTTCTGGCTGCGAGTTTGTTCAGTTTGTCACCAGAGTGGAGCCTTTGGAGTTAGTATTGGATGATCTGTGCGGAAATCGCAGATCAGCGGGTGGTTCGAGACTCTTGCCTTCGAACTGTTCGTCCGCCGATCCGACTCGCATCTCCCCCCGTGGGCGACGAAGTCGCCCCTTTCAGCGCGGCGCGACAGAGCGCCAAGCCTGCAACGAACGCAGTTATCTCGCCGCGGTCATTCGGTTGCGGCTGCGCCGCGCTGAGAAATATCTGCTCCGACTTCGTCGCCCACGGGCGACAGTGGGGTTCGCATGGAGCAGTGAATCCTTGCAAAAGAACACAATCGAGCAATCCCAGAGTCTGCCATCGATGGTCAAGGTGTTGAAATGCGCGAGCCGGCCAGATGCATGCTGACGCGGTTGATGCTTTCGACTACTGCGGCGGCGTGATCGGACTGGTCAAGCGGCACCATCAACAGCGCCGGTTGGATTTTTGCTCTGTGCATTTCTTCGAGGAATTGCTCAAGCCGGGTTGTGCGGTCACATCTGACGGCGATCTTTGCGCCCTTTAAGCCGCCAAACAACGCACCGTAATCCGATGCGCCTTGAAACGCGCCTTCCGGCTCCAATGTGAAACCGATCCACGGTGCATGGCGTCGCGTCGCCTCAGCCGCGGATTGCGCCCTGGCATAGACGGTGGTTGCCGATGTCTCCAAGGGTTTCACGAAAAGTTGCAGATCGAGTTCACAGCACAACTGTTGCAGCGTTTCCAACAAACGCCAATCGGGTGCGGCGACAACAAACTCTGCGCCCATGTCCCGTGCAAAGCCAAATGCACGTTTCCAGTCCGCTTCGGATTCCGGCGCGTTGACGATCTCGTAACTCAGTATGCGCAGACCCGCTGAATCGAGTTTGAACCGGAGCTGACGCATTTCAGACGGCTCAAGCCGAAAATCAACAGGCTTGGGAACCGCCGAACTCAGCGCCTGCGCGCTTGACACGCCAAGATACGCCGCGCCAAGTTTCGCCGATCTCTCGATTGAATCGAAGACCGACATCTGTCGAGTGCCGTGGGCCGCAACGCGCCAGCCGAGTTTCTCCTGAGCGCGAATTGCCGGGGTGACAAGCTCACTGGGTATCGTGGGCGCAGGCAAATCACCAAGCGCGAACTGGATCGCGCCAAGGTAAAACCTGAGCATCATCGGGTCCCAGAATACGTAGGGATTGTGCGCGATGGTGCAGTAGAAGGTTCGGCCCCGACCGTAGTTCCGCACCCAGGCAAGTGCATAATCGTTGTCGGCGCGCTCGAGATTTCCGAATCCACGGCCCTGGCGCAGATCGGTCCGTTCAGTGTCGATGCTGAAAAGCACACGGACACGCCTGCGCGAGTACGGGTCGTGCACGCGAAAGAACTCGTCGCGGTACTCGAACCCGCGCCCCTCGAACACGCTGTTGAGCGGGTTGTCGGGATCATCGAGTTTCACGTAAACATGCTCGGTGTTTTCGCGATGGTTTGCGCCGCGCGCGCCAATCATCAGTCCGAATTCAGGCCAATCCTCGATTGCGCCCGGCCACTGTGTGAACGCCACTGAAGTGCCGTGCACGCCAAGCATGCCGCCGCCGCGATACACAAAGCGCACAAGGCTCTCCCGCAGTTCGGAATTGGTGAACAGATTGCCGACGGTGTTGTTGAAAAATACCGCGTCGAACCGCTGCAGCGAATCCGGAGCGAAGACGGCTGGATCACGGCTGGTCACGGCTTGAAACGCGCCGGTGCGTTCGCCCATCAGCCGAAAAGCGTGGTTTGCATAAGCTGCGGAAGGATGGCCGCCGTAGCCAACGTTCAGATCGAATATCAACAGTTTTCTCGGCTTCTTTGGAACGGCAGGAGCAACCTGCGGAATTGCTTGTTGAATTCGTTCCAATGACTGCTGGTCGATCCCCAGCGGTGTAGGTGTAACGCCCGCACCCGGCAAATTGCTCCGGGCACTTTCATTCGCAGCGGCACACTGCAGTTGGGCCGGCAAGGCTCCCGCCAAAATGACGGCGCACAGCAAGGTTCGGTTCGCAAAGGTCTTCATCGACGTTCTCAACTTACATTCGCCACGGGGAATGCATCGCACGCGATCGGAAACGATTCGCCTCGTCGTCCCCGACGAATTCTTCTTTGACCGGGTCCCACTTGAGCGACCGCCCGAGCCGATCCGCAATGAACGCCAAATGACCGATCGAGGCTGATCTGTGGCCAATTTCCTCGTCTGAACTCGGTGTTTGGCGCGATCGAATGCATTCGAGCCAGTTGGCGTGGTGGTTGTTTTGCCCGATGTTAACCTCGCGCGTGGTGAGTTTGATTCTGTCCCAAATATCGGTCGGGCCGCCCTCGATCGGCCCGCCGGTTGACATGCTGGTGATCCAGCCGGCTTCGCCGACAAAGATGCCGCCGAACAACCCCGCCAGGCGCGCGTCCGCAGGAACCGCATGATACAGCTCTTTCACCTGACCCCAATGATCAACAAAATGCAGCAGCGTTCCGTTCGCGTACTTGCAGGTCATCGTCGGGTACACTCCGCTCGAAGGGTGCAATATCTCGACCGGCCCGCTCCGCTCGTAGCCAATGGCATATTGAATAACGTCAGTGCTGTGTGACAAATGCCATGTCAACGCCGCTGCGCCGAACTCTTCGCAAAACGACCACGGCACAACCCCGGGGCTCGGGTTGATATGGTAAAGTCTGTTGTAGTCATGCCATGGAGCAGGTCCGACCCACAGCTCCCAGTCCAGACCATCCGGAACCGGTTCGGCAGGCAAACTGAACGTCGCCGGCGCGTACACCTTTGCATAAGCGTCAGCCTTGATGTATTCGGCGTAGGGCCGAAACCTCTCCCCCCGAAGAAATCCTGCAAGCGGATCGAGAATTGTGAACACCGCTTTGACTCTCCCGATCCCGCCCTTCCGCACAAAACCGACCACTTCCCGAATGGTTGGAATGGACCTGTACTGGGTCCCGGTCTGAAACACCCTGCCTTCCCGGCGAACTGTATCCGCAAGTTGCCGTCCCTGTTCGATTGTGATCGACACCGGTTTTTCGCAATAGACATCTTTGCCGGCCTTTGCAGCGTCGATTGCCTGCAACGTGTGCCAGTGATCCGGCGTGGCAATAATCACAGCGTCGATGTCACGCCGGTTCAACACATCGCGGTAATCGTTGTACATCACGCATTCGCGGGGGGAACCGTCACCACCTGCAGTGCTGGCAATTCGGGTTCGGACGCGATTCAATGCGGCCTCGCGCCTTGACCGGTCCACATCGCAAACGGCGAGCAATTCAACCCCGGGATCACCGGCCATTCGGCTGACATGGCCGCTCCCCATCAATCCCGTGCCAATAACACCAACGCCAATTCTGTCGTTTGCCGGCACGCCGCCGTCCGCACCCAATGCGCGGGCCGGGATCAGACATGGCGGTCCGGCCAGCAACACTGCCGCAAAACCGCCCCGGTTCAAGAATTCACGTCTGTTCATTGCGCCTGTGCTTTTGCGAGAGTTTCTCTCTTTTGCAGGCATTGGTCGATGTCGTGGAGTTCTGTGTCAGCCAACTGCCAACCGGACGCACCGACGATTTCTTCCAGTTGCGACGGCCTGCGGATGCCAACGATCGCCGAAGTCACTTCAGGGCGACGCAATACCCACGCGACAGCCAATTGGGCGAGGTTTCGTCTGTGTTTACGCGCAATTTTCCCGAGACATTCCGCAAACTGAAGATTGGCTGTAAGCAGAGGCTCACGGAATTGCGGGTCACGGCGACGGTGATCGTCTGGTGGGAATTGCGCTATTCGTTCGCGCGTCATCCTGCCCGTGAGCAGGCCTTTTTGCATCGGACTGTAAACCACAACGCCTATTCTCTCGGCGGCGCAGAACGGTAGCAGTTCACTTTCGATCTCCCGCGCCAACAAACTGTATGGCGGTTGGAGCGAGGCAACCGGGTGAATCGGCTGCAAGCGCCGGATTTGATCGACGTTGAAGTTTGAAACGCCCGCGTACCGGATTTTCCCCGCTCTTACTGCGGCTGCAATTGCTTCCCAGCCCTCTTCCAGGTGAACTTCGTCGTGTGGCCAGTGCACCTGGTACAAATCGATCCGATCCACGCCCAACCGTTTCAGACTCGCGTCAATTTCCGCACTCACCGACGCCTTTTCCAGACAAGCGGAAATGCGCCCCCTGTCATCCCAAACAAGACCGCACTTGGTGGCAATGAAAGGTTTGTCGCGCATTCCGGCAAGGGCGCGCCCTACGATCTCCTCTGCGTGGCCAAGTCCGTATGCGGGGGCGGTATCGATCCAGTTGATGCCGAGGTCCAGCGCGCGGTGGATGGCCTTGATTGATTCGTGGTCATCTTGTGGTCCCCAACTGTATTCCCAGTTGCCGCCGCCCATTGCCCACGTGCCGAGGCCAATTACCGTAAACTCAAGGTCCGTGTTGCCGAGTCGTCTGGTTTGCATTGTTTTTCTCGCTTGCGAGCAAGATTAAGTGGCATTATGGCAGCCTGCAAGCCTGCGCCATCGCCTCTGTCAAATAGCGTGCCAGGCACAATGTTCGAATTATATCCCGCCCAGATTGCGCCCTTTCGGTCACCCCGTTAAAAGTTGAGAGTTGAACGTTCCACGTTGAACGTTCCTGATCGGCATATCGGACATCGTGTCTGTCCCCATATCTGGGCGACAGGGACCGCTGGGACCGTCCGGCCAGCGCTTTGGTCGGGTCCAGTGGGGTCAAGAGTCCGGTTGTCCAAATCCCGCGTCTGTCCCCATATCTGGGTGAAATTCCGTGCCTGTCCCCATATCTGTGCGCCGAGCCCGCCGCGACCGTCCGACCGGCGCTGGGTCAGGTCCGCTGGGCCAAGAGTCCGGTTGTCCAAATCCTGCGTCTGTCCCCATATCCCTGCCACCATGCGCCCTTTCGGTCACCCAGTTGAAAGTTGGACGTTGAACGTTCCTGATCGGTATATCGAACACCGTGTCTGTCCCCATATCTGCTCGCCGAGCCTGCCTCCACCGCCCGACCGGCGCTTGGACAGGTCCACCGGGTCAAAAGTCCGGTCGTCCAAATTCCGTGTCTGTCCCTATATCCCGCCCAGATTGCGCCCTTTCGGTCACCCCGTTAAAAGTTGAGAGTTGAACGTTCCACGTTGAACGTTCCTGATCGGTATATCGGACATCATGTCTGTCCACATCACGGGGCGCCCCGCAGGCCTGGACCGCCCGACCCGCGCCTGCTCAGGTCCGCCCGGTCAAAAGCTCGGTCACCCAGATTCCGTGTCTGTCCCCATATCCCGGCCACCATGCGCCCTTTCGGTCCCCCCGTTAAAAGTTCAGAGTTGTGGCGCACGGCGTAAAATTGGCCTGAAAATCACGGTTTAAAAATGCCCGGGCTAAAT
>Ga0315298_1004918_pt1 | contig 19461 bp, 17 predicted proteins | sample WHS_1_MG_FD_203077 | JGI IMG/M metagenome (GOLD analysis project Ga0315298, IMG submission 203077) | Extremophilic microbial mat communities from Washburn Hot Springs, YNP, Wyoming, USA - WHS_1_MG | ecosystem: Environmental > Aquatic > Thermal springs > Hot (42-90C) | place: USA: Wyoming...
GCCGGGCGGATCAAGCCTGGGGAGCGAGTGGAGGCGACCATCGGCTCGGGCGGCAAGGAGCAGCCCCAGACCAAGGCTTGGCTGGTGGTCAACGAGGTGGTGCCGGCAGCGCCGAAGCACAAGTGCAGTCCTGGCACCCAGCGTGAGCGGGCCCAACGGGAGAAGAAGCGTGAGCAACACCTGCAGAACAAGGGGCGCAAGAGCACCCCGCGTAGTGAGGCGGCTAAGCGCTATGCCAAGACTTGGGTCTTGTTCACGACGGCGCCGACGGTCCAGGAAGCGGTGCGCCAATACTCGCTGCGGATGACGATTGAGGAGACGTTTCGGGACTGGCACCACAGCTGGGGGCTGCGCGCCGCGGCAATGGGAATGGCGACAGAGGGGGAGGTCTGTCGGCTGGTGGGGGCAGTTAGTCTGGCCTACTCGCTGCAGATAGAACTGGGCTGGCGCTTGAGCCAGAGCGCATTGGGTCAGCAACGCCGAGCCCAGTGGACGGTCAGCGATCGGGTGAGCTTGTTCTGGTGTGGCCAGCAGGTTTTCCGAGATGGCGGCTACGACTGGCGCAACTGGCTCGCGGCACAGTGGGACGATCTGACTGTGCCCGAGCCGGTCACGACAGCTCAACTGGCCGCCTAGATCAAACATGGCCACTCCCCAGGGGTACGTCCCCCACCTGCGTCATGGTAACCACCTTCCTCTCATTCACTCGCGCCCACCGACCGGCGGGAGCCGCCAGGGGTCCCGCAGGCCGACGAAGGCCATCAGGGCCTCGTCGGCGAAGATGCAGTCCGATCCGTCGGCGGCCACTATTCGGCCCTCATTCATCACCACTACCAGGTCGGCCCAGTAGTGGGCTATTTCCACATCGTGCGTGGCCACCACGACCGTCCTGCCCTCCGCCACGAGGCGCTGAAAGATGGCGAGAACCTGGCGGCGCATCCACGGGTCGAGGCTGGTGGTGACCTCGTCGGCGATGACGACGACCGGATCCATGGCCAGCACACCCGCCAGCGCCACTCGCGTCTTCTGGCCGCCGCCGAGAGCGTGAGTGGGGCGCTCCAACAGCTCGGTGATCTCGCACATCTCGGCGGCCGCCTGCACCAGGCGCCGGGTCTCTCGCTCGCCGAGGCCGAGGTTGAGGGGGCCGAAGCTGATGTCTTGGGCGACGCTGGCGCTGAAAAGCTGGTCATCCGGGTTCTGAAAGACGATGCCCACCCGGCGACGCAACTCTCGTAGCGAGCGCCGGTCGTAGGCCAACCGCCGACCCTCAAAGCGCACGATACCGCTGTCGGGTCGCAAGATACCGTTGCAGTGCGGCAAGAGGGTGGACTTACCGCAGCCGTTGCGAGCCAACAGAGCCACTCTGGCGCCGGTTGGCAGACTCAGCGTGGCTCCGCGCAGGGCCGGCGCCCCATGCCCTGGATAGCGGTAGTGCAAGTTGTCCAGTTCCAAGATTGGCATCATAGCGCTACTCGGGCCAGCAACAGGCTGGCGACAACCCCCATGCTCAGCCAGTAGAATCGATTGTCGTGCCTGTAGCGGATGGGCAGTACGCGCAGATCGCCGGCATAGCCCCGGCTTTCCAGGGCGGTTTGCAGGCGCTGGCTGCGCTGGTAAGCGTCGATGAACAGCCTGCTGCCCAGCAGGCCGGCGCTGGCAAGACCTCGTCGCAGGCTGACGTAGCCCAATCGGCTGTCTTGCGCGGTGTACATGCGGCTCAGGCTCCCCAGAATGGTGAAAACGAAGCGATACATTACCGTCATCAGGTCGATCAATAGGACAGGCGCGCGCAGCCGTCGCAGCAGGTCGACGAGGTTGACCAGCGGGGTGGTTAGGGCCAGCAAGTTCATGGCAGCCGCACCACCCAGCGCCCGAGTTACCAGGCGGAGTGCTGTCTCCACGGACGCCTGACTGCTGCCTACCCATATGGGTCCCACGTTCCAGCTCCAGCTTGCGCCGGGCTGGGGCGCGAGGCCGAGGCCGACGGCCACGCCCAGCACCGCCAGCGCCAGAAAGACGCCTTCCGCCAACAGCACCCGGCCGAAAACGCGTGCCGGCAGGCCGGCCCACAAGGTGGCCAATCCCCACATCCAGCCGGTTGCCACGAGCCCCACGGCGGGCCGGTCCAGCAACAGGCAGATCAACAGGACCAGCAGCGCCAGCCCGCACTTCCGGCCTGGACCCACGGTGCGGATGCGGTTGGCGTAGGCGTAACGGTCAATGATGTACACCGCGCTTTTCGCCCCTCTTCAAGCCGAAGTAGTAGCCGATCACGCTTGCTCCGAGAGCGGCCTGCAGAGCGAAGAGCAGGCTTTCCGTCTCGCCGCCGGGCGGCGACCAGAGCGGCTCGAACCACGGTTGCGCATTGGGGTCGATCTCCGCGATGGCTTCGGTGGCCGCGCCATCGGCGCCGCCGAACTCGGAGCCCGGGTTGAGCGCCAGGGGCAGTGCCGCCAGGATCACCACGACAACGATCGACAGCCAGATGGCAATCGGCCTGGCAGCCCTGGGTTGGGATAATGGTGTCTGCGCCACGTCAGGCTCCTTCTACGCCGAGGGTTTTCAACTCGCTCGGGGCGCTGCTGCGCAGCGCATTGAAGATCAGCACCGTCAGGATGCCTTGGCTGATGGCCAGGGGGACCTGCGTGACGGCGAAGATGGCTCCGAACTTGAGGAAGGAGGCCAGGATACCGCCCATCGGGTCGGGATAGGCCAGCGCCAGTTGCAGCGAAGTTGTGACGTAGGTCAGCGGGTCAGCTAGGGCGGCAGCCGTGAAGACGCCGAGCCACCTGGGCGCCCAGCCCACGGATCCGCGCCATACCCCCAGGCGACCAGGGGACCCACCACGGCCATCGAGACGGTGTTGGCGCCCAGGGTAGTCAGCCCGCCGTGGGCCAGCAACAGCGCCTGGAAGAGCAGCACGATGCCGCCCAGCACGCTCATCACCGTCGGGCCGAAGAGGATGGCCCCCAGCCCTGTGCCGGTGGGGTGGCTGCTGGAGCCGGTGACGCTGGGGAGCTTGAGGGCGCTGAGCAGGAAGGCAAAGGCGCCGGCCAACCCCAGCAGCAGGCGAGTCTCGGGCTTCTGAGACACGACCCGGCGAATGCGAAGGAAACCTACGATCCAGAAGGGGATGACGATGGCAAACCAGAGGGCGGCCCAAACAGGCGGCAAGAAGCCCTCCATGATGTGCATCTGCGGCGGCCTCGCGTTGGCCACCTCGCCGCTCAGCAGCAACATCGCCAACACCAGCCAACCGACGGTTCTCCATTGTTGCGCCCTCAAGTTCACTGTTTCACCTCCAACTCGGTAGTCGTTTTCCATCGATGTCCTTTCAGGTTCGTCGTTACACCTCCAACTGGTGCATGGTGCGAGCCCTATCCCACCATGGCACCGAGACCTGTAGCCGAACCCCACGTTCGGCTAGGGTTGGACCCAGGACACCAATGGCCGCTGCCTCGATCCCGTCTACCAACGAAGACCGGTCCTCCGGCGCAACCACGGCTTCGATCCCCTCGCCAAGATCCACCGCCACACCCGGCGCTTCCCGCCTGGAGGCCTCGACGTACACCTCCAGTTGGTAGGCGTCGTCTTCCCCATCGCCCCCGTCGACGGCGACGGCGCTGCGAGCCCTGTCCGAGCTCAGCTCGCACCGCTTCACCGGGAAACGCACTATCTCTCCTTCCTCCGAGGAGACGTCCACCTGCCACCACTTCCTCTGGGTCTTGAGCGCTTGGACCGCGACCTTGGCCGCCGCCACGGCGAATAGCGCGGAGGGGCGAGCGATGCCGGAGTGGCTTTCGTGAGTGAGATGCTTCCCCCTCTGGAGGATGGCGTCGCCCTGGACGGTCACCCCCTGCTCCGCGGCCAACTTGCACTCCTGTATGCGATCCGCCACGATGTCCGCCAGCGCTGGATGCGACCCCATCGGTTGTCCCAGGGTGAAGCGTACTCCGGGATGGAGCTTCTCCAGGCGGGGCACCGCGTTCGGCAGGTCTTCAATCATGTGGAGCCCCGTGTGCAGGAAGTAAGGGATCAGCAGCACCGTCCTTGCCCCCTTTGCGACGCAGATGGCGGCCCCATCCTCGATGCTGGGAAAGTTGCGGATCATGAAACCCACTTCGACGACGTCATACTTCCCCTGCTCGCGCAGCCGTTCTGCCACCCGGTGCATCCCGTCGTTGGCGCCATCGGCCCTGCTCCCGTGGCCGATCAGCAGCACTCCCAGTTCACCCATGGCTTCCATCTCCTTTCCCCGTGCCGGATCAAGCCTCGTTCCGATCTGCTGCCAGTCTGAGCAGCGCGTTGACCGCCGCGACTGCGATGGCGCTGCCTCCACGAGTCCCCTCCAGAGTGATGTAAGGAACCCCAGTATCTGCAAGCGCCACCAGCTCAGCTTTGGCCTCGGCCGCGCCGACGAAACCGACCGGCGTTCCGATGATCAGAGCGGGGTTGGCATTGCGAGAGCGAATAAGATCCAGCAAGGTGAAGAGGGCGGTTGGGGCATTGCCTATCGCCACAGTCGCTGCATCCATCTGCCCGGCAAGCAGGACCATCGCCGCTGCCCCTCTAGTGATCCCCTCCCGAGTGGCCAGATCCGCCACGTTCGGATCGTCGATGGCACACACCACCTCACAGCCTAGTTTGGCGGCGAGCCGCTTGGAGATGCCCGCCGCCACCATTCGGACATCGGTGATGATCGGGCGCCCGCCACGCAAGGCGACGAGCGCTGCCTGCACGGCGTTGGGGTGTATGCGCAGGGAATGGGCGATGGTTGGGTCGCCAGTCGAATGAACCACCCTTTGAATCACCGGCCAGTCGAGCCGCCTCTGGTCGACGTGCGGCAGCAAGCTGGCGATGATCTGAAGACTGCGCGTTTCGATCTCGCGCGGGCTCAACTGTTGTTCGCGAAGCGCCATCACAAGGCCAGGCAATTGCCGTGAACGATCTTGCTCATGCATTCGGGAACCCTCCGTATCCGATTTCGTCTCCGCCACCTACACACTTATTCTCCTCACCACGATCAGACAGGCCAGATACATCGCCAGCAGGTAACCGCACAGCACCGCAAACGAGAGCCAGGGGAAAGGCTGCTGCAGGAAGGCGGCCCGGAGACACTGGCTAGCATTCGTGAGCGGTATGGCGTACAGCACGGCTTGCAGGAGCGCTGGCACCTGATCGACTGAAAAGAAGGTCCCGCCCAGGAAGGTCATGGGCAGGAGCACCAGAGTACTGAACGTGGCCATGTCCTCGTGTGACTTGGCCAGGAACGCAGCCAGCAGCCCCATGAAGGAGAAGGCGAAACAGGTCACCAGCAATGTGACCACGAACAAAGGCCCGATCGTCTCCTGTCGCGAAATGGCCAGGGCCAGGACAAGCATGGCCGTGCTGGTAATCAGACCTCGGATAACTCCCACCAGGGCCTTGCCGACAACCAGGGAATGGGTGCTGATCGGCGCCATCAGGTACTCGTCCAAGGTCTTGTAATAGAGCCTGCCGACGTTGAGCTTGGTACCAGCGGCATTGTAGGCCGTGTTCATAGCGGTCAAAGCGATGATGCCTGGTATGACGAACTGCAGATAATTGGTCCCACCCATCTGGGCGCCACGACCGAGTCCCCAGCCAAAGGCCACCAGATACAGGATTGGGCTCAGCAACCCCGTGCCAACGGTCCTCCATAGACGCCGTCTCAATTGCCGAAGGTCGCCCCAGAAGACCGCGTAGATCTCAGCCATTCGGGACCACCTTCCTGCCTGTCAGTTCCACGAAGACGTCCTCGAGGTTGGTGTCTCGCACCACCAGGGTCCTGGCGTCGGAGGGTAGCGTCTGGACGTGGGCCCGAGCGGCCACAGGGTCCGCAAAGAACCGGTAGCTGGTGGCGCCATCCACGACTACCTCGACGGCCACCAGGCCTAGCCTCTGGCGAAGCTCCCGGGGCGACCCGAGGGCAATGAGCCGCCCCTCGTGAAGGATCCCCACCCGGTGGCAGAGGGCCTCGGCCTCCTCGATGTAGTGGGTGGTGAGAAACACGGTGCTGCCGTCCGCGTTCATCCGACGAATAAGGTCCCAGAGGCGGCGCCGGCTGTGGGGGTCCAGCCCGACCGTCGGCTCGTCCAGGAACAGCACCTTGGGGCGGTGCAGGAGGGCACGAGCGATCATCGCGCGCCTCTTCATCCCACCAGACAGATCGCTCACCAGTTGGCCTGCCTGCTGGGCGAGCTCAACGTACTCCAGCAGCTCTGCCATCCGCCGCCGGCGCTCGTGGCTCGACAGGTGATGCAACCGGGCGTGAACCTCCATGTTCTCGGCCACCGTCAGCTCGCGGTCCAGGCTCAGGTGTTGCTGAACCACACCGATGACCTTCTTGACCCTCGCGGCCTCGCCCACCACGTCGAAGCCGTCCACCCGGGCCCGGCCCGAGCTGGGCTTGGTCAGGGTGGTCAGGATGCGGATGGTGGTGGTCTTGCCGGCGCCGTTGGGGCCCAGGAAGCCGAAGATCTCGCCGGCCCCCACCTTCAGGTCAAGCTCGTCCACCGCTCGCGTCTGGCCGTACCCCTTGCTCAGCTTCTCCGTGGCGATCATCCCCGGGTCACCTGCCTATCTCTGACGATGTGGACAAGGTTTCCCGCCTGAAGCTCTTCCAGCTTGAAGTAGAGTCCCCCGAGCTCGGCGCATATGTCCCTCACTAGGCCGAAGCTGACATGCTCCCGCTCCGTATCGATGGCGATCGCCCCGATGTGGGCCGCTCCCGCTCGCCGGGCCATTTGCCTGGCGTCCCCGACGGGATCCCCTCCGTCGAGGCCCACGTTGGCCCTGCCGTCGGAGACCAGAACCAGGAGGGGGATCGTCTCCCTATCCCGCTGCAGCTCCCGCTCGATGGTCTGCAAGCCCAGTTGGAGGCCACGAGCCAGCGGGGTGCGGCCCCCGGTCGGGAGCTCGTTCAGTCGCCTTCGAGCCAACTCCACGCTGCTGGTAGGGGGCAAGATCAGCTCGGCCCCCTCGCCCCGAAAGATGACCATCCCCACCCGGTCCCTACGTTGGTAGGCGTCCATCAGCAGGGAGAGAATGGCCCCTTTGGTGGCCACCATACGCTGCTCGGCGCCCATCGATCCGCTGGCGTCTACGACGAAGAGGATCAGGTTCCCGACCTTCTTCTCCCGCACCTTCTCCCGGATGTCCTGACTTCGGATGAGCAGTGTGGTCTCGCCGGCCCCATCGCTCCTTCGTCTCGGCTGGAACGGCGCTGCTGCACGGATCGTCGCGTCGAAGGCCAGGTCGGTGGCCTTGCCTTTGGGGATCACGCTGCCCACGTAGCTCCCCGTCTTCGCTCCGGTCTTGCTCTCGCTCCGTCGGCCGGCTCCCTGGCGACGGACCTCATCGCGGACCGGAAGGGCGATCCGGCGCACCGGAAAGGGGGTTCCGGTCTCGAAAAGCTGCTCCTGCCCACCTCCCTCGGACCCGTCCTCCGGGTCCCCGGAGGCGCTGCCCGAGTCCCCCTCGGAGGGGCCGCTCTGGTTCTCCCCTTGCTCGCCCCGATCCCGGCGCCATCTCTGCACGGATTCCTCGAGCCGTTCCTCCTCAAGATGCGGCTGGTCGAAGGGTTGGCGCCGCTGGCGGTGGAGCAGAGCCAGCTCCGCGGCCTCCCTGACGTCTTCTTCGCTCACCTCCCGCCGCCCCTCGTAGGCCGCGAGCGTGCTCGCCGTCTTGTAGATGGCGATGTCGGCGCGGTGGCCGTCCACGGCGAGGTCGATGCAGATCCGCGAGATGAGCTCCAGAAGATCCTCGCTCAGGGAGACTTGTGGGAGGAGCCCTTTGGCCGCTACGATCCGCTGGCGCAGCGCCTCCTGCTCCGCTTCCCAGAAGGCGATGAAGCCCTCGGGGTCGCTCTCGTACGCGATGCGCCGTCTGACCACCTCCATCCTTGCTTCCTGATCGCGCAACCCTCTGACCTCCACCGCCAGGCCGAAGCGGTCCAGGAGTTGCGGGCGAAGGTCGCCCTCCTCGGGGTTCATGGTGCCCACCAGGATGAAGCGGGCCGGATGGCTGAAGGAGATGCCCTCCCGCTCTACGTGGTTGACCCCCATCGCGGCCGCGTCCAGGAAGACGTCCACCAGGTGGTCGTCCAGCAGGTTCACCTCGTCGATGTACAGGATCCCGCGGTTAGCGGCCGCCAGGAGCCCGGGCTCGAATCGCCGCTCCCCCTCCTTGATCGCCTGCTCGATGTCTATCGTCCCGACCACCCGATCCTCCGTCGCCCCGACCGGGAGCTCCACCACCGCAACCGGCCGTCTGATAGAGCGCAGATCCTCTCCGGAGCTCAACCGGACTGCGCAGTCCTCGCATAGGCTATCGCGATCCAGGGGATCGCACGCGAAGGGGCAACCCTCCACCACCTCGATCTCGGGCAGAAGGCTGGCCAGGGCTCGCACGGCCATGGACTTGGCGGTGCCCTTCTCGCCCCGGATAAGAACGCCCCCTATGGCGGGGCTGATGGCGTTGAGGAGCAGGGCTTTCTTCATCCGCTCCTGGCCGACGATGGCGCTGAAGGGATAGACGTATCCTGCTTTGGCCACCTGTAACCGCCGGGATTGTTCGCCGACGAGGGGACCCGTATTGGCTGCCTTCCGCTCGCTCGATTCCATTCCTACCATCAGCGTTCAATCCCTTCCCGGGCCTCGACACCCTCATGGTAGTAATGCTTGACCTCCACCATCTCGGTCACCAGGTCTGCTGCAGCAATGACTTCGGGCGGCGCATATCGCCCGGTAAGAACCAGCTCTACACCCTCCGGCTTCTCTGCCATCAGCCCCAGCATCTCCTCCAGTGAGATCAGTTGGAAGTAATGGGCGGTGTTGATCTCGTCCAAGACGACGATGTCATACTCGCCCGAGAGCATCGCTTCCTTGGCTCTGGCCACGCCCGCCTTGGCCATCCTGACGTCCTCTCCTGAGGGGCCCCTGACGTGGACGAAGTTATCCTTCCCATATTGTTCGATGGTGATATAAGGATGCACCATTCTCGCCGCTTCGAGCTCGCCATAGCGCTGCCCTTTCATAAACTGCCCGATGTACGTCTTAAGCCTCCACCCCGTAGCCCGAAAGGCTAATCCCAAAGCGGCTGTGGTCTTGCCCTTGCAATTCCCCGTGTAAACTTGGATGTATCCCCTACCCAGACGGTGCGACCCTTCCGTTGCCATGGTTGTCTCCTCGATCCTCACGGTGCAACCTCCACTGCAGTTTTTGCGATTGCCTCGATCCCTTGATCCTGGCCATCCGAGTGAGAGAGCGAGGCCACGTGGCCTGGTGGCGATGGTTCTTCCCACGTCCACTTGTCACGGAATCCGGTCGCCATCGCCAGGTAGATGAGACGAAGAAAAGACGGATTGTCGGCGCCGTGGGGCTCCGTCGCCAGCCGTTTTCGGTATTCAGCCCACCGCTCCACCCTTCCTGAGACGGCCACGCACAGTTGCGCGCCGTAGGAGCACAGGATTTCTGGCCGACAGCTTTCGGGCAGGATCCCCCACGAAAGCTTGTCGCGCAGGTGGACCAGCGCCGCTACAGCGGCCACAGTGAGAGGATCGCGATTGAGGGAAGTGAAGTTATCGCGGAAGACTTGGAGCTCCTCGGCGCTGAGAAAGACGCCAACGCCTTCGATCATCGACTGCCGGTCGGTGCCCAGGCGTTCGATGTGTGCCAGAGCCGAACATTGTCCAAGGGGAGTCAGATCGTTCTGCAACGCCAGCGTCTGCTTGATGGCGTCGTGCACGGTTCGCCCGATCAGCTCACCCAGCTTGGAGTGCTTGCCGGCCCAGGTCAGTGGCGCCTTGCCGGTGAGGCGGCAGGCGACGGCAATTTGGTCGGTGCCGGTGCCGGTGGCCAGCCCGTCCGAGTAGCGGGAGTTGACTGCAAGCTCCTGCAAGACGGCGGTCTTGGCCTCGGTCGCAGTCATCACCGTACGCACCATGGCCCCTGGGATCAGCTCCTGGTTGATAAACACCATAGTGTTGATGGTGCCGTGCGCCGGCGCCGAAGCTTCGCCAGCCAGGTGCTCAAAGATCCCCTCCCACTCGTAAGTCGAGGCCGGGTCACCAACCCGCCCGGCATTCGTCTCGACGCCGCCGGTGCAGGCGGCAATCACCTCCAGGTCGCGGTAGCGATCTGTGGCCATGCCCAGGCAGTTCATGTTGGCGGCAGTGCCGAGGGTCGCGCACCTGTCGGCAATCAGACCGTGTGCTCCACTCACCAGTTGCCGGTATGCCGCCGGATCGCTGGTCGCCAACCGGTGCATGCCCCAGTGGTGCGCCTTTGGTTCGCAACCCTGATGGTTGTAAATGCACTCGAGGTCATCCCTCAGCCCGCCGTCCACGCGACAGGTGGAGATGACACGATGAGGCGTCAGGAACCGGGCAAAGACGATCTTCTCCTCACGGTGAAGCTCGACTCCCTCGTAGTAGGTACCAAGCAGCATTCTCACGTCCTCACAAGGCTACCGCGGCTTGCGGCAGTTTAGGGCGGTACACGTCCGCTGCGATCGAAACAGCGTTCGCTCTGATAGGTCAGAAACGCGGTCAACGTGGGTGAAACCATTCGGCCAGTTGCTCGATGCCCTTCACGATCCCTGGCCCAGGTCGACAGATGAGATCGCACGGCATCGCGTAGATGCGCCCGTCCCTCGTCGCCGTGATCTCTCGCCATCCCTCCCAGTTGCGGATGTCGTTCACCACTCTCTGGCAGGGCGGCTTTTGCGCCCGGCAGCCACGACAGCGAGGCTTCGGCGCCTCGCCGTCCTTGCGCCCACAACTGACGATGACCTGTGGATCGAAGTCGACCACCTCCTGTATGGGCACAGTGGTGTACGGCTCCTCGGAGGCCAGGGGAAAGGGAAGGCCGCCCGCGACCCTGACGGCATCGTACTGGTACGACTTGCTGGAGGGCGCTACCAGCGGGTCCTCGGTCATGAGGCGGAACACCCGCACCGGTGTTCTGGCGCTCACCCGTTTCCCGACGACGCGCACTCGCTCCCGCAACTGGTTGACGATTGCCTCACCCTGCCTCTCCTGGCCAGCCAGTCGGGCGGTCTCTTCCATGTCGTCCAGGATCTCCATCACGGACTGTGGTCGCGACACGAAAACGGCGACGCCACGCTGCGCCAGCTCATCCACTACCCGTGAATGTATGCGACCGAGCGCGAGGACGAGATCTGGTCGCAGTAGGCAGATCTTCTCCACGTCGGGCTGGCTGAAGGCCCCCACGCGCTTGCAGTCTCGCACCTCCTTGGAATCGCACTGCTCGGTCACCCCCACCAAGTGGGCGCCGAGCCCCATGAAGATAAGGGTATCTGTCGCCGACGGCGCGAGCGAAACGATCCTCTCGGCCCGCGGCCGCAGCAAGGAGCCGATCAGCTTCGAAGCCATCAGCTTCTGCTCCTTTCCGTTGATTCCTCTAACGTGCCCTCGACTTGCAGGTAGACGCGCCGCAGCTCCTGCTCGATCTCCTCCCTTGCCTGCCACATACCGCGCTGGATGGCCTCCAGCAAGCGTTCCGTCATGTTCTGCAGGGCGTGCGGGTTCACCTCCTGCAGCCAGCGCTGCATCTCCCTGTCGAGGGGGTACGTCTTGGCGAGCTCTTCGTACATCCAGTCGTCCACGACTTCAGCTGTGGCGTCCCAGCCGAAGACGATGTCCACCATGTGCGACATATCGCCGGCTCCTTTGTAGCCATGGCGCTTCATGCTCTCGATCCACTTCGGATTTAGGATGCGGGCCCGAAAGATGTGCTTCGTCTCCTCGGCCGTCGTCCTGGCCACCACGCGATCGGGATCGGAGCTGTCCCCGCTATACGAGCGCGGCAACTCCCCTCTGAGAGCTGTCACCGCCGCGATCATGCCACCGTGGTAGTTGTAGAAGTCGCAGCAATCGAGCAGGTCGATCTCTCGCGTGTCCCCGTTATGCACCGTCAGATCGATCTGGCCCAGTCGCCGCTCGAACTGCTCGGGCGCGGGCACGCCGAAGTGTTTCCGGCCATAGGCGTAGCCTCCCCAGGTGACATAGACTCTGCCGAGGTCCTGAACGTTGCGCCAGCTTTGGGACTCGACCATCTCGGCCACGCCCGCGCCGTACGCCCCCGGCTTGTCGCCGAAGACGCGGAACGTCGCTTCCTCCCACGCCCGCGGCCCGTCCAACCCCGCTGCCACCTTCTCGGCGACCTCCGCCTCCACGTGCGCGGCCAGGCAGTTCTCCTCCGCCGTCTCGTCGAGGCGGCTCACCAACTGCACCGCGTCGTCGAGCAACTCCACGACGTTCGGGAAGCTGTCTCGCAGCAGGCCGCTGATGCGAAAGGTGACGTCGATCCGAGGTCGCCCCAGCTCCGCCAGGGGGATGACCTCCAGACCTTTCACCCGGCCGCTGGACTGCTCCCAGACGGGTCTGACCCCCATCAGGTAGAGCGCCTCGGCCACGTCCTCGCCGCCGGTGCGCATGGCAGGACTGGCCCAGACGATCATCCCGATGTGCTCCGGGTAGCGTCCCTCCTCCTTGAGATAGCGTCGGAGCGTGGCGTCGCCCAGGGCCACCCCCGTTCGCCAGGCCAGATGCGAGGGCACGGCGCGTGGATCGAGCGAGAAGAAGTTGCGTCCGGTGGGCAGGATGTCGGCCATACCCCTGGTGGGCGCCCCGGAGGGGCCGGGAGACACGTAGCACCCGCCGGCCGCTGCCACCGTGTTGTCGATCTCGTCAGTCGTGGCCGCGATCTTGGGCACAAGCCGTTCGGCCACATGGCTCAGAACGCGCGCCACCGTTGGATTACTCTCTCCCAACACCTCGCGGACGACGGGGGCCACCTCGGCCGGGCTGAATCCTCGGCCACGGAGCTCTTCCACCAGTCGGATTGAGAGCGCGTGCAGCTCCTCGATAATCTGGCCGTTGGATTTCCCCCCGATGAGCTTCCCTCGGTTGGCCGCCAGCTCGTCGTAGCGGTAGCCCTTCATCTCGGCCAGGGCTTCCCTTAACGATGGGATATCGCCGTTGCGCAGTCGGGTGAGCGCCACGAGAAACTGGTCGAGGCGAGCATCGGTCGGCGGCTCGCCCATTACGTGCAGGCCGTCCCGAATTTGCGTGTCCGCCATCTCGTGGATGTAGGCGCGCAGACGCTCCAGGAAGCCCGCGAAATCGGCGAACGCCGCGTCCTCGTCGACCGCCAGGTCGTGGTCGAGCTTAGCCTGGCAGACTCTCTCCCAGATCAGGCGGCGAGCCTCGCCGGTCTTGCTCGGATCCTCCAGTGCGATGCGGTCGTGGTCCTTGATCAACACCTCGACTGCCGCCAGCTCTCCATAGGCATCGGCGTTGTGCATCACAGGAACCAGATGGTCGATGATGCAGCAGTAGCTCCGCCGCTTGGCTTGTGTTCCTTCACCGGGATCGTTGATGATGTAAGGGTAGATGTTGGGCAGGTCCGAGATGGCTATATCGGGGAAGCAGTCGGCCGAGAGCCCTACACCCTTTCCTGGCAGCCATTCCAATGAGCCATGTTTGCCGATGTGCATGACCACGTCCGCCTGGAAGATGTCCCTGATCCAGCGATAGTAGGCGTGGTAGTGGTATGGGAAAGGATGATCTGGACTATGCAGGATGGCCGCTGGGTTCTCCAGAAAGCCTCGCGGTGGCTGGACGCCGATGAACACGTTCCCGTTGATCTGGCCGGGTATGAGCAGTCTCCCCTCGTGGACGAAGAGTTCCCCTGGTGGTTCACCCCAGGACTTCCTCATCTTCTCCTGAACGGCCGTGGATAGCTCGCCGAACCAGGCGCGATAGGTATCCGAGGGAACGGCGGCAACCGCCCGATCCGCCAGTTCGCTGCTGCTAGCCCAGCGCCGGTCGTTCGTCAGACCGCTTATCATGTCCTCGATCAGCGTCTGCCCGCTCTCGGGCAGCGCGTCGAGATGGTAGCCCAACGCCTGCAGTTCGCCCAGCAGCTTCCAAACCGAGACGGGAGAGTCGAGACCGAAAGCGGTGCCGATGCGGTCGTTGCGCGGCGGATAATTGTGAAGGATGATGGCCACCCTCTTCTCCGCGTTGGGCTTTCGCCGCAACCGCGCCCAGTTCAAGGCCAGCCGCACGACTTTGTCGACGCGCTCGGGGATCGGCTCCACCCGGGCCGCCGTACCTCCTATCAAAGGGTCTTGCACCGCGTCGTTTCGGGCCGAGGCGGGCACGGTGATGATGGCGCCGTCTGACTCGGGCATGGCCACGCTGACCGGGATGTCCATGGTCGAGAGCCCTTGCGGGCTGCTCTCCCAGGACTCCAGCCTCTGAAAGGTGTGAATGACTTGAATCACCGGCACGCCAAGCCGTGCCAGGAAGCTCTCTCCGTCGCCGCCAGGGACGAGCATGGAGAACATGTTCAAGTTGAGCAGGGCGTCGATACGCGGCACGCCGTCTTTTTTGAAGAACGCCTCTACCACGCCGGGATAGCCGAGGTTCCCGACGTCGGGGTCGCGCCACGACTGCAGGAACACGGGGATCACGTTCGCGCCCTGGCGCTCGATGGCGCGGATGAGGGCATCGACGTGCGCGGTGTTGCGATTCGTCCAGTAGCTGCGGTGAAACCATAGACCGAGCGTGGGCCGGCCGGCTTGGCACCGCTCCGCCAGGTACTCATCGAGCGCCGGCGTCCCCGCCAGGTCGGGGTGGTAAATGCCCTCCCACGGCAGTAGCCGCGGCTCCTCACACGGGCGCGAGCCATCGGCGAATTCAGCGGCCAGGTAGAGGAGGAGATTCGTCACATTGCCATCCCCGCCGTACGTGACGTAGCGCGAGATCGTCTCCTGCTCGCTCGGAGAAACGGTGATGGAGTCCTTCACCGTGGGGAAGTCCTCCCCGGCCAGGATCGCGATTTTGGCCCTGGTCCGCGCCACGAGTTCCTCGAATCCCGGGTAGCTTTCCTTGCCTCCCATCAAGTGGAAGAGCAGCACGTCGGCCGAAGCGGCGTAGTCCTCGAAGCGCTCCTTGATGGTGGGATCGGCGATGTCCATGGCCGACAGCACCTGGACGTGCGCGATGCCCGGCATCGCGCGCAGGACCCGACCGAACGTCAACACGTCACCGTCATGTCCTGTGAAAACCGCTAGTCTGAGCATGTCTCCCCCCGAGGCTAACCTGCTAGGCGCAGGCATTCGACCGCGAACAGCCGCCGCAACAGCGCCGAAACGCTCTGCGACGAGATGATCCTGCTGGCCTGCGCCCCGTACTGCTGTCGTGACTCCCCGTCTGGCCGCAGGGTGTGGGTGGTCTTCCCCTTGGCGACCGCCGCCAGGACGAGATCGGCGTTGGGCCTGTTGGCGGGCTCAATTGGGAAGCCCGCGTCCACCACCTGTTCTGCCGCGCTCAGTCCCTCCAGCGCCATCGCATAGGACGCTGGCGAGATGTCCCGGTACGCTCGCTCGCCAAAGACCACAGCGCCCGTGGCCTTGGCAACGTAGTAGTCGATGTCGTTCTCCGGCAGGACGCCGGTGATCACGCCGAATCCGTGCTTGGAGAGTATTCGGTAAAGCCGACTGGCGCTGCCGGCTCCGCCCACGACGAACACGCAACCCTCGCCCTTGCCGTTCCTTAGCTCGATGCCGCCGAGATCGCTGTCGAAGCTGGCCCTCTCCATGTCGTAGAGAGCCGCCACGTTGTCCCCGATCAGGACCTCTTCCGGCGGCCCGAAAGAGATCACTCGGCCATCCTTGACCAGAATGACCAGGTCGCAGACCTTCAACGAGAGATCGATGTCGTGGAGGGAGGCGAGGATGGTGACGCCCTTCTCTCGCACCAACCGACGCAGGATGAGCATGGCGTCGACCCGATTGCGGGCGTCGAGGTGGGACGTCGGTTCGTCGAGGACGATCACCTCAGGCTCCTGCGCCAGCGCGCGGGCGAAGAGCACCTTCTGCTTCTCTCCGTCGCTCAGCTCGTTGAAGTAACGGTCGGCCAGGTCGGTGGCGCCCACCGTGGCCAGAGCATCCCACGTCTTGGCTATGTCCGCGGAATCCAAGCGGCCCATCAACCCCGTGTAGGGATAGCGCCCCATGGAGGCGATGTCGAAGGCCGTAAGCATACCCGCGGCAAAGCGTTCGGTCAGGACAACGGCCATGGTGCGGGCCAATTCATTGCGGTCGTAGTGGCAGAGGTTTCGACCTTCGAGGCGGACCTGCCCACCGAGAGGCGCCAGCATGCGCGCCAGCGTGCGCAGCAGCGTCGATTTGCCACAGCCGTTCGGGCCCAGCAGCCCCACGAATTGTCCCTTCAAGATGTCGAGGTTGATGTCGCTGGCGACTACTCGTTTTCCGTAGCCGATGTCGAGGCGCTCGGTTCGCACTATCATATCGACGTTCTCCGTTTCAACACCAACCCGATGACGATTGGCGCCCCGAACAGCGCGGTGGTGGCGCTGATCGGCAGCTCCACCGGCGAGAAAAGGGTGCGCGCCAGCAGATCGCACAGGCTGGTGACGATGGCTCCGAGCAAGATACAGCCTGGTATCAGGATGCGATTGTCCGAGCTCCCCAGAAACAGCCGTGCGATGTGCGGCACGGCCAGACCGATGAAGGCCACCGGGCCGGCGAAGGCGGTCACAGCGGCGGCCAGCCCGCTGGAGAGAACCACGACCAGATAGCGAAACAGCTTGACGTTGACACCCATACTTTGCGCGTAGTTCTCGCCCAGCAGGAAGGCGTTCAACCATTTGGCCAAGAAGAATGAGGCGCTGCAAAGGACGGCGCAAGCCGCGCCCATAATGCCTACCTCGTCCCAGCGAAACCCGGCGAAAGACCCCAGCGACCAGGAGACAAAGGTGTGAACTCTGCTTTCCTCGGCGAACGCCACCAGGAAGCTACCGACCGACGAGGCCATGAAACCCACCATCAAGCCGACCACCAGCAAGGTGAGGATGTCCCGCACCTTGCTCGCCACGGCCATGATCACCAGCATCACCCCCATAGCCCCGAGAAGCGCCGCCGCGCTGAGGTAGAGAGGACCCAACGATGCCGCACCGACGGCGAGACCGCCGAGCATCACCAGGGAGACCATCAACGAGGCGCCGGAGGTGATGCCCAGAATGCCCGGCCCGACGATGGGATTGCGAAAGAACACCTGCAACAGCAGGCCAGCCACAGCCAGCATAGCGCCGCCCAGCAGGCCGGCCAGGGCACGAGGCAGTCGAATATCCCAGATGACCGCGCCAAAGAGCTCGCTGCTCTCCCGGCCGCGAAAAACGATGCTCGCGGCGTCCATAGCCGGGATGTACACCGAGCCGATGGCGACGTTCAGCACGAGGAAGACGAAGACACCCCCCGTGAGCAGACAGAGAACCAGGATATGTCGGGCGTGTCTCCTCGCGAGAAACCCCGAGATCGCCGCCTCGCCGCCGGAACTGCTTGCTATGCTGGCCATGATGCGCTCCTTTGCTCTACCGTTGAGCATTGGGTTCCTTTGGCAATATCTGGAACTGCTTCAGCTCGTACCCGGGGAAGAGACTCGGATGGAAGATGGCCGCCAGATCCTGGATGGCGTCTTCCGTCTTGTCCGGCGATTGGTAGAACCAGGGCTGGAAGAACCACACTTTGCCCTCCTCGACGACCTTCAGGTCAGCCAGTTTCGGGGCCGCGGCCAGGACATCCTGGAGGGAATTGGTATACGGCGGGGAGCTGGCCCAGATCAGGACCTCGGCCTGCCGGCCTCGGGTCAGGACCTGCTCCTCGGTGAAGTTGTTGCTGCCGACTCCCCCGTGGTCCTTGAACCAGTAGTCGCCACCAGCCATGGCGATCATCTTCGCGACGTATGAGTCGCCGCCCGGCACGTAGTTGGTCCCCTTGGAGGTCAGCAGCCAGGCAACATTTGGTTTCCTATCCACGCTGCTGACCTTGGCGGTGATCGCCTGGATACGCTTCTCCGCCCCGCGGAAGAAGGCGTCCGCCTCGGCGTCTTTGTCGTAGAAAGCGGCCAGGAACTTGATCCACTCCATGCGGCCGAGGGGGTCATTCTCCAGATACTCGTTATCCACCGCCACGGGGATCTTGAGCTCCTTGAACTTCTCGAACCGCTTGACGTAATCAGCCGAGCCGGTGTACATGAAGACGACGTCGGGCTTGAGCGCGAGGATCTTCTCGTAGTTGGGCTCTCCCATGCCTTTGCCCACCAGCGTGATCTGGCCCGAATCGAGCCCCCGCTTCATCTCGTCGATGTACCATCTGTCCTTTTCGGTGGTGACGCCGATCACCGTGTCCAGCACCTTGAGAGGCCGTAGCAGCGATACGCTGGTCGAGGACAAGTAGACGGCTCGCTTGATCGGAATGGTCACTCGAGGCAGGCTCTCCATCCCTGCGGGTGCCCTCTTGCCCGCGGGGACGAGCAGGATCTGCTGCTTCTCCCCGTCGGTCACTTTCTTGACGCCATCGGCCAGGTACTCGATCTTGAAGCCCGTAGCGTATTTGACCGAGGTGAGTGGCTTCGAGGCCACCGTGGCAGTGGGCGAGGCCGAAGCGGCCGCCGCAGTAGGCGCCGAAGCCGGGCTGGCCGGCGCAACCGCGGGCGTCGCAGTAATGGTGGCTACCAAGCTGGCAGACGTCACAGTAGACGTCGCCGCCGGTGTGCCTGCTGCGCCGCAGCCGACCAACAGGGCGCTTACGACGCAAACGATCAGTAGCCGTTGGATGGTAGCTTTCTTCACGTTGACCTCCTTTGATTCACTGTCCGGAAGGACCTCATACCTCTCGTGTCCCTGCTCGTACACGATCCCCATGGCGGGCCACCGTCTTCAACGATGACATTGCTCCGCTTCACGTGGTCGATGACAGTCCGCCGGATAGCGCAGTCGCCTTCGCTTTCAACTCCTTTGAGCCGCCAGGCGAACGTGTGTGCCGGGCACGGGCCACCGCAGAGGGCGATGTCGTCGCAGGCAAGGCAGTTTTCAAGAGCTGGGATGCGATCACGGGCATCGCGTAGTCGCTGTCGCAGACCCTTGCCGAATCCCTCTGTCGTGACATTGCCGAGGTAGAACCCAGGCACAGAGACCAGAGAAGCACACGGGTAGGCATCGCCGCCTGGTGTGACGGCCAGAGAAGATGCGGCGTCGAAGAAACAGCGATGCCGGCGTCGCCCAACGGTTGAGAGCAGGCGACGAAGTCTTTCCACCTCGACGAATTGCACTCCAGATCCGCCCAGGCGCGCCACCAGCTCGGCTCTCTCCAGAGCCAGGGACAGGTAGCGGGCTATCGTGTCAGGACTCGGCAGCTCTACGAACCCCGAGCTGGCTCGCCCCATAGGACGCACGGCGTCGAGTGCGATACCCTCCACTATACCTGTGAAGCTGGCAAGATCGACGAGCGAGGGCAGTCCAACAACGCTGGCCGCCGATACCACGCACGTTACGCCAACCCTGAGCCCATAGTCTGCCAGGCAGTTGAGACCGGAAAGCACCGCCGGAG
>Ga0315298_1004919_pt1 | contig 19458 bp, 16 predicted proteins | sample WHS_1_MG_FD_203077 | JGI IMG/M metagenome (GOLD analysis project Ga0315298, IMG submission 203077) | Extremophilic microbial mat communities from Washburn Hot Springs, YNP, Wyoming, USA - WHS_1_MG | ecosystem: Environmental > Aquatic > Thermal springs > Hot (42-90C) | place: USA: Wyoming...
GGCAGATCGACCCGGAGACGGGGCAGCGCACCAAGGCGGTGTTCTCCTGCGCGCAGCAGGATCAGCCCCTGGCCTGGGTGGACCTCGATAACCTCACCGCACGACAAAGTCAAAATCGCCTGCTGGAGTATCTATCCAGTAAATGGCTAAATATGGTGCTAACAGATAACAAAAGGCGTCAATGATTACATGAAGACATTATCAGCACTCCAAAAATATCTTTTGGTTCACATTCATGACGAAGCAAATCGTTGTCAGAGTTGTGGAATGCCGCTGCGATTTGATAAAAATAACTCACCCTCTGGCATATATTGTTCATTTTGTCATGATGGCACATCATTTATTGACAAAAACCTCACTCTACAGGAAATGAAGTGCAAGGTAAGAAAATTATTATCAGAGAGAAAAGTGAACAGATTTATCAAACTATACTTGATCATGCGCCTAAGCACGTTGAAGAGATGGAAATCTGGTTGGTATTAGAATTTCGACATTCGTGAGAACCAGCATAATGCTGGGCGCATGCCCACTGTATATTCTATCGAGAATATTTCTACAGCTTGAATTGCACCATGCAGACGCACAAAATTGAAGCGCGACGCACAGCTATAGTGCACCTGAATGGCATATGAAGCAATTCTAACTGATTACACCATCCTGTTTTTTTTGACTTTTTACAATCTCCTCAGGGATTGCGGGACTGGCACAAGGATTGCTTAGCCTGTAGGTACAGGTTCCCACATGCTGGAGGTTCACAAATGTTACGCTTATCGCTCTGTATAGTTACAGCAATCTCGGTGATTGCAGCATCGCCCGCCTTCTCTAAAACGATAACAATAAGTATTGGCTACCAATCCATGTGTACAGATACATACCCGGCTGGAACGGTGTTAAAGGGGCTGGATCTGTTGCAAAAATATCTACCCCATACAGGTAAATACGCAGGCGTTAAATATCATATAATATGGCGGGATTATGGTTCCGGGGCTCCCATAACAAATATGATGATGGCCGGCAAGCTTGATTTCGGAACGATGGGTGATTATCCATTGATAGTGAACGGTGCGAAGTTTCAACAAACATCAACAGAAAGAACCTATTTGATTACGATGACAGGGTACAATCTGGATGGCGCAGGTAATGGCATCGTCGTGCCTATTAATTCCAAAATAACCAATGTAAAAGAGTTGGAAGGAAAAACAATCTCGACTCCTGTCGGGAGTTCAGCGTGGGGAATGCTCTATGAAATGGCTGCAGACAATCACATACCATTCTCGTCTTTTCATATTGTAAACCAAAGCCCAATGGCCGGTATCGCAGCCATTACGGCAAACAAAATACCCGCGCATGCTGATTTCTGCCCAATATCAGAGGACATGGAATATAAAAAAGTTGGCAGAATGATTTACAACGGTGAGGAAACGCATGTTCCATACCTTCATGGCGCTGTAGTAACCGCATCGTTTGCCAAAAAATATCCTGAAATTGTCGTTGCGTACGATAAGGCAGTAATAGAAGCAGACCAGTGGATAACGAACAATCCATATAATGCAAGCAAAACTATCGCAAAATGGACGATGATGCCTAAAGAAGTCCTTTACCTATATTTTAGTCGCGGCGGGTACCTTACCATGGATCCGGCCATTACCCAAAAATGGGTAAAAACACTACAATATGATCACACTATTTTAGCTAAAAATGCGAGTATTCCCACTCTTAATTTTAAAGACTGGGTTAATCCTAAATATCAGGAAACAGCATATAAACAATTAGGATTAAAATACAGCGCGGCAAGTGCCGGTGCCTACAACCCTAAAAACAATATCGCCCTCCCTCCTGAAATATGGGTTCAGGGTAGTGGAATACAAAAGTATAACTCCGTAAGATCAATGCTGATAGCCGCAAAAGCAGATATTGAGTCGCATAAGAAAATTTATGCTACTTATGTGTATGACCATACAACTGGGCTTAAGTTATTTGGCAATTATGCATACTATATAAAGAACGGCAACAACTACACTGCCTACATGACGGAAGAAGGCGCAAAAAATGACGCGCACGGCACCCCCGTCTACAGCTATAAACAGATTCTTTCTGCAGTATAGCTATCCAAAAGGATGATCAAAGTAACATGGCGATACTATTCTGATTATCATCATGATGATGGTCATCGCCATAATTATTCACAAGATATGTGAGGACTATAATGATTGCTTCAGATCATGAACAGGATCATAAACCGCAGACTTTCAATGATCACGTGATGAAAACATCATCATTTTCCGTTAACTATTGGCTGGATTACATAGTCAGGTTATTTTATATTGGGAAGCATTCCGTGCGCATCTTTGTTATCCCGTTGCTGTCAATCATGGTAGGTCTTCTAGCTTGGCAGGGATTAACTCAAACTCACGCGGATATAATCCTCGACTTCTCAAATATCCCATCACCATTGCATGTCTATAAATCTTTTTTGAATGTGGTTGTTACCAAAACGTACTGGAAAGATATTTATTGGAGCCTCTACCGAATAGCTCTGGCATTCACTATAGGATCTCTTGTCGGTGTTACTGTCGGTGTCGCCTTGGGTTATAGTGCCATACTTCGCCTGATAATTGCGCCGTATATTGAGATAATGCGGCCAATACCAGCCATTGCGTGGGTTCCAATGTCGATTCTTATGTGGCCCACAACAGAGCAAAGCATCGTATTTATCACTTTCCTTGGCGCGGTCTTTCCCATTGTTCTGAATACGTGGGATGGAGTAAAGCGGGTACCCATAGAATTAGTCAAGGCAGCAAGATCACTAGGTGCCAATCGTATAAGTGTATTATTTCACGTGGTAATTCCCTACGCGATTCCTAATATCACTGTTGGGATGGCACTGGGGATGGGTGCCGCATGGTTTGCTCTTCTGGCCGGGGAAATGATCAGTGGAAGATATGGGATAGGGTATTTTACATGGGAATCATATGAACTGATTCAATATGGAAATATTATTGTCGGAATGCTTACGATTGGCATTCTGAGTTCCATCACATCTGGGGCAATATATCTTATTAAACGTAAGATTGTTCCATGGTCTGAATGAGCTGCAAGCACGTAAATGAGGCTATAACTATGGAAGACATTGGACATATTGAAATTCAACATGTTTGCCTGGGATATAAATCCGGTTTGGATACCAGAACTGTCATAAAAGACCTATCTTTAACCCTTGGCGCCGGATCATTCACGTCTCTTATTGGCTCATCCGGCTGTGGGAAAAGCACCCTGTTAAATGCAATAGGTGGACACTACAAACCATTATCTGGCAGCATCCTTCTTGATGGGGTTGAAATAAAAACTCCAAGTGCTGACCTCGGCATAGTTTTTCAACAACATACGCTTTTCCCATGGAAAACGGTTAAGGAAAATGTGCGATTTGGACCTATGCGACGGGGTGCAGGAAGGGTTGTATCAGACAAGCTTGCAGATGAATATATCGAACTTGTTGGACTTTCAGGCTATGAAAACTATTACCCTAAAATGCTTTCTGGCGGAATGCAACACCGCGCTGAAATAGCGCGTGCCCTGGCTAATAAACCTGCCGTGTTATTGATGGATGAGCCGTTTGGTGCGTTGGATGCGCAAATGAGAGTATCATTGCAAGATAGTTTGTTGTCTATATGGCAGAACACACACGTTACCATTGTATTTGTTACTCATGATGTAGATGAAGCAATTCGCCTTAGCCAACGGGTCGTTATTATATCGCAGAGATCCGGCTCAATTTCCTCAATCATAGAAACCAATAAGACTCATAATGAGTCTATAGAACGATCTGCAGAACGAACACACGAATTGAAAAGTCGCTGCCTTACACTACTGTCTGCTTAGTAAAGAAAAAACTGATCGCGATAAAAAATTTTAGTTATATCAAGAGGATTTATAGGATGAATAAAAGATTATTTTTAGCCGCCTTTTTTATGTCGACATCATATCCTGTTTTAGCCGATTCAGATACACTAACCCAATTCTTCCAGAAAAGTAAAATATATGGTCAGGTGCGATCATACTATTTTAGTCGTCTCTATGGCGCAACACATGTACCAAATCAATCTTCTTTTGCCATTGGTGGTCTACTTAATATTAAAAGTGCACCATTTCTTGGCGGTTTTGGTGTTGGTGTTAGTTTCTACACAGCCAATGATCTTGGAACTCATGGGTATTCGCCATCAACGGTTGATACCACCATGATGGGATTAACGCCATCGTTAAATGCCCTTGGCCAAGCATATGTCCAGTATGCCAAACCAGGAAAAGTACTCGTGCGGGCGGGTGATCAAATAATTAGTACCCCGTGGATGAATAATTCTGATGCACGTATTTTACCGGCTACCTATCAAGCTTTATTCGCTCAATACAGCCCGCTCCCGGATGTAAAGCTGGAAGCATTGAGAGAGTTCCGCTGGAAAAGTCGCACGTCTCCAAATTACTACAAAGACAATCTATATTACGCTACAGGATATAGTGGTGACCCTGTTTATGGTGGTGTGCCAAAACTTCCAAATTCTGACCCACAGGCGCAGGGCACTCTAGCTTTTGGCGCCAGCACCACCGCTTTGGGTGCAAAAGCTCAGGCTTGGTATTATGATTTCTATCATTTTGCGAAAATGTTCTATAGTTCAGGGTCATACACTCTCAGAACTGCGACGGGGATTGATCCTCTTGTTGGTGTTCAGTTCGTTCGAGAGTGGGAAAATAATAGCTTGTTGAATAGCAGCCTGGGTGCACAAGGTGTTGATAACATCATAGGTAATACGGTGAATAGTAGTGCCTGGGGTATTCAGGTTGGTGCTAATTTTGACATTGCGCCTAGCATATTTGGAAAGGGCCAATTAACTTGGTCATACAATGAGATTGTTCCCCATATCGGAGCTATTGGAGGGGGTGCCATTGTCTCACCATATACCATCGGATATGCTACGGATCCGCTATATACTACTTCGATGATTCGTGGATTAGTAGAAATGGGGCCGGGCAATGGCTGGAAGGTGAAATGGATACAGAATATTCTCCACAAGCAGTTTCTATTGATGACAGCTTTTGCACGTTATCATACATACTACAATGGCAACAGTAATGATGCTTATATGGATCTTACTTATTTTCCCGGTGGCATGCTTAAAGGATTGTCCGTTCGTGATCGAATGGAAGTTGCGAACGGAGGATTGGTGCATGATGCTCCACTCAACCCACACAACAAGACTTTTGTTTATAATAGGGTTATGCTGACTTACATGTTTTAGGTTCTCCACTGTTTTAAGTGAGCAACCCGAACTGTAGCTTCCCCCAAGACGGGGAGGGGCTAAACGGTTAATCCTGCGATACTTACTTTTACCGTTGGTCCTTTATGACACCCCAGGAATGGCAAATTGGCGAGGGCGCCCGCCATTCCCTCATTGATTAATATATATTTAATGTGGGACGGCTATACCCCGTTGTGGCGAGGTGGAAATTGGACCGCTGCAACCCGCGCCGCCACCAGGACTGCTAAAAGAGCGGCGATGGCCAGGAGTACGGGCGAATCCATGCGGTGCGCATAAAGACCGATGAACATCTCACGCAAAACAAAAACGATGCCCACTTCGGCCAGTACCCGCAAGCGGAGGCGATGAAACTCCAGATAATCTGTGAAGGTGCGGAAGAGTTCGATAAGAACAAAGGTGGAGAGAACATCAACGACAAGGCCTTGTCCGAGGCTCTCAACGAGATCGTGGACATGAGTGAAGCCCTGAACGGCCGCGGCAGCGCGCAGAGTACTCACGGCAACTGCAAAATCATAAATCAACCCAGCCAATGCACCCAGCAGGGTGAGCAACATAACAAAGATCAATGCTATAACAATGAGATCCAGAAGCCTGCCATAAAAAATCAGAGTCCTACCTCGAGCCCCGGCCACCACCTCCCGCGGCACCATCCCATTTTTTTCCTGCTGTTCTGGCATAGATTCAGTCCCTGGCCCCGGTAGGCTGGCGCAAGCAGGACCCAAAAGCACATTGCGACAGCGACGGTTTAAGTCTGAACCTTTTTTTATCAGTCGGCAAGATGAGTTCCATTACCGGGCCTAAAAACCAACTGTTACCATAGCCGGTTATCTTCTGAATTTTTAGATTGTCACGCCGACGATGCGGGGATGAAAGGTAAGAAGCCATCGGGACACTGACCAAGAAGTGATGGGCCCCCAGTTTCTAATTGGACTTAGCGAACTTGGCCATTGATGAAGGCAAAATTGCCTGCTAAGCTTATACCCGTGTCGGAAAAACCAGCGCCACATCCCTTCCGCTAGGGATTTCTTCGATTCTGGCAAAAGATTATGCTTACTCGCTGGCGGAGAGCGCTTATTGCAGTTCCTGTAACGTGCTATTACTACAGTGAATACAACCCGCATTTTAATGATAGGGAGCTTATAATGGGTATAGAAAATCCGGATGGAAAAGAAATAAAGAACGTTATTCTTGCTATAACTACCGCCCGCACCGGTTGGGGGAGGCGCTTAAAAATGATCACCTTCTTCGTTTCTTTTATTATCAGCCTGCTGATTCCTTTGGGAGTCATTGTGATCTATTTTTTATGGAAACATGGCAATAATATTCTGAATAATAATGGTGCGAGTATCCGCCTGAATTACGGTATAAGCGCCGGCGAGGAGTAGGCGGAATTGGGCGCCGGGGGTGGGAGCAGCACCATGGACGGTTGGCGTGATGGAAGAATCGCCGGTCGACGGTAATGCTGCGGGTGCCTTTCCCGAAATCGGGATGCGCCATAAGGAAAATAAGGTCCGATAAAACCAGGCGTGTAGATATTCCGCGGCGGGGTCCGCGCGGTCTGCAGGCTGTTCCGATAGTTGTTAAGGGCAGCCAGTAGATTAAGCCGGGCAATGGCCGTCTGCGCTTTGGATGCATTTGACGGGGCTCCCTCTGCTGCGGTCGGTCCCGGATTCGTCCGGGTGCTTGCCGTCGGCGGTGGCGCCGGGGGAATGGTCTGAATCTTCCGTGCACCGCGGGGCGGCTGGTTCCCGTAGCTCACCACCCCGTTCGGCGAAACCCATCGGTAAATCGTATCCCCGAACGTCAGCGGGGTTCCCAGGATGCCCCAGGCAACTGCGGTGGAGATCAGCAGGGCGCGTCCCAACAAAATCCCCACGCTCCCAAAGCCCGGCATACACCTGCTGTCATCCCCTTTCCCGCTCATCATCACTCCACGACAACCGCCGTCCCGTACGCGGTAATCTCATTCATTGCCTGCCCTTGCCCCGAGTCAAATTCACCGGAATCAAAACGCATGCCCAGCACCGCGTTGGCGCCGAGGGACCGGGCATGTTCAGCCAGATGCAGCATCGCATCATCCCGCGTTTGGGCGATCATATACCCGCACAATCCGGTAGCCGGGGCAGTCATCGATGGTCAGAATAAGGACATTGCCGGGTTCGGGCATCTCATCCGTCCTGCCTGGCGGTCATCTCCGCCTTCAACCGAGCGAGGTCGTCATCGACACCGCTGGTGACGCGGAGCTTGTCCATTTCCCGCTCCGTCTGGGTGCGATGGTCGAGAGGATCGTTGATGACACCCGACTCCAGCAGGCCATCCATGGCCTGAGCCTTGGCCTGCTCCTGCGCGGTGCGATCCTGCGCCCGGCGTAGCGTATCACCGGCGTCATCCAGGCCATGACCCAGGCCGGTCAGGGATTCGGTCACTTTCACCTGGGCCTGCGCCGCCGCCATCTGGCTTTTCATGACCTCTTTCTGGGTGTGGAACTGTTCGATGCGATCCTGGAGGGCGTGTTCATAATCCATGAGCTTCCGGGCCTGCGCGGCGACGGTGTCGTGGGCTTCCTGCAGGGCGGCAATTTTTTGCGCTTCGGCCTGCTTTTCCGCCAGCGCACTGCGCGCCAGGTCTTCGCGGTTGGCGTTGAGGGCCATGCGGGCATTGTCTTCCGCCTTGGCGGCCTGCTTCTGTGCCTGCGCGATCTGGTTCTCCAGGGATATCTGCTCCGTGACCACATCGGCAAGATGGCGCTTGCCCTCTTGCAGGCTGGTCAGCATCTTTTCATAGGAGAGGTCCAGGGTTTCGGCGGGCTCTTCGGCCCGACTGAGTAGTCTGTTGACCTTTGCTTCCAGAATATCTGCGGCGTGCTTGAAAATGGACATGCGGGGCTCCTGTAGGGCGCAGTGGTCATGGTGCAGAACCGTGTGCTTAGATATAGCACAGCCCGACATCTCCGCAACCTTTTGTATGCTTTCCTCTCGACGCTCACAAACCTGGAAGGCTGGTCAACCCTCCATAAACCCCCAACCCGCCCGCTAGAATCACCACAAACAGTACCAGCCAGAGATACGGGCCGCGCAAGCGGTGTTCGGCGGGCAGCGCCTTGATGGACAAGGCGACCAGGAAGCCCAGCACCATAGGCAGAAGCAGCGCATTCATCACCTCCACGCCGATGTCGAGGCTGACGAGATCGGGGATAGTGATCACCGCAGCGGCGCCAGCCACGATGATGGCGGTGTAAATCCCGTAAAACCAGGGCGCATCCTTGGGATGATGCTCCAGCGAGTGGCGAAAACCGGTGACTTCCCCCCAGCCCCAGGCCCCGGCAAGGGAAGCGACAATCGCGGCCACCATGCCCGCCCCAAGGATGCCCAGAGAAAACACAATGCGTCCCCAGGTGTCACCGAGGTAAGGAATAATGGCTTCCGAAAGCTGGTGCACCGTATTGAGGGGTGCGTTGGGGTTCAACCGGCCAATGGTGGCGGCCGTCGCGATCAGCACCGCCGCCATGACTGCCTGCGTAATGATGGCGCCAACGGCGGTATCCCAGCGGGCGTGGCGATAATGCTCGGGGTGCAGCCCCTTATCGGCGACGGCTGACTGCTGATAGAACACCATCCATGGCATAATGACAGCGCCGATATTGGCGGCGACCAGCATCATATAGTCATCATTGGTGATGGGCGCGTGCAGCAGGCCATTCAGCATTTCATGGATGCTCGGATGGCTGGCCCAGGCGATACCAAAAAAGACCAGTTCAAAGAGACCCATGATCAGGGCGATGCGCTCCACCCGCCGATAGGAGCCGGTCCAGACGATGGTCAACAGAGTAGCCGCCGCCAGGGCAACCCCGACAGAGCGCGGCAAGCCATAGAGATTGCTGACGCCGGCCACCCCGGAGAACTCCGTCAACAGGGCGCCGGTGGTGGCGACACTGAGACCGGCGACGGAGAGATAAGCCCAGCCCTTTCCGAAAGTTTCGCTGATCAGTTCGCCGTGGCCTTTACGGGTAAAAATACCCAGACGTACCGTCAGTTCCTGCACGATATAGAGGATAGGCATGAGGATGAATTGCAGGAGCAGCAGCTTGAAGCCCCACTGCGCACCACTCTGCGCCGCGGTGATGATACTGCCGACATCGGTATCGGCGAGCATCACCACCAACCCCGGTCCCAGCACCACCAGGAAAATTTCCCAGCGAGAACGATGGGTGGGTGTGTCAATTTTATTGAAGGCGCGTGTTGACGACATGGGGAGCATCCGTTTTATATTTTACTCAAACGAGAATGATTCCTGTTTGCTTGCCCTTTGTCAAGTACCTCCTTGTCCGAAAGTACCGCCAAACGCCCTCTGCTGTTAGTCCTCTTTGTCAGGAAATGACAAGTGCGCGATCAAGCCACCCGTTTCGGCATTGGCGAAGCGGAGGATGCCGCTATGCAACGCCATGATGCGCTGGCAAATCCGCAGGCCAATGCCGGAACCATGCCCAGACTGGCGCGGCAAGGTACCACCGTTCATCGGCCCGATATCCCGTTCGGGCACGCCGGGGCCATAGTCGCGCAGACAGATTTCGGTACGGGCCGGATGGCGGATGATCCGCATATCCAAGCGTCCGCCACCGTAACGCCGGGTGTTGTCAAAAAGATTGCGGAATACTCGTTCCAGCGCCAGAGGACGGCAGTGCAGGGGTGGTAAGGCGGCATCCCCGGCAGAATGCACTAGCTGTACCTCCAGGCCGTAACGTTCCTGGGCCGTCGCGGCCATTTCGGCCACCCACTCGCGCACCTCCACCTGGGTGATTTTTTCCTGGTCTCCACTGCGCACCAGGGTCAGAAACTTGTCGATAGTCTCGTCCATTTCGCTGACATCCACCAGCATGGACGCTTTCTCGGCCAGCAGATCGTGACCCTGAAGATGCAGGGTCAGCAACATGCGCGACAGTGGGGTACGCAATTCGTGAGAAATGCCGGTGAGTAGCAGGGTGCGTTCTTCGTGCAGGCGGTGCAGATCGTTAGCCATACTGGTAATGGCCTGCTCCAGATGACGCACCTCCAGAGGCCCGCCAATAGGCTTGAGGGATTCCGGCATGTCGCCCCGGCCAATGCGCTGCGCCTCCACTGCCAGCCGGGCCAGGGGGCGGTTGATCTGGCGAACGATGAGCCAGGCGCCGAGCAATGTACACAGGGCGATGACGCCGAGGCGCATAAACATGAAGCCTTGCCCGCCGAAATTCATGGGCGACGCGCGCATGCCCAGCCAGGGTTCATGGCGGCCACCGCGAATCCACAGCCAGGTGGCATCCGTATCACTGGGACCAATCCGCAATGCGGCCCCCGGAGACATCCGCGCCAGATAACCAGCGCTCTGGCGCAAAAAATACTTGTTGGCGGGAATGCCGGGCAGGTCGTGGGCGGGTCGCCATTGCAGACCGCCAGCGGATGAGCGTTCGGCACCAGCGGCAATCAGGGCGTGATCCGTCTGCCAGAGAAATTCCGCGAAGCGTTCGGCGGCAGGATTCAGCACATATTGATGAAACAGGACATAGACGGCGCCTTGGGTTCCCAGCAACAGAACTGCCAGCAGGAGCACGGTCCGCCCCAACGTACTGCGCGGCCAGAAGCTCCACCTGTTCATCAGGGCTCTGCGACGAACAGGTAGCCATGACCCCAAACCGTGCGGATATGCCGGGGCCGGCCGGGGGAGCTGTCAAGCAGACGGCGCAAGCGGGAGATCTGCATATCAATGCTGCGATCATCACTTTCCAGTTGTCGGCCACGGGTCAGCCACATGAGCTTTTCGCGGGTCAGGGGCTGCCCCTCATGCTGAATGAGTGTCGCCAGGGTCTGGAACTCGGCACTGGTGAGGGACAAGCTTTGCCCGCCCAGTTGAATCTCCTGCCGGCCCATATCCACGGTGAACCGGCCGCAGTGGAAGGGGGCTGTTACCGCTTCGGGGCGAGGGACGGCGGCGCGGGCGCGGCGCAGGATTGCCTGGATGCGGGCCACCAGTTCGCGAGGGTGAAAAGGCTTGGCGAGATAGTCGTCGGCGCCCATCTCCAAGCCCAGGATACGGTCTATTTCATCGCCGCGCGCGGTGAGCATGAGGATAGGAACATCATGATGCTGGCGCAGTCGCCGGCAGATTTGCAGGCCGTCTTCATGGGGCAGCCCCAGATCGAGAACGATCAGATCAATGGTGGTTTCGGCGAGCAGGGTTTCGATCTGGCGCCCATCACTGATGCCCCTTACGGCAAAACCAAAGCCCTGCAGGTGCGACTCCACCAAACTGCGCAGGCGCAGGTCATCATCCACCACCAAAATCTGTTTTTGGATATCCATGTGCACATGGTAATCCCTTGTTCTCTCGTGGGCCACGGTCAAATGTAACAAAGCCTCCCGACCGCCGCCAAAGTGACAGTCTGTTACGTTTTAACAGGCCTGCAGCAAAGATTGTTACAGGCATTCCCGCTACCATTTTTCTCTGTTGCGACGGCTGCGCGGGGAGTTGCTCTCTCGATGCTTGCGGATAGCGCCGCTTATTCCCGTATATCAACTGAGTGAGGGTTTTACATGAAAAGCGCGAGGTATCTGCACGGCCAGGTGCGGCAGAAAGCGGGGCGTTCGGCTCCGGGTATGGCCCGACTGGGTGTCCTGCTCGGGGTTGTCGCTGCGGCTGGCTGCGCTGTCGGCCCGCATCTCAGCACACCGGCCGTCCCGGCGCCCAAGACCTATAACGCCCATCCCATCAATCTGCACAGTGCTCAGCAGCGGGTCCAGTGGACCACGCAAGAGGCACAGGCCTGGTGGTCGCTCTTCCGTTCGACGCCGTTGAATGACTATATCCGCCAGGCCATGCAGGCCAACCCGGATGTACAGGCGGCGCAAGCGGCCCTGGCGCGCGAGCAGTCCTTGATCGCGGTGGCCCAGGGCGGACTACTGCCCAGCGTGGGTGCCGGTGCCGGAATCAGTCGCGGGCGGGCACAACGGACCGGCGCGAACGGCGGGGCGAGCTACCGCATTCCCGGTAATCTCTACAGCCTGCTGCTAGGCACCGTCGACGTCCACTACAGCCCCGATGTATTTGGTCGGCAGGCCGATCTGGTCCACGCCGCCAAGGCCCAGGCGGCGGTCAGCCGCGCCAGTCTACATCAGAGTGAAGTTTTTTTGGCGGCGGCGGTGAGCCGGGCGGTGATCAGCGGTGCGGCGGCGCAGGCGCAGCTCAATGCCGCACAACAGATTGCCGCTGCCGATGCCCATCTGCTGCACCTGCTGCAGCAGGAGTATCAGTTGGGTTATCAGAACCTGCAAAGTGTGGATCAACAGGAGGCCATCACCGCGGCGGCGCAGGCGCGCATTGCTCCCTTGCAGGCGGATGTGGCGGCGGCGCGCCATGGCCTGGCGGCCTTGCTGGGCCAGTCTCCCGATGCAGATCTGTCTATGCCGACACTCGCCAGCCTGCAATTGCCTGCCAGCCTGCCCACCAGCCTGCCTTCGGCTTTGGCCGCGCAGCGCCCGGACATTCAGGCGGCGACGGCGGAGCTGAAGGTGGCGGCGGCGCAGGCGGATATGGCCACCGCCGATCTCTATCCGCAGTTTAATATCACGGCGGGCATCGGTAAGGCGGCCATGACGGGGGGGATGTTCTTCAACCCCATTTCGACCCTCTGGTCGCTGGGGGCGGGGATAGCAGCGCCGATTTATAACGGCGGCACGCTGCACGCCCAGCGCCGCGCGGCCCTCGATCAGTACAAAGTGGTCAGTGATCGCTATCGCGGCACCGTGCTCAATGCCTTCCGCGAAGTGGCCGACGCCTTGCGTGCCTTGCAGGGCGCCGATGCGGCTTATCAATACCATCTGGCTGCGCAAAAGGCCGCTGGGGCCGCCCTGCACCTGGCCGAAGCCCGCTACCGCGACGGGGCTACCGACTATGCCACGGTCCTCGATGCCGAGATCGCCTATCAGCAGGATACCGTCGCCGCCATCAGCGCGCGCAGTCAGCGTTATCTGGATAGTGTTGCGCTCTTTGTCGCCCTGGGCGATGGCTGGCGGCCTGATGCCAACGATGCCACGGCTACTGATGCCAAAACCCATTCCATCGTTCAAAACACTCAAGGAGCCCCTGCATGAAGAAGGTCTTTTTCTTACTGGGTATCGTCGTCGTGCTGCTCTTCGGCGGTGTCTATGGCTGGTACCAATGGCGTCAGGGTCAGTTGCATGCCCGCCTGGCGGCTGCCGCCAACCCGGCGGTCACCGTTTCCGCCACCCGCGTGCAGAGTCAGTCGATGGCGGGCGAGCTGACTGCCGTGGGCGAAATCGTGCCGCAACAGGGAGCGGTGCTCAGCCCACAGACCGGCGGTGTGGTGCAGCGTATCGGTTTCCACTCCGGTGCCACGGTACGGAAAGGACAGTTGCTCCTGTCCCTGGATCCCGGCGCGCTGCCCGGCCAGTTACAGGCCGCGCAGGCCCAGGCTGCCCTCGCCCAGGTAGACTATCAGCGCGCCGAGAAGGTCTTCGCCATCCACGGCATCTCCACCGCCGCCCTGGATAAGGCCCGCTATGGTGCGAGTGCGGCACAGGCTCAGGTGACGGCCTTGCAGGCATCGCTGGCGGATACGCAGATCCGTGCGCCCTTCGCCGGCGTACTGGGCTTGCGCACCGTTAATCCGGGTGAATATATCCACGCCGGTATGCCGGTGGTGCACATCGAAAACCTGCGGCAACTCTATGCCGACTTCACCGTACCCCAGCGGGATGTGCAGGCGGTACAGGTTGGCGCGCCGGTGCGGATTGACGTGCATAACGGCGACACCCTGCGCCACTACCACGCCAAAGTGCAGGCGGTCGCCAGTCATGTCGATGCGCAAAACCGCGCGGTCAGCGTCCGCGCACTCCTTGATGCAGCACAGGGCCTGAAGCCCGGCATGTTCGTCCGCATCGTCCTGCAAAAAGAAGCCCCCAGCGCGCACCTGATGATTCCCATGGTGGCGGTGAGCTTTAACACCTACGGGGACTTTGTCTACGTGCTGACCCCCGGTGGCCCGGATAAGACCCTCATCGCCAAGGAACAGCCGGTGACAACAGGTATGCAGCGTGGCAACGAAGTGGTTATCCGCTCCGGCCTGAAGGCCGGGGATCTGGTGGTCACCGCGGGACAGGTCAAGCTGCACAGCGGCGACCCGGTGCGCATCAATAACGCCGTGCATCTCTGAGGATCCCCATGCATTTCACCGAACCCTTTATCCGCCGCCCCATCCTCGCCATTTCCCTGAGCCTGGTGCTGTTTTTCTTCGGGCTGCGCTCCCTCGGCCTGATGCCCATCACCGAGTATCCGCCCACCAACAGCTCCATGATCACGGTGACCACCCACTACTTCGGGGCGACCCCGAAGACCGTCAACGCCTTTATTACAGCGCCGCTGGAAAAAGCCGTCGGCCAAGCCCCCGGCATCAACTACATGACGGCGGTGAGTGAGGACGGCATTTCCATCCTCACCCTCTATATGCGCATGGGCGAAGATCCCAACGCGGCCTTGTCCCAGGTGCAGAGTAAGGTCAACACGGTCCTCAATCAGCTCCCTAAGGGGGTGATGCAGCCCGTGGTGCAGGAAATGTCCGGTTCCGGTGCCTACCTGATGTTGCTGAGCTACCATGGTAAAGGTTTCAATCAGCAGCAGATCACCGACTACCTGACCCGCGTGGTGCAGCCCGCCATCCAGTCGGTGCCGGGGGTGGGGCTGACTTCCATCCTGCCGCCGGGCACCGGCCCCAACGGTAATACCTACGCCATGCGCGTCTGGCTGAATCCCCAGGAAATGGCCGTGCTGGGCATTACCCCCGCGCAGGTCAGTGCCGCCCTGAAGCAGAATGACTTCGTCGCGGCGGTCGGGCGTCTGCGCGGTCAGTACACGGCGGTCTCCCTGAGCGCCAATACCGCCCTGCACAGCGCCGCCGAGTTCCGCAATCTGGTGGTGGCGACGGTGCATGGGGTGCCGATTCGTCTGGGACAGGTGGCCAAAGTCTCCCTGGGCGCTCAGACTTATGACTCATCCGTCATGGTGGACGGCCAGCCTGCGGTCAATATCGGCATCCAGCAGGCCCCCGGCAGTAACGCCCTGAAAGTGTCTCAGGGTATTCAAAAAGTCATGGCCCAGTTGGACTCGACCATGCCGCCGGGCATGCAGGGTTACACCATTTACAATGGCGCGCAGTTCGTCAAAAGCTCCCTGCAGGAAGTGGAGGTCAATATCGCCTTGGCCTTGCTGGTGGTGATCCTGGTGATCTACTTCTTCATGGGCTCGTGGCGGGCGCTGATCGTGCCGGTGCTCGCCATCCCGGTGGCGATGGTGGGGGCGATCACCATCCTCCATGCCCTCGGCTATACCCTCAATCTGCTCACCCTGCTGGCCATGGTGCTGGCCATCGGGCTGGTGGTGGATGACGCCATCATCGTCGTCGAAAACGTCCACCGGCATATCGAAAACGGCGCCACGCCTTTGCACGCCGCCTTGGCCAGCGCCCGTGAACTGGCCAGCCCCATCCTGGTCATGGCGACGACGCTGGTGGCGGTTTTTGCGCCCATGGCTTTCATCGGCGGGCTGGTGGGGCATTTGTTCAGCGAATTCGCCTTTACCATTGTCGCCATGGTGCTGCTGTCCATGGTGGCCGCCCTGACCCTCGCCCCCATGCTCGCCTCGCGGGTCCTGAAGGCCGGGCACGAAGGCCGGATGGCGCATCTGGTGGATCATGTTTTCGGACGACTCAAGGGGCTGTATGGTCGCACCTTGTTTCAGAGCTTGCGGGTCTGGCCGGCGACGGTGACGCTGGCGCTGATCCTCACCGTCGGCATTTATTTCCTCTTCTCCATCAGTCAGAGCGAGCTGGCCCCGCCGGCCAATCAGGGCATCGTCTATGTCAATGGCGTCGCCCAGCCGACCGCGACCCTGGAGTACATGAATGCCTACGATAGTTACCTGACCAAGACGGTTTTCAATAAAATCACCAGTCGCAGCCACAGCTTCGCGGTCAATGGGGTGGGTATCGGCGGCATGTTGCTCAACAATGAAGTGATGGCGGGTGTGGTGCTCAAACCCGAGCGCGGCGACGTCACTACGCAGCAGGTCAAGGAAAAAGTGCAGAAACTGGCCGAGCAGGTGCCGGGCATGAAGCTCTCCGCCTTCGGTCTGCCGCCCTTGCCGGGAGCGGCGGTGGGGCTGCCGGTGCAGTTTGTGATCACCAGTACCGGCGGCGGTTATCATCCACTGGATGCGGTCTCCGGCAAGCTGGTGCAGGAGGCCAGGGCCAGTGGCCTGTTCTCCTTCGTCTGCAAAAATCTGAAGTACAACAATCAGATCCAGGAAATTCATATCAATCGCCAGATGGCGGCCTCCTTCGGCCTGAGCATGGCGGATATCGGGCAGAATCTGGAAACCCTGCTGGGCGGCAACTATGTCAATTATTTCGATATGGACGGCCTCAGCTACCGCGTCGTGCCCCAGGTGCCGCCCGCGCTGCGCGCCAATCCGGATTTCCTGAAGGCCTACACCATCAAGACGCCATCCGGCGCGCAGGTGCCACTGTCCACCTTTGTCTCCCTGCAGTCGCGATCGGCACCCACCTTCCTGCCGCAGTTCCAGCAGTTGCCCGCGGTCTTCATTCAGGCCAATCCGGCACCGGGGGTGTCTTTGGGCCAAGCCCTGCAATTCCTGCGGGATCATGCCCAGAAAATCCTGCCCGCCGGAAATCAGATCCACTATGCCGGTGTCTCTCGTCAGTACATGCATCAGGGCAGCGCGCTGGCGGTCACCTTCGGTTTTGCGCTGTTGATGGTCCTGCTGCTGCTGGCGGCGCAATTCAACAGCTTTCGCGACGCTCTGGTGGTGCTCACCGCGGTGCCTGTCGCCCTTTTCGGGGCCTTATTGCCCATCGGTCTGGGGGTTTCCAGTGTCAACATCTACTCGGAGGTGGGAATGGTCATGCTCATCGGCCTGATCGCCAAACAGGGCATTCTTATCGTGCAATTTGCCCGTGTCATGCAGGAGGAAAAGCATTTCGACCGACGTCATGCGGTGGTGGAAGCGGCAACCCTGCGCCTACGCCCCATCCTCATGACGGTGGCGGCGATGATCGCCGGCGCCGTACCCCTGCTTTTCGCCAGTGGCGGGAATGCCGACGCGCGGTTTTCCATGGGACTGGTCATTGTCAGCGGTCTGAGCTTCGGGTCGCTGGTTTCGCTCTTTGTGATCCCGGCGTTTTATGTGTGGTTCGGGCAGGTGGTGCGGAAGCCGGAGAGGGATTTAGTGGTGTAGTTTTGTTATCGGTGCGCTGATTGTAGTGGTGGGCGCCTTTCGGGGCGCTTTTTCGTTGCGGGTAGGGAATCATGGGGTGGATTGAGTAGAACCATGAATTGGTGTAGGTTTGTGGACAAGAATAGGTGCTGATCTGCATTTCTGTGCGGACTCGTTTGCGTGTGGCGTTCATCCGGAAAAATTTAGGCTGCTATAAATGTGCAGGAGGGTGTTGGGTGCTTGATTTTCCGGGTGGCGGGTGGGGATGGAAAAATTTAGGCGATGTGGGTAGTGTGGTATGTATGCTGCCTAAATTACGTTGGGCCTCTCAATACACATGAGCACTATCACCGTCCGTCAAGCTGTTCTATCCGACCTTGAGGCTCTCGTGCCTCTTCTTGATGGCTATCGTCAGTTTTATGGCCGTGATAGCAACCTCGGTGCGGCGCGAGACTTCTTGTCGGCTCGCTTCAATCATGGCGAGTCAGTCTTGTTCATCGCACAGGAGGGTCATGCTCCGGCTGGCTTCGTTCAACTCTATCCAAGTTTTTCGTCGGTATCTCTTGCTCGTACTTTCATACTCAACGACATCTTCGTTCCCGAGCAATGGCGAAAGAGAGGAGTAGGTTCGCTGCTGATCGCAGCTGCCGTTGAATTCGCAAGGTCACTGGGAGCAGTGCGTCTTTCGCTGTCAACGGCAATCACAAACCAAACTGCGCAAACCCTGTACCAATCGGCAGGCTGGAAGCGAGATGAACAATTCTTTTACTACCACTTCGCCATCGAGGCCCAACCCATCATTCCACCGGACCTTGCGCATAAAGCCGCGCAAGGCCGGTGAATTCAAACGTTATGGCTCAAACATAGCAAGATCCGGGTCGCAGATGAGTACTTGAACCTCCATACTTTGCTCGTACTGGTACAAATTCTTGACCGTACGAGAATTAAATTATGAGAGGAATAACAATGCATATAAAAAGCGAGCCGCCGATTCTGTATTTCGGCACACCAGTCGTCCTAATCAGCACTCTGAACGAAGATGGAAGCTGCAACCTTGCGCCGATGTCCTCGGCATTCTGGCTGGGGTGGCGCTGTCTGCTCGGGCTGGCGGCATTCTCGAAAACCACGCAGAACATAATCCGCACCGGTGAGTGCGTCCTCAACTTGCCCTCCGTGAATGAGGTGGCGGCGGTGAATCGCCTAGCGCTGACCACTGGCTCCGATCCCGTTCCAGAGTTCAAGTTGAGCAAGGGCTACCGGCATGAAGCCGACAAATTCGGGATTGCGGGACTGACGCCGATGGCTTCGGAAACGGTGGCGCCGCCGCGCGTACGGGAGTGCCCGGTACAACTCGAGGCAAGCGTTGCGGCCACGCACCGGGTGGGCGAGGACAACCCGGCGCAACGGGGGTTTATCCTGTGCATCGAGACCCGCATTCAACGCGTGCATGCGGAGGAATCGATCATGATGAGCGGAGAAAAAAACCGTATCGATCCAGACAAATGGCGACCTCTCATCATGAGCTTTCAGCAATTTTACGGGCTCGGGCCCCAGCTACAGGATTCAACGCTGGGGACAATTCCGGAGGCCATGTACCGCAGCCCGGATATAGAACTGGCGCGACATCTACATGGCTGAGTAGTTAACGCAATCCGCCGATTGAATATACGCATGACAGACTACGTTCGCATCGCCGACGCTATCGATTTCATAGCCCGCAGGGTCGATAGCCAGCCGACCCTGAACCGCCCCGGGTTTGGTGGAGGCTCCAACCTTTGAGAGAATGGAGCCATGAATAAGTCCAAGCAGTTTTCGTCTGAAGTCCGCGAGCGCGCTGTTCGCCTGGTACAAGAACATCGCGGTGAAT
>Ga0315298_1004920_pt1 | contig 19456 bp, 15 predicted proteins | sample WHS_1_MG_FD_203077 | JGI IMG/M metagenome (GOLD analysis project Ga0315298, IMG submission 203077) | Extremophilic microbial mat communities from Washburn Hot Springs, YNP, Wyoming, USA - WHS_1_MG | ecosystem: Environmental > Aquatic > Thermal springs > Hot (42-90C) | place: USA: Wyoming...
CATTTCCGGGACGGTGGCGGAACCGCCGGAGATCCTGGATATAATCGACCGGAGCGGGGGGGCGGTGGTGGCCGATGATCTGCAGACCGGCTATCGTTATTTTGCCGTGGACGCCCCGGAAGACGGGGAGCCGCTCGGGGCACTGGTCACCCGTCAGTTGCAGCAGATTCCCGCGGCCATGTTCGAGCCGCAAAACACCCCCCGCGCCGGGTTCCTGGTGCAGCTGGCGCGCAGCAGCGGCGTGCGCGGAGTGATCTTTCTGCATCAGAAGTATTGCGAACCGGAAAACTACGATTACCACGATAACCGGCAGGCCCTGGAAAAGGCCGGTATTCCCACGTTGCGCCTGGAAACGGAGTTCGGGAGCGGTTCCCTGGAGCAAATGCGCACGCGCCTGCAGGCTTTCCTGGAAATGGTGGGGGGAACGACCGATGGAGAATAAAAAACCCTTGCGCACCAGTCAACTGCAAAAGGAGTTGATGGCCCGCTATTATGCCGGCGCGGCCGAGGCCCGGGCGGCCAACGTGCCGGTGGCCTGGGTCACCGCCGTTTTCCCGGTGGAAATAGTCTACGCCGCCGGCGTTTTCCCCTACTACCCGGAAAACTTCGGCGCCCTGGCCGCCGCCCGGCGGGTGGCCGACAAACTGTCCCGGGCGGCGGAAGCACGGGGTTATTTTTACGACCTGTGCGGTTACGCCCGCTGCGGCATCGGAGACGCCTACAGCCGGGAGCATCCCGTGGGGCCGATCGAAAAACCGGATCTGCTGTTGTGCGCCAATACACAGTGCGGCAGCCTGCCCAAGTGGTTTGAAGCGGCGGCCCGTTACTATCAGGCCCCTTATTTTCTCCTCGATGCGCCGCTGGTCGATGAATCGAACCGGCAGCTGGTACGGGATTACTTCGTGTGCCAGTTGCGGGAAATGATCGCGCTGTTGGAGCAGGTCACCGGGCGTCCGTTTGATTACCGGCGGCTGAGTGAAGTGCTGCAGCTGGCCAACGAGGCCTGCCGCCTGTGGAATGAGATTCTGGATCTGGCCGCGCTCAAACCGGCTCCCTTCGGCTTTTTCGACGCCTGCCTGCACATGGCACCGATCGTCACTCTGCGGGGGACGCAGGAGGCGGTTGATTATTACCGTGCCCTGCTTGAGGAACTGCGGGAGCGGCTGGCGGAGGGGATTTTCGCCCTGCCCGGGGAGCGGTACAAGATTTACTGGGATCATATTCCCGTCTGGCCGCGGTTGAGGTGGTTCGGCGACCTTTTTGCCGCCCGCGGCGCGCTGGTGGTCGCCTCCCAGTACACCCATTCCTGGGCTTATTATTTTGATCCGGAGCGGCCGCTGGAAAGTCTGGCGGAGAATTATACCGGCGCATATGTCAATCATGACTTCGACCGGCGCATCGCCTTGAAAATCGAACTGATGAACAAATACCGGGTGGATGGTTTTGTGTTGTTTTCCAATCGCAGCTGCAAGCCCAACGCCCTGGGGTTATACGATAAATGCACCGAGATAAGCCGCCTGACCGGACTGCCGGGAGTGGTTTTCGAGGCGGATATGGCGGACCTGCGCTTTTTTTCCGAAGCACAGATCCGGGAAAAACTGGAAGTTTTCTTTGAACAACTGGCCTCCTGATAGTTCCCTGTCGGCGGGGGTAGCCAGGACGAGGAGGATTTGACCATGAAAAAGCTGATGTCGGGAAACGAAGCGATTGCTTACGGCGCCTACCTGGCCGGGGTGAAGGTGGGGGCGGCCTACCCGGGTACTCCCAGCACCGAGGTGATGGAAAACTTCGCCGCCTATCCGGGTGTGTATGCCGAATGGTCGCCCAACGAAAAAGTGGCTCTGGACGTGGGTATCGGCGCGGCCTACGCCGGACAGAGGGCTATGGTGGCCATGAAACACGTGGGTTTGAATGTGGCCGCCGACTCCCTCTTTTACGCTTCATACACCGGGGTCAACGCCGGTCTGGTCATCGTCAGCGCCGACGATCCCGGGATGCACAGTTCCCAGGGCGAACAGGACAACCGCAATTATGCCCGTTTTGCCCGCATACCCATGCTCGAGCCCGCGGACAGCGAAGAGGCCTGCCGGTATGTGGGGGCGGCCCTGGAAATCAGTGAAAAGTTTGATACGCCCGTGCTGTTGCGCACAGTGACCAGGCTGGCCCATTCCAAGGGGGCGGTGGAGTACCGGGAAGTGCCGCCGGCTTCCCCGGGGGCGGTCCCCGCCTACCGCCGGGACGCGGGAAAACAGGTGATGTTGCCGGCCAACGCCCGCCGGCGCCGTCCGGTGCTGGAAGAAAGATTGCAGAAGCTTGCCGATTATGCGGAAGAAACGCCGCTCAACCGCATCGAACGGGGCGACCCGGAACTGGGCATCATCGCCGCCGGGGTGGCCTATCAATATGCGCGGGAGGTCTTTCCCCGGGCCAGCTTTTTGAAGCTGGGCATGGTTTATCCCCTGCCGCGCCGCATGATCCAGGAGTTTGCCCGTACGGTCGGTCAGGTCGTGGTTGTGGAGGAACTGGACCCGTTTCTGGAAGAGCAGATCCGCCTGCTCGGTGTCGCGGTGCGCGGTAAAGACATCTTCCCCCTGTATGGCGAATTCAGCCCCCACCTGGTACGGCGGTGTGCCGCGGCGGCCGGGCTGGTGTCGGCGCCCGCCGCGGAGGATGATTCCGGCCCGCCCCCCGTTCTGCCCGCCAGGCCGCCCATGCTCTGTCCGGGCTGCGGCCACCGCGGGATCTTCTACGCGTTGAAACAATTGCATGTGCTGGTCGCCGGGGATATCGGCTGCTACACCCTGGGTGCCGTGCCACCTCTGGAGGCCATGCATACCTGCGGCTGCATGGGGGCGAGCATCGGTGTCGCCCACGGTATGGATAAGGCGGGGGTGCAGGAACCGCGGGTGGCGGTGATCGGCGATTCCACCTTCTTTCACAGCGGCATGGCTCCCCTGGTCAATGTGCTGTACAACCGCGGTGTCACCACCACCATTGTGCTGGACAACCGGATCACCGCCATGACCGGACACCAGGAACATCCGGGTACCGGCCGGACCCTGCAGGGCGGGGAAACAGCGGAGGTGGATATCGCCGCCCTGGCCCGGGGAATGGGTTGTACCCGGGTGGATGTAGTGGACCCCTATGCACTGGACGACGTGACCCGGGTAATCCGGGAGCACCTGCAGGATAATCAACCTTCGTTGATTATCGCCCGCCGTCCCTGTGTGCTGCACCGACGGGAGAAGCGGCCGGCGCCGGTGGTGGAAACGGATATGTGCGTCAACTGCGGCAGCTGTCTGGAACTGGGCTGTTCCCCTTTAATCCGGGAAGAAGACCATGTCACAATCAATGCGCTGTTGTGCAACGGTTGCGGATTATGCGCGCAGGTCTGCCCGATGGGCGCGATCGTTTCCGCTTCGTAAGAGACGGCAGCAGGGGAAGGAGGACGTCGGATGCTCAAACACAAGAAAGATTTTATCCTGGCCGGGGTTGGCGGACAGGGGACCATTCTGGTCAGCGACATCCTGATGGAAGTGGGGCTGGTTCTCGGTTACGATGTGAAAAAGTCGGAGGTGCACGGCATGTCCCAGCGGGGAGGTGCCGTGGAGAGCCACGTGCGCTGGGATGTGGACAGAGTGTATTCCCCGCTGGCGGAAAAAGGGCGGGTCGATTATCTGATTGGCTTTGAAATGCTCGAGGCGGCCCGCTGGCCCGCCTATTTGGCCAAAGACGGTGTGGTGGTGGTCAATCGCTACCGCATTCCACCGCCGGCGGTGAATCTGGGGCAGGCTGTTTACCCCGATGAGCGGAAGATCGAATCCCTGCTCGCCGCCCGGGCTTCCCGGGTCCGGTGGGTGGCGGCCACGGAAAAAGCGCAGGAACTGGGCAATGCCGCCGTGGCCGGGGTGATTCTGCTCGGGGCGCTTTCCACCCTGCTCGAGGGGGAGCCGGAAATCTGGCTGGAGGTTATCGCGCGGACGGTGCCGGCCAGGTTTGTCGAGATCAATAAACAGGCGTTTCTGGCCGGCCGGCAGGCGGTATGAAGCCGTCCCGTGACTGAAAAAAAGAGGCGGGAATAACCGGGATAAAGGGAGGAGCGAAAGATGAATTTTGCCCGGTACGGTATCGTGAATGCGCATAAGTATCCCGAGAAGGTGTTTTTGATCGAACGTACCCCTTCCAGGAACCTGCGCCGGGTGATGACCTGGCGGGAATTCAATGAAGCCGCCAATAAAGTGGCCAATTATCTGCACAGTCAGCTGGGCATTAAAAAAGGGGATTTTGTGCTTCACCTGCAGATGAACAGTCTGGAATGGCTGGTCACCTTCCATGCCGTTTTACGCACCGGCGCGGTGGTCGTGCCGCTCAATTTCCGTTTTGCCAGCGCGGACATCAAATACGCGGCCGATGTTTGTGAACCGAAGGCTTTTATTCTGGAAGACGGTTTTCTGCCCAAAGTGCAGCCCGTGCGGGAGGAAATGAAAAGCATAGCCCATTATATCTGCCTCGGCGGGCAGGTTCCGGGCGATATGATTTCCTATGCGGAAATTATGAAAAACGGCGAAGCGACCGACCTGCTGGTGGAAACGGCCGACGACGACCTGGCTGAACTCATGTTCACTTCCGGCACCACCGGGCCGCCGAAGGCCGTCTGTCAGGCCCATCAGACCCTGTACAACATCGGCATCAGCTGCGCGTTGAGCTATGACGAAGGGCATCACACCGTCTACCTGGCGCCCCACCCCTTTTACCACAGCGGCAGCCTGTTTTTGTCCTTCCCCTGCTATCTTGCCGGCGGCACCATCGTCATTTTGAAGGAACTCAACGATCCCCGCTGGCTCCTGGACGCCATCGCCGAAGAAAAAGTGAACAACGGCTGGGTGACGGTGCCCTGCATGTCCGATTCGGTCAACGCCGTCAAACGGGGTGAAATCGACATCACCCGTTACGACTTTTCCCACGTTACCGGAAGCATCCTGATCGGCGCCCAGCCGGTACCCCACTCCCTGTTTGAGGAAATGAAGAAGATCTTTCCCTTCAAAACGGGGAACATCTACGGCATCACCGAGGGCGGGGGAGGCGGCAGCTTCAATCTGTTCGACGATGATGTGCTCTCACGACCGGGTTCCATCGGCAAGCCCACCTTTAATACGGAAGCCCGTGCCGTCGACGGGCTGGGCAACGACGTACCCGTGGGAGAGGTGGGTGAACTGGTGCTGAAGGGGCCGCGGATCATGCAGGGTTATTTTAAAAATCCGGAGCTGACCGCTCAGGCAATCCGGGACGGCTGGCTTTATACCGGCGACCTGGTGAAGAAGGACGCGGACGGATTCTTTTACATCGTGGACAGGAAGAAAGATCTGATCATCCGGGGGGGTGAAAACATTTTCCCGGTGGAAATTGAAGCGGTGCTGCACCGGCACCCCAAAATCGCCGATGTGGCCGTGATCGGTTACCCCCACGAGCGCCTGGTGGAAATCGCCATGGCGGTGGTGGAACTGCACCCGGGAGAAACCATGACGGAAGAAGAAGTGATCGATTTCTGCCGCCAGCAGGGGCTGGCCAAATACAAATGGCCGGAGAAGGTGCTCTTCGCCAGGGTGCTGCGCAACCCCACGGGGAAAATCCAGAAGTTCCTCATGCGGGAGATGTATGTCAGGAAAAACGCGGCCGGTGCGCCGGCAAATTGAAATCGCGCAAAAGCAAGTGGAGGCAGGCAAATGCGAGACGCAGGCAATGATCCATACTGGAACCCGTATCTGGAGACCATGTCCCGGGAAAAGCTGCGGGCGCTGCAGTTGCAGAAGTTCAAGCGCGTGCTGAAATGGGGCTATGAAAATTCCCGGCTCTACCGCCGGCTGTATGATCAGGCCGGGTTAAAACCGGAAGACATAAAAACCTGGGCGGATGTGGCCCGCGTGCCCATGCTGGAGAAGGAGCACTACCGCTCCGCCCAGGCCCGCGACCCGTGGCCTTACGGGGACAGCCTTTGCGTGCCGCTGGAAGAGGTGACCGCTTACCGCCAGACCAGCGGTACCACCGGACAGCCGGTCTATCAGCCCGACACCTGGCAGGACTGGGAATGGTGGAGCGAATGCTGGGCCTATACCCTGTGGGCGCAGGGCTTCCGCAACACCGACCGGGTGTTCATTCCTTTCGGATACAACATTTTTGTCGCCTACTGGGCCGGACACTACGCCGCCGAAAAAATCGGCTGCGAGGTTATTCCCGGCGGGGTGTTGAACACCGAGGAGCGGCTGCTTAAAATGAGGGAACTGCGCGCCACCGCCTTCATGGCCACGCCGACCTATGTGCTCGGGATGGCCGAAACGGCCGGGAGATTGGGCATCGATCCGCGCACGCTGGGCATCAAGCGCATACTTTGCGCCGGTGAACCGGGAGCCAGCATTCCCGCGACCAAAAAGAGAATGGAGGAAGCCTGGGGGGCGGATGTTTACGATCACATCGGGGCCACCGAAATCGGCGGGTGGGCGTATGAATGTACGGCCAAGCCGGGGGGGCCGCATGTGAATGAGGCCATGTTCCTGGTGGAACTGCTCGACCTGGAGAGCGGCGCTCCGATAGAGGAACCGGGCCGCCCGGGCCGCCTGGTGATCACCGCCTTCGACCGGCGCGCGCAGCCGTGCATACGATTTGATTCCAAGGATGTGGCCATGTGGGGCGAGCCCTGTTCCTGCGGGCGCACCTTCCGGGTGCTCAAGGGCGGCGTGATCGGCCGAACCGATCATATCACCAAAATTAAAGGCGTCCTGTTCAGCCCGAGTGCGGTGGAGGAAGTGGTGCGGGATATGCCGGAACTGGGCAATGAATTTGAGCTGGTGGTAAGAAAGAAAAATGATCTGGACGAAGTGCTCCTGAAAGTGGAGATGCTCCCGCACTGTTCCGTCGAGGAGGAGGGCACGATCCGGGAAAAACTCCTGCGCGACTTGCGGCTGAAGACAAACTTGCATTTCATGCTGGAGTTTCATCCCTATGGTTCCCTGCCGCGTTACGAGGTGAAAGCCAGGAGATTCAAAGATTTGCGCAAAAATCACGGGGCGGTGAACGGCAGATGAACGCGGAGAAGAGCGATGTCTGTGTGATCAATTTGAACGATGTTTCCCGGGCAATCGAAAATATCAAGGCGGAAGTGCTGAAGTTGAAGGAACGTTCCGGCGGCATGCAGTGTATAGTCCGCAACTGCGAGCGTATCCTGGCCAGCCTGGCGATGATTGAAATCAATTGTGAAACGGTATCGGCGGAAGGGACGGAAATAGATGAACAGGAGGCTTGTTGCGGCTGAAGACGGCCGGAAGAGGGAACTGCAGGCTATCATTGGTCTGAATATTCATAATATTGTATACAAGAGAGCGCTGTAAGGGGGTTTTTCGATGGCCTTTTACGACCGGGAACGGGAGACCATGTCCGTTGATCAAATGCGCCATCTGCAGCTGGAAAAATTTCGGCGTCAGGTCGGGCAACTCTTTAAAAATGCGGTGTTCGAGCGCCGCTTTAAGGAGGCCGGCCTGGAGCCCGGAGACATCAAACAATGGGAAGATATAAAAAAGGTGCCCTTTACCAGCAAACAGGATCTCCGCGAGCATTATCCCACCGGCCTGCTTTCCGGCCGCTGGGATGATGTGGTGCGGGTGCATATGACTTCCGGAACCACCGGCGTTCCCGTGACCATGGTTTACACCGCCAACGATCTGGCGGTGTGGGGCGAATGCATGGCCCGGAATTTCACCGCCGCGGGTGTGACCAAAAACGACGTAGTGCAGCAGGCGCACGGCTACGGCCTGTTTACCGGGGGGCTGGGTTTCCACTACGGCCTGGAACGGGTGGGCGCCAAAGTCATTCCCACCGGATCCGGGGGCAGCAAAAGGCAGCTTCAGCTGATGCGGGAATGGGGCACCACTGTTTTTACCGGCACGCCCACCTACGCGCTCTACCTGGGCGAGATTGCCCGGGAAATGGGCATCGATCCGGTTGAAGATTTGCAACTGCGCATCGGCTGTCACGGGGGGGAACCCTGTTCCGACGAGATGCGGGAGCGGATCAACGAGCGATTGGGCTATACCGCGCACGGCGGGGGAATGCGCCGGTGCTACGGCCTGACCGAGATGGGCGGGCCGATGGCCATGGATTGCCAGTATGTCACCGGCATTCACGTTTGGGCGGATCATTTCCTGCTCGAAGTGCTTGATCCGGATACACTGACCGATGCCGCGCCCGGGCGGCCCGGAGAGATTGTCCTGAGCAACCTGAGCTTTGAGGCCATGCCCATTCTGCGCTACCGCACCGGGGACCTGGCCGTGATTGATGAGGCCCCCTGTCCGTGTGGGCGCACCCACCCCCGGATAGTGCGCTTTTTGGGCCGGGTCGACGATATGTTGCTGGTCAGCGGCACCAATGTTTTCCCCAGCCAGATTGAATGCATTCTGCTGCAGTTCCCGGAATTGAGCGAGAACTGGCAGATCGTGGTGGGCGAGCGGAAGGGCCTGCATACCTTGAAAGTGGAAGTGGAGCCGGTGAAGGATTTCGTCCCGGACGACTCCTTTGTGCAGGGGTTGGAAAAGGAGCTGCATGATTTTCTGGAAATCACCTGCCGGGTGGAAATAAAACCGCCCGGAAGTCTGCCCCGTTATGAAGGCAAGGCCGTGCGGGTGATTGATCAGCGGAAACTTTCCCGCTGAACGAAGGGGCTTTCGTGCCGGAAGGGGGGATTGACGGGGAAATTGATTTCCAAGCGCATGCGGTGCTTGCGGGTGGTTGGATACCGGCTGTTTTCCAACGCACGGGAGGTGTTTATTTGGTGATGGATGAGCGCAGTCAGGTGGGAGGCGGACGGGGCTGGGTGGTTACCCTAGCCGGTTTCGGCGTCAACCTCTGCATCGGGGTCTTATACACCTGGAGCGTATTCGCCGCCGCTCTGATCAATCAGCTGGGATGGAGCAAGACGGCGTCGGCGCTGCCCTATACGCTGGCCTGCGTCGTTTTTGCCCTGACCATGGTGCCGGGCGGGCGCATGGTGGATCGCATCGGGCCGCGCTGGGTGACTACCCTGGGCGGGGCCTGCGTGGGCCTGGGGCTGATTCTTTCCGGCCTGACCCATTCGTTTCAGGCGCTGACGATCACTTTCGGGGTGCTGATCGGCCTCGGCCTGGGTTTCGGCTACGCCGGTCCGACCCCGGCGGCGGTAAAATGGTTTCCCCCGCATCGTAAAGGACAGATTGCCGGCCTGGTGGTGGCCGGAGTGGGACTTTCCTCGCTTTACATCGCCCCGATGACCAATGCCCTGATTAAATCGTTCGGGGTGATGCGCTCATTTTACGTGGAAGGCGTCATCTTTTTAATCGCCACCGTCCTGCTGGCCCAGTTGATCAGCTTTCCTCCGGACGGTTATGTACCGCGCGGGGACGCGGCCGGCGAACAAAAGGCCTCTGTTCCGGTTCCGGCCGGGCGTGACTTTACCACGGCGGAAATGCTGGCCACCCCGCAGTTCTATCTGCTCTGGATCATGTATGCCTTTGCCTCGTCGGCCGGCCTGCTGATCATCGGACACCTGGCCGAGATATCCCAGATCCAGGGGCACATCAAGTGGGGTTTCGTCCTGGTGGCCATTCTGGGCCTGGCCAACGGGGGCGGGCGCATTGTGGGCGGCTGGTTGAGCGACCGCCTGGGGCGGACGAATACCATGCTGCTGGTTTTTATCGTGCAGGCCGTCAATATGCTGCTGTTCAGCTCCTACCGCAGCGCCGGCGCCCTGCTGGTCGGCTGTATCGTTACCGGACTGGCCTATGGTTCGCTCCTTTCGCTGTTCCCCTCGGCCACCTATGACTTCTTCGGCCTGAAGTACGCCGGAATGAATTACGGCCTCATGTTCACCGCCTGGGGGTTCGGTTCCTTAATCGGTCCCATTGTCGGCGGCCGGGCCGCCGATCTCACCGGCGGTTACCTGGCCAGCTACCTGCTTTCCGCGGTTCTGCTGGCCGTCGCGGCGGTATTGTGTTTCTTTACCAGGCCGCCCCGGCAGGCGGTGGACGACCGGTCGTTAAAGGCTTGAGCTGATTTTCCGGACAATCCGACGCAAAAAACCGGCATCAAGAAACTCCTGTGCGCTTAATGACCGATTCTCGGCTCAACTCTGGGGGTCGCCCCGGAGTTGGGTTATTTCTTGAGCTCGTCAAGAATTTTTACGGCCTGGGAAATGGCCTGGGACCTGTTCTTCACCCCCAGCTTGCGAAAGATATTGCGCAGGTGGGTTTTTACCGTGTCCAGGGCCAGATGGGAACAGGCGGAAATTTCCTTGTTGGTCATGCCCTGGGCCACATAGCGCAGAATTTCCCTTTCCCGCACGCTCAGTTCCTGAAATTTTCCCTGTTCTTCCGCCGCTTCCGGCGGGGCCTGGGCGATGCGGGTATAATCGCCGATGATGCGTCCCAGCAGCGCCGGATCGATGACCATTTCCCCGTTATGGGCGCGGCGGATGGTTTCCACCAGCTTTTCCCGGGTGACGTGTTTTAAAATATAGCCGGCTGCTCCGGACTGAAGAGCCTGGCGGATCGATTCGGTATCTTCCAGAATGGTCAGAAAAATAACCTTGCATTGCGTCTGGCGGGTTAGAATATGGCGCGCCGCTTCTATACCGTTCACCCGGCGCATGCGGATGTCCATCAAGATGACGTGCGGGTTCCAGATATCGATCATGTGCATGGCCTCTTCACCGTCACTGCACGTGCATACCACGGTGATATCGGAATAACCGCTCAACATGGTGGCGAGACCTTCCTGAATCATGGGGTGATCATCCACAATCATCACTTTTATTTCGGATGTCAAGTTATTGATCCCCCTTTCCCGTTCACATTTTTACACTGACGGATGGTCCGGCGGGGCGGGGCAGGTGCTTTTGACCGGAATACGGATGTTGACGGCCGTGCCCTGCCCTTTTTCGGAATGAATGTTAAACGTACCTCCCAGCAGAGTGGCCCGTTCCTGCATACTGGCCAGGCCGAGTTTATCCTGAAAATGTTTCTTGTTTTCCCGGTTTAAAGTAAAACCGGACCCGTTGTCAATGATATTCAGCAGCACCTCATTTTCCGTCATGCTTAAATTGATCCGGGCGCAGGTGGCCCGGGAATGCTTGATTATATTGGCCAGCGCCTCCTGGGTGATGCGGTAGAGGGTGAGCTCGAGGTCATTGGTCAGGCGGTGGGGTTCCCCGGCCACCGTGAAATCGATGGCGATGTGATGGTGCTGTTTAAGGTTGTCGATATAAAACTCAATGGCCGGAATAAGACCGTAATCGTCCAGGGTAATCGGGCGCATATTCTGAATCAGGCGGCGTATTTCCTGAATCTGCTCGCCGATCAGATCCACCAGACGGGATAGCTCGTTGTGTTCATCATCGGCCAGCGGTGCGTCCGGGCCGGAGGTGACCAGCCGCTGCAGACGGTACCAGATGGCGATCAGCGATTGTATGATGCCGTCGTGTAATTCGTAGGCAATCCGCTTGCGTTCGTCCTCCTGTACGGTAATCAGTTTGTTGAAAAGCTGCCGGAGGTGCTTTTCTTTTTCCGCCAGCACCTGCATCAGTTTGTTGTTTTCCATGGCGATGGCCGTTTCGCGGGCCAGGGCGAAAATGATCTCGGCCTCTTCGCTGGTGAAAGGGGTCAGCGCCCCCGGGCGGTCCACCTGCATCACACCGATGTTGCTGTTTTTGCTCAGCAGGGGGGCCATTACCATGGAAGTATAGGCAAAATCGTTAATAATTTCCCGGGGCAGAAACTGCTCGATGTTTTGCGGGGTAATCAGCAAGGGGCGTCTGGTTTTCATGGCCCGCCGGATGCCGGGGAAAGGGGGCTGCCCTTTGAGGGCCTTTATTTTTTTCTTCATTTCCAAATCGTAACTGCCCACGGCGATTACCGAAGCCATGGATTGTTCCTGTTCGTCCAACAGATAGATGCAGGTGCGCGCGGCGAAGAGATCCGCCGCCAGCTGGGCCACTACATGCAGCATCTGTCTGATGTCCGTGGTGGAGCTGATCGTGTTGATCGTTTCCAGCCAGACGGCCAGCTTGCGCAGCTGGCGATCCTTATACTTGTGAATAAACGATTCCTGAATAATATTGGCCATATGCCGGCCCAGCGACACGGCTTTGATCAGCACGTGCTCCGCGGTTGTCCGGTCACAATCAAAAATTCCGATTTCCATTACACCCATCGGATCGCCCGGGCGCAGCAGCACCGGCAGCGTGGTTGACTTTACCGCTTCCAGTGCCTCCAGCGGATAGGCGGCGTTGTTTTCAGCACCGGCGGCGAGAATTTGCTGCAATTTCTGCTGTTTTTCCGTCGGCCGCGAAATTTCCCGCCCGGCGGTCAGAATGAGGGGGAGCCTGTTGCCGAGCAGGATGAACAGGCATATGTTTGAAAAATCAAAAAACTTTACCGAAATATCCAGCAAATTTTGCAGTTCCGCCTTCAATTTCTGGCTCATCCTGTATCTGTTGAACGAACCCACCCGGCAAAGAATGATTACTTCGGCCAGTTGTCGGTAGCCTGCCGGCAAAGCGTCCATTGCCATCACCTCTTAATAAAGTTTTATAGATAAAACAGACTGCTGTCAATAAGGAAAATTGTTGGTTTAAGAGTTAATCCCAAGATATTTTTATCACCCGTACGGGTTAACACTCAATTCACCCGTGGACACCCCCTCCTTCCATACTTTCTGGCAATAGGCAGACCGGCGGCTTCGTCCTATAATCAGGGCAGAGCGAAAGGGTGTGGAAAAGGCGGTTTGTCCTGCCGGGATGCCTTTTTGTCGGGAGGTGGTAAAGTGAGTGTGATTGCGGTCGGAGTGGATGCGGGCAGCAGATTCACCAGGGTGGTCGTTTTCGGCAACGGCCGGGTTCTGGCCGAAAGTTCGGTGTTGAGCGGATTTGATCACAATGCGGCGGCCGCGGCGGCCATGCGTGCGGCACTGGCGAAGGCCGGCGCCGGCGAACGGGAGGTGCGCCATGTCGCCGCCACCGGGGCGGGGCGGGGTCTGGTTTCTTTTGCCGACAGTACCGTTACCGAAGTGGGGGCCGACGCCCGGGGAACGCTTTATCTTATTCCCGCCGTGCGCACGGTTGTCGATGTGGGGGCGGAGGAGGGGCGGGTTTTGAAATGCAACGGACGGGGCCGGATCATCGACTTTGCCCTTAACGAAAAATGCGCCGCCGGGGCCGGTTCTTTCATCGAAAGTATGGCCCGGGCGCTGGAAGTGGACGTGGAAGGAATCGGGCCGCTTTCCCTGCGCTCCGCCCGGACTATTCCGATGAACGCCCGGTGTGCCGTTTTCGCCGAGTCGGAAGTGATTTCCCTGATTCATGTCGGCACGCCGCGCGAGGATATCGCCCGCGCCGTGCACGATGCCATTGCCGACCGGGTGATTTCCCTGGTGCGGCGGGTGGGGCTGGAAAAGGAACTGGCCCTGGTCGGGGGACTGGCCCGCAATGTCGGGTTTGTCCGGGCGATGGAGGACGGCCTGGGGATAAAAGTGCTCGTGCCAGAGGAGCCGGAATATGTCACCGCCCTCGGTGCCGCCCTGGTGGCGGCCGGAAGGGCGGGCGGGGAATGAAGACGGGGAAATATGGACCGGGGGGAGAGCAATGGATACGGTGCAGGAGCATGAACGCCGGGAATGCTGGCGGTGGACCGAATACAGCCGGCGCAACCCCGGGCTGGACTGGCGTCGGGCGGAAATGATCACCGCCGGAGTGGATGTCGGCTCGGTGAGTTCCCAGGCGGTGATCATGTGCGACGGAGAGCTTTATGCTTGCGCCAGCGTACGCACCGGTGCGGTTAGTTCCGCCAGCGCCTGTCGGGCTATGGACCGGGCGCTGGAAAACACCGGCATGACATTAGAAAATATACATTATACAGTGGGTACGGGTTACGGGCGGGTGAACATACCTTTTGCCGATAAATCGATCACCGAAATCGCCTGCCACGCCCGGGGGGCCAATTTCATGTACGGTCCCAGCGTGCGCACCATCCTGGACATGGGGGGGCAGGACTGCAAGGCCATTCGCTGTGATGAAAAGGGCCGGGTGACCTCGTTTTTGATGAACGACCGGTGCGCCGCCGGTACCGGCCGCGGAATAGAAGTTTTTGCCGAACTGCTGGGCATTCCCATTGAGGAAGTGGGCGAACTGTCTTTAAAGGTGGAGGAAGAGCCGGAGCCGGTAAGCAACACCTGCGTGGTTTTCGCCAGAAATGAAGCCATGGGACTGCTGCGGGCCGGCTGGCCCCGGGAGAAGGTGCTGGCCGCCTATTTTGCCGCCATGGCCCGGCGGGTGGTTGCCCTGCTGGAGCGCAATGGCGTGGAGCCGGATTTTGCCGTCACCGGTGGAATTGCCAAAAATGCCGGTGTGGTCGGGCGGATAGAAAAAGAACTGGGGGTCAGGGCGCTGCCGACCGCCTTTGATACGCAGCTCGCCGGTGCCATCGGGGCGGCGCTGTTTGCCCGGGAAATGGCGGAGAAAATGCGCGTCGGCCGGTCGCCCCAACCAAAAGGGTGATTTGCTTCACCGAAAGGAGTTAACCCTCCTTTCACCCGTTAATGTACAGGTTTCATGCTTTTAAGCGATTTTATCCATACATTCTCTCCTTTACAATCTAATTAAAAATTAATCCGCCCGGGCGGCGGGGCGGTGCCGGATTTTGCTGAAGCTGTTGCCAGCCCGGGTGAACGGGGGATTATCGCACTGTCGGAATGCCTGTCGGTTCCTGTTGCAGGCGGGGGATGTGAGCGGCGGCGGAGGAAAGCGGAGAATGGTTTCGGCGGACGACAACCGTACGGCTGTAGTTGCACCGGGTTTTTTCCGGCGGGCCATTGAAAAAGGGGGAGTAGGGAAAACCAGGTCCGCAAGGACTGCATGAGCAACGAAGCAAGCCGGCGGCAGACAGACGGTTTTTATTCCTCCGGTCAACGGTGCCGGTCTGGTTAAAGACGGGCGATGGGTGACAAAAAGATTGCAGAGGGGTTTGAAAAATAATGAGGTACGCTGAGACAGGGTATAATCTGGAAGTGGATTTGTCCCGGGGAAGTATTGAAAAGGTGGAAACCGATCCCGGGTTGACCGAACTGCATATCGGCGGGCTGGGCACCAATGCCAGGATATTGTGGGATCGCGTTTCTCCCGAAACGGAGGCTTTTTCTCCCGACAATCTGTTGATCTTCAGCTCCGGTCTTTTATGCGGCACGCCCGCGCCGGGGGCCAACCGGACCATTGTTTCCACCTTTTCCCCGCAGACGCTGTTGATGGCTTTCTCCATGATGGGCGGATTCTGGGCGGCGGAATTGAAGCACGCCGGCTATGACAAGGTGATTATTCGCGGCAGGGCACCCGAACTGGTTTATCTGTGGATAAACAACGATAAAGTGGAAATACGCGACGCCCGCCACCTGCAGGGAAAGGGTACACTGGAAACCACGGAGATCATCCGCCGGGAATTGAACGAACCGAACGCTCAGGTGGCCGCCATCGGCCTGGCCGGCGAAAACAGGGTCTACTTCGCTTCCATCGAACAGGGCCGCTCCAGCGCCAGCCGGGGTGGGATCGGCGCCGTGATGGGGGACAAAAGGTTGAAGGCCATCGCCGTCCGCGGTACAAAGGATGTGAACATAGCCCGGCCGGCAGAGTTTCTGGAGCTGTGCAATGAAGTGTTGAAATATATCCAGTTCCGGCAGCAGAATCCGATCAAAGGGGTGCCCGCCATTCTGGCCGGACTCGGGTCGCCGCAGGAAATGGCCATTCATGATGAGGAGTGGCATACCACCAGTTTCGCCTGGGGGAACGCCCGCCTGCGGAGAAAAGATTTCTGGACTAAAGAGATAGAGGAAAAATGGCGGGAGTCCCAGCAAAAAGCAGTGGAACGGTTGATCAGCTGCTATAACTGTCCGCTCAAGTGCGGGGGGATCATCACCCATCCGAAGCTGGACAGGTACATGATGAAATGCTACTCCAAGCTCACCTACACCATGGCGGCCATGTCGGATCTGGACTTCGGGTTCAAGATCGCCGGTCTGGCCCAGGAATACGGGGTGGACGGATACACCACCCCGCAGGTGATGGCCTTCGCCCTGGAGCTCTACGAAGCCGGTATACTGACCGATCAGGAGATGGCGGGAATGCCGTCCGATACCGAGGGAAGGTTTTTCTGGCTGCTGGACAGGATCGTGCGGCGGGAAGGAATCGGGGACGTGCTGGCCGACGGCGTTTACTGGGCGGCGCGCCGGATCGGCAGGGGAGCGGAAGCTTACGACCACAACACCATTAAAAAGCATGAACAGATCCCGATCAAACTGGGCGTGCTCAACCCGATTTACTATCTCATGTATTCCACCGGCGAGAAGATCAACATCACCCAGATTGAAGGGCAGTTTCCCCAGGCGCCCTTTGCCAGGCGGGAGGACAGGGAAGAATTTGTCAGGGACTGGATTCAGGTTCCCGATGAAAAGTTCAAGCAGTATTTTCTGGACTGGGAACCGCGCGGGGAGCGGGCCATTCCCTTTTACCCGACGGTGGAAGCGGCCTGTGAAATCGTCGACTGGCAGGAGATGATGCATTACATTGATGATTCCACCGGGATCTGTGCCGGATTGTCGTCTTTCCCTTTGAAACCTCCCTATCATATACACAATCTGCCGAAAATAATTTCAGCGGCGACCGGCATAGAAATGGACGAGGCCGGGCTGGCCCGGGCGGCCAGGCGCAACCGCACTTTGATCAGGGCGATTAACGTCAGAAGGGGCCTGCGGCGGAAGGATGAACGTCCTCCGGAAGACCACTGGAAAAAGAGATTTCCCGAACTGGAAAACAGGCTTCTGGATGAGTATTACAGGTTCAAGGGCTGGAACAGGGAGGGTGTCCCCACAAGAGAAACCCTGCGAGAACTATCCCTGGATTATGTGAGCGAAGATCTGGAGCAGAGGGGAATAATCAAAGATGAGTAAAGTAAAAAAGATCGTCAAAACGATTAAAATCGAGCCGGAAAAATGCAACGGCTGCCGGGCGTGTGAAGTGATCTGCTCTTCCTTTCACGCCAGGCCGAAATACAGCAGCAACAATCCGGCGCGCGCCCGCATCCGGGTGATCCGCGACCCGCTGAAAAACATATTTTTCCCCGTCTATGCCGGTGAATATACCCCGGCGGAATGTATGGGCAGAAACAAATATGTGCTTGACGGAAAAGAGTACGGGGAGTGTGATTTCTGCCGGGCTTCCTGTCCGTCCCGGGATGTTTTCAAAGAACCGGATTCCGGCCTGCCGCTCAGGTGTGATATGTGTGAGGACGATCCGCCGCAAAAGGAGCCCCTGTGTGTGCAGTGGTGCCTGGCCGACGCTCTGGTTTACGAAGAGAGAGAAGAGGAAGTGGAAGAAGAAGAGAAATTGGACGAGATGGAGCTGGGGTTGCAATCGCTGGCGGACAAATATGGTCTGGAGAAATTGACCCTTGCCCTGGCCCGGATGTCCCGAAAGGAAGAAAATTAAGTGAAAGTAGGGGAATGAAGCCGTGGAAACTGTAACCCCGCTGAAAGAAGTTTATGAAGAAATCAGGGCTAACGGCGGTGCGGCCGTCAATTTCTGCTATCAATGCGGCAAGTGCGATACGGTTTGCCCCTGGAACCGGGTGAGCGAATTCAGTATGCGCCGGCTCATCCGCGAGGCCGTCTTCGGTCTGACCGAGATCGAACATGAAGGCATCTGGCGGTGCACCACCTGCGGCCGGTGCGTGCAGAAATGTCCGCGTGACGTGCGGCAGATCGAGGATGTGGTGGCGCTGCGCAGAATGGCGGCGGGATACGGCGTGTTCCCCGCCGCCGTCAAACCGGTGCGCACGGTGAGTGCCGGGCTGGTCGCGGAAGGAAATCCTTTCGGTGAGGAACGGGCGAAAAGGGCGGACTGGGCGAAAGGAATGGATGTAAAAACTTTCACCGAAGGGATGGAGGTATTGTACTTCCCGGGCTGTTATCTGGGCTACGACCCGCGGTTGAAGAAAGTGGCCCGGGCCACGGCCGGGATTCTCCAGCAGGCGGGAGTGGATTTCGGAATACTGGGTGCCGAAGAAAACTGCTGCGGGGAGAGCATCCGGAAGACCGGCAACGAAGAATTGTTCAAACAGCTGGCCCGGGGAAACATTAAAACTTTTATCGAACACGGGGTGCGGAAAATACTGGTTTCCTCCCCGCACTGCTACCATACATTCAAAAATGAATATCCGGAATTTATGGTCAACTTTGAAGTGATACACATCACCCAGTTCTTGAGTGAGTTGATTGACCGGGGAAGGTTGGAAATAAAAAAAGAATACAATAAGAAGGTGACCTATCACGATCCCTGTTACCTGGGACGGCACAACGGAGTCTATGACGAACCGCGCAATATCTTGAAAAAAATACCCGGTCTGGAGCTGGTCGAACTGGCCGAGTCGCGCGAAGAAAGCCTCTGCTGCGGCATGGGCGGGGGCAGGATCTGGATGGAAACCCCCCGGTCGGAACGGTTCGCCAATCTGCGCCTGGAAGAAGCCGTTGCGCTCGGAGTGGAAGAGCTGGTTACCGCCTGCCCTTACTGTATCACCAATTTTGAAGACAGCAGGCTGATTATGAATTACGAGGAGCGAGTTCAAATCAAGGATATTACGGAGATTGTCCGGGAAGTGATTTAGAGGACGAAGGGAAGATTGGAGTGTCGGGTATGGAAAATATGGCGGTGAAATTCGATTGTATGCGGTTTACCTCCGATGGTTGGGCCGACGCCCCGGTTTATGTGCCCGCTGAGATGGAACTGACGATTTTTGTCAACAAGCAGGAACTGGTCACCATCCTGTGCACTCCAGGTGACTTGAATTACCTTGTCCTCGGGTTTCTACACGGTGAAGGGATCATCTCGAACCTCGATGATATAGCGAGTATGCGTTTATGTGCGGATGAGGCGCTGGCCGATGTGCGGCTGAAGAACCCGGATTTCCGGACGCCGGCCCGGCGAACGCTTACTTCCGGGTGCGGCGGCGGCACCATCTTTAAAGCGCAGGGAGAAAAAGTTGATTCGCCGCTTGTGGTTTCACCGGCGGATGTGCTCTCGTTGATGGAGCAGCTGCTCGAGCAGATGGAATTGTACCGGCTCAGCGGCGGGGTGCACACTTCGGCGCTGGCGGAGGCCGATAAACTGCTCGTCATTGCCGAAGACATCGGGCGGCACAACACTCTGGACAAGATCCAGGGCGAATGCCTGGTGCGGGGGATAGCCACGCGGGACCGGCTGCTGCTGACCACCGGCCGTATTTCTTCCGAGATGCTGTTCAAAGCGGCGAAAATGCAGATCCCGGTGATTGTTTCCCGGCATTCGCCGACGGGGAATGCCGTCACACTCGCCCGCGAACTGGGTATCACCCTGGTCGGCCAC
>Ga0315298_1004921_pt1 | contig 19454 bp, 18 predicted proteins | sample WHS_1_MG_FD_203077 | JGI IMG/M metagenome (GOLD analysis project Ga0315298, IMG submission 203077) | Extremophilic microbial mat communities from Washburn Hot Springs, YNP, Wyoming, USA - WHS_1_MG | ecosystem: Environmental > Aquatic > Thermal springs > Hot (42-90C) | place: USA: Wyoming...
ACCAGGTACCCGCCCGCGCGCGTTGTTGGCACGGAGATGGTGCGGTAGAAGTTACCGTCCTCGTCGGTTTGGCGCACCGCCACCTGCCACTCTGCCAACGGGGTTCCGCTGTCGGGCGTCGTGCCGTCCAGGTCGGTCAGCGGCTTGCCGGAGCGGATTTGGGCGGCCAGGTCGGCGGGGTACAAGCGCATCACCACGGATGCGGGCGGTTTTGCCGCGCCGAACAGCTGGATTCTGGGCTTTGCACCTGCCACGAACTCGCGCCTGGTGAAGCCGATGGAGACCTCTGGCTGCCGCACGCTCATGCGGAGGTAGATGGGTGGGTTGCTGCCCTCTCGGACGTGCAGGTTCTCCAGCGCGGCCGCGTTGAACCCCGGGCAGTGCGAGGATATCGAGTGCACCCCCGCGGGCACGTTCGCCAAGCGAAAGCGACCGAGGTCATCGGTGCGAGTTCGGGCGGTGAACACCTGGCCTGTCTTCTTGTCGTACGAGGTGATGACGACACGCGCTTGTTGAATGGGCATGTCTGTGGCAGTCAGCACCCGCCCGGCCACAACGCCCGTGGGCCTCTCGCCGGCCACGCCCACGGTGAACAGGAGCCCCGCCCACGCCAACGCTACAGCCAGGGCCAGCTCCACACCCATCGACACCCGCAACCGTGCCGCCATCTGCCGCTCCTCTCCCCAACCAACCGCTTGGCAATTGTGGGGACCGCAATCCCGTGCGTCTCAGCCGAAATGCTCGTCGGCAAGCCCTTTCTGATTCAGCCGGTCCACCTCGCGTGCGTAATCGTCCGGCAGGTCCACGTCTCGGAGGACTGCGCTCGTGTCTGCATTCACCTCGGCCACGTCGTTCGGGTGGCGCTGCAGCAACATGCGGAGGCCCTCGCTCGCTGGCAGGCCCAGGACCTCATCCCGGTACCGTTGCAAGTTGATCGCCACCGGATGCCCACGGCGCCCAGCGTGCACCGGCACCACAATCCCCTCCGCGCCAGCTGCCACCCTCTCGGCCACCGCCCTCACCACGCTTGCTGGAACCGCTGGCTGGTCAACCAGGGCCACGCAGATCCCGAACGCCTTCGGGAGCGCCCTCACAGCGCACTGCACGGACGTCAGCATCCCCTCCGGATAGCGCGGATTGATCACGCAGCGCACTGGCAGATGCTGCACGGCGCCGTACACGCGCTCCGCCTGGTGGCCCAGCACCACCAACACGCCCTGCAGCTGCGCAGATAGCAGCACATCGACAACGGCCTCTACCATAGTAACGTTGCCGTAAGGGAGAAGTTGCTTGAGCGAGCCCATGCGGCGCGATTCGCCAGCGGCCAGCACCACGCCCCACACGCCCGCGTTGGCCGTTTCGGCTGACATCGTGACCTCCCGCAGGTTGCCTCACCGGCCGCCGCCGGTAACCAGCGTGCCAGCTATATAGTCGTACAGAGTTCGTCGCAGCGGGGTGAAGAGCGCCCAAGCGTGCGCTACGGATGTGTTCACTAGCATGCCCAACGCGGCCAGCGGAAGGCTTACGTCTTCCAGGCCCTGGATGTGAATGGCCTTGGCAACGGCGAGCTGTACCAGAAACACGGGCGCAAGCGGGCTGGCGCCGCGGCACGCCTCCGCCCCCGCGCGCATGCTTGCCACCACCGGGCTGTGAGACGACAGCGCCATTATCACAAGCCAGGACTGCGCCGCGGGAAAGAGCCACTTGAGCGTGGTTCGGACCATCGCGGGCCCCAACGCCACGTCTGAGCCGTCCACCATGTCTACGCTCATGCCGCACCACATCTTGCCGGGCGTGGCGCCGTATCTGGCCAGGAACCCCACCTCAAGGCCGATCAGCACCACCCAGAACAGCCCCTGCGGAACGCCCAACAGCGCGGCGATGAGCTCGCCAACCAGGCCAAGGGCAACGCCATCGATCAGAACGGCGAGCACGCGCAGGTGGATCGGCGGGATGGCCTCGCGGTGCCAAGACATGTTGGGTCCGATGGGGGGAGAATGGCTATCGCTATCTTGGCCTTCCACGGTCTGAAGGCGGGTTCCGGTGAGCAGGTTGGTTCCACAGCGAGGGCAAACGCCGTCCACGCGGTCCACCGGGCCGCCGCAGGCCGCGCAGGCAAACCCCTGACCGTCCCGCCCATCCCGAACGACCTTGACAAAGCCGCCGTGTATGCCCCCCAGGTTCAGGCCGCAGAGGGAGCAGAGCTTGCCAACCGGCACTGCCGGGATGGGGGTGTTACACACGGGGCAGGCGCCAAGCACGCCGGCATCCCCGCGGCTGCGGAGAGCCGGGGAGTGGGGACTCAGCGCGACGAGCGCCTCTCGTGCGGGGGCGTACTCCGGCCTAAGGCGCACCGCGCGCTCGTAGGCAGCGATGGCGGCGTCGGTCTGGCCGGCTGACCGATACGCCGCGCCCAGGTGGCAAAGCGCCTCGTGGCTGTCCGGCCGCACCCTAACGCACGCCTCAAGGGCCGCCACCGCCATCTCCGGATCGCCCGCCTTGGCATACGCAAGGCCCAAGCCCAGGCGCGCCTCGTAGCTATCGGGGTCCACCGCGGCGGCATCCGTGAAGTACTGGATGGCGGCGTGGATGTCCCCGGTCTGCAGGCACTCATTTCCCCTGGCGATGGCGCCTTGGACTGTGAAGTTGGGAATGTCCATTTCGCTAGGCGGGCCATGCCCACCCTCCATTCCTTTCGAGGCTCTTGGAGCGGCGTTGGTTCTGTGCGCTGGCCGGCCTACCCTAGCCCTTCTCCGATGGCGGGCCCCCGCCCTGCATGCCGCTTCCCCGTGCGAGGTTCGGGGAGGATACCGGAGGGCCTCTGCGCTCGCTGGCAGGCTTCGCGCGCCGTTTGGTCGGATGCGGATGAGCGAAAGAGCAGGGAACGGGCCAACATGCCAACCGCCAGCCAGCCGTGTCTCAGCGCTGGATGCACGAGGGGCGGACCTCACGGAGCCCCGGCGTGCCGTCCGGTTGGGTTGAGCCCTCCACTGGCTGCCGGAGCGGCAGCGTGCCGGCTAGGCCGTCCAACCGACACGCTGCCCGCCGCGAAGGCGCTACTTCGATGGCTCCATGGTTACGACTTGCACGCCGTTGATGAGCCCGTACGGGATGAGCTGGTATTCGTCCACCCAGTTGCGCTCGTCCACGAACTCGCCGGGGCCAACCCAGCCGAGGTCGTCGCCGCGCTTGTGGTGGAGCGGCCCGAACGTGTTGCGCAGCGTGCTGACCACGTCGACGGTGAGGCGGTTCTCTCCAGGCCTAACCTGGTCCGTTACGTCCGCCTCCCAGGGCTGCCAGCACACCGGCACCTGTGGCCCATCGTTGACGGACACCAAGTAGAGCGAGCCGCGCGCGCCGTTCAGCCGGACCACCACTCGGCCGTCTTCGGGCTTCTGCACCTGGAACGTGGCATGGTAGCGCATGGCGCCTGCGTACATGGGGTAGCCCTGGTCTCCCCAGCTGCCCATGCTCAGCGTAGACGGCTCGTCCGTGAGGGTGAACGAGGTTGGGCCAAGTCGCTTCACGCCGAAGTCGCCCACCAGGTACATGTCCTCAACCTGAACGTCCATGCCGTAGTCGCACAACAGCTCTATCAGGTTCTGGCCCGCCTTCACCCGTCGCGAGATGTCGATCTTAGCGAACTGCTTGTCCCAGTGCCACTCGTCGGTGTTGGTCGAAACTGACGCACCGTTCACCATGAGCTGGTATCGGTCCGCGGACTCCAGCACAAGGTACACCTTCTTGCCCTCAACGTCGGACTGGAAGGTGGCGCGCATATCAAGCGTTACCTTGGTGGTGGGCCGGATTCCTTTGGCCTTGAGCGCCCACGGCTGGATGCCCGCGTACTGCCCAAGGCCGGCGGCGTTCCACGCGGCCCTTCTGGCCTTCCAGATTGGCACCGGCCCTACCCACTCGCCTCCGTTGATGGAGTAGGTGCAGTAATCGATGGTGAAGCTGTTGGGGTGCAGCCGCTCGAACTCGAACGGACCGTTCAGGCCTATGAGGCCGGAGGTGAGCAGCTTACGGCTGGCCGCGGATGCCGGAGCCGCCGCGGTATCCACCACGAATGCATGGCTGCCGACCGGTGGGAAGACAGCGTGGATGACGGTGTGCCCGTTCGATTGGCTAGATGGTACGTCCGAGACCTCGCCAGTTGCCAGGTTCCACTCAGTTACGCGGCCAGTTACGGGCAGCGTTATGGTGGCCTCGTACGTGGCGAGGCGGCTCTTACTGGAGAGGAAGTAGATGTGCTTGCCGCCGACAACGCGGTGGTGCACGAAGATATCGCCGATCTCTGCGCCGCTGGCGTCTGCAATGCTGATCTGGCGAGGCAGGATGGAATCCAGGGCTGCCTTGATGGCGTCGCGGCTGACGTCACAATGCGAAACGCCGGGCCTGCCCAGGATCGCGCTCCATTCGGCATCCGCCGGCCGCCCGTCGATGAGCGTGGGCGTCTTGCCAACGAAGAGGAGTTTGCCACCGGCGTCCAGGAACCGCTGGATGAGGTCGACGGTGGAGCGGGCCCAGGTGGTAGATGGCGGCACCACCACTACCTTGTAAAGCCCCTCCTTGGCCACGCGGATCTGGCCGGCATCAACGCTTGCGTGGTTGGCCAGGATGGTCTCGTCGCCGTAGTCGAAGTCGCGGTGAATGGCGAGAAGATCGTCCTGCAGGGCCAGCAGCGCCGCGTTGACCTCGCCCACTCGGTTCTGGCCGCCGCCGTCGAAGCGAGGCACGTAGGCGGCCCAGGCGCTGCCGATCGGGTGGAGGAACAGGATATCGGCGCTGAAGCGGCCCTGGGAGCAGAGGTACCCCGCGCGAGCGAAGTAGTCGTTGGCCAGCTTGTAGTGGGGCCAATAGGTTTGGTGGTAGCTGATGGTGGGCGGGTAGTCGCGCTTCTGCTCTCCCTTCATGGTGTAGAGGGTTAGGTGCTGGCAGAGGAACGTTATGCCCAGTGCGAAGTGGAAGTCGGCGATCCACTTCTGATCCTCAAAGGTCATGCTGTGGCCGCTTACGCCGAAGATCTCGCAAAGCACGCGGGGCCTACCGAACTGGTGAGCCACGCTTGAGCATTGCTTAAGTGTAAGCGGATCGTTGATATTGCGGCCCAGGTGGTCTATGCCTGGCGTCTGCATCCACTCATAGTGGGGCATGGCGGCGCCGATGACATGGATCTGGGATTCCAGGTTATCCTCCGCCAGGTAATGGCCGGTCATCTTGAGGCCGAGCTTGTGGCATCTTTGGGCGTACGGCTTGGTAAACGCCTCCACGAAACGGAGCGTGGCTGCGCGCCAGAAGTCGTACCGGACGGCGCTGGCATCTGGCCCATCGAAGTAGAGGAGTGGGAGCTTCTCGAGCAGGTCGTAGCCGTAGAGCGACCTGAAGTAGTCGGGCAGGCCCGCGGTCCAGGGGATGGCCCGGCCGGAGTCGCCGCCGATGTAGTTGGGCTCGTCGGTGAATATGCCGGGCATCCACTCGCCGAACTCGCCGCCGAACTCCTTTGCGTAGGCATCGTGAGTGAGCTGAAGGAAGCGCTCCACGGCGGCGGGGTTCAGTAGGTCGGCGTAGGTTTCGCCGTTGTACCAGTTGCTCTTGGCGGCCAAGTGCAGTTTGAACGCAACAAGGCGCTCGTTTTCTGCCAGCGAGACGGTGGGAGAGGCAACGCGCGAGAAGCTGTGCAGGGATCCATCTCCCGCCGAGGCGACGCGGTACACGGCGATGGTGTCTGCATCCGCGAGGGCCGACGCCAGCGCTGCGGGATCGAGCGCCTCCATCCTGGCGAAGCGGGCGCGAAACTCGTCGTTATTCGCGGTGACGAGCCCGCCAGCGAAGCCGCTTGGCCATTTATCCTCGTCATAGAGCCACGACTCAGTGCCGACGCGCTTTCCCTCTTCCAAGCAGGCGCGTATGCAGTCCATCCATTCCTTAGACAAGTAGGGCGTATCCAAGCCCACGCGGGAATGCATGAAGTAGCCGCCAAAGCCCTGACGGGCGAACTCACGCACCTGCCATTGGAGCTCGGATGGCTTCAGCGCGTCGTTCCAGGACCAGAATGGGGATGGGCGATACTCCTTCCCCGGGTCTGCGAACTGCTTAGGATCCACGGTGTTCTCCTTACGCTGTTGGGCTACGCGCGGTTCCCGTTCCGGGATGGACCGGCTCCGCCTGGCCGCTGCATGCGCGCTCCCAGCTGCGATGAGCACGCTGGCCAGCGGCACGCCGGCCAGCATACCTCCGGCTGCAAGCATACACCCTCTGATCTTTGGCAGAGCCCGCGCGCGATCTAGTTTGGCGCAGCCGGTGCGCTGGCTGGCGCAGAGCCAGCCGGGCCGCTCATAGGCACCTTGTACGGCAGCACCCCGGCCTCCTTTCGCTGGGCGCCAGCGAGCATGGGGAGCATTGACGGAGGGGCCGCGTGTGGGACCTCCCCTCCCATGCCAGCCATCTGGCGGTAGTTTTCCATAGCGCATGCCAGGCTCCTTCCGCACATCGCATTGTTCCCCAAAGCGCTCACGGGCCCGTCTTGTGGCAGACTGCGGCCGGATGCGCCTGGTCCCGGGGTGACCCAGGAGCGTGGGCCCTCGATCCTGGTCTGCAGCTGAGGGCTGGCGGGGGGTTGCCCTCGCCCCGGCCCATTGTGTGATGGAAAAGGCAGTGGGGCAATGCTCGTAGTTGCCCTCACTTTTGGCCTGCAACCGAAGGCAGGGAGCTGCCCTCACCCCGGCTCCGCCACCCCTCTCCCACTTGCGGGGAGAGGGGGTGTGGGGGGAAGTGAGCGAGGTGTTGCTGCGTCGTGTAAGCCTGTGAGGCGCGGGAGGCTCCCCCTCTCCCCAAGCTTGCGCCGTGGGAGAGGGGGCTGGGAGGTGAGGGGAAGCGAGAGGGGAGCTGGGAGGAGCGTGTAAGGTTGCGACTGCTTCGTTCGAGCCAGTGAGGCGCGGGAAGCGTTCCCTTGACATGCACTCAAGCCTGCCCATTGACTCCGCCACGCACATGGTGCTACACTCCCGAGTGGCCGGGGGACCCAACCAACATAGGGGCGTTCCATTCCAAAGGAGCCCAAGATTGGCCGGTACACATACCGACTCTCCCCGGCGTCGCGGGGCTGACGTGCCGTGAGGTAGGTTAGCCCCATCTTTCTCGGCCCGCCCACACCGCGCCACCAGCTCAGAGGCGCGTGCCCCCGCCTCTCCCACACGGAAACGCCCTCCCATGCCAGGCGTGCGTCGTCCCCCAAGCCTGGGTACACTGTAACTGCGAGTGCACTGGCCGCCGAGTTGCCGCACCCCGAAGTCGGTTTGACAAGCCTTATGCTCGATGGCATAATGGGATGCGGCGCCACCGCCCTCGTCACCAGTACCGATGGGCATCAACGCGGTCTGCCAATCCAACACTTCGGTTTAGGCGGCTACGTGCGGCTTGAGCATTGCTGCCACGACCACGCAGTTCCTTCTTCCTTCCGGATCGCCGTTTCAAAGCTCACTAAGCAACTGGAGGTGGGAATCATGGCCGAGGCATGGGGAGGTCCCCTAGAGCGGATAGACGAGTTCCGCTGGCGAATCCCGAGCGGCTACAAGCCGGAGATGCGGACGGACGGCATCATCTTCGCCACCGACGAGATGATCCGGCAGATCCGTGCGGATCAGGCGCCCGAGCAGGTGGCCAACGTAGCCTGCCTGCCTGGCCTGGTGGGCCCATCCCTGGCCATGCCCGATATCCACTGGGGCTACGGATTCCCCATTGGCGGGGTTGCCGCCATGGACGCGGAGACCGGCGTCGTATCGCCCGGCGGGGTGGGCTACGACATCAACTGCGGTGTGCGCCTGCTGAGAACAGATCTCACCATCGACGACGTTAGGCCGCGCATCGCGGAGCTGGTGAACCAGCTGTTCCGAGACGTCCCCAGCGGCGTGGGCTCGGAGGGTCGCATTCGCATCTCGGAGGCAGAGCTGGCGCAGGTGGCCAAGCGAGGAGCGGAATGGGCCGTCAGCAACGGCTACGGCCTGCCGGAGGACCTGGAGGCCACTGAGCAGGGCGGGGTAATGCCCGGCGCGGACCCGGCCGCCGTGAGCGAGAAGGCCGTGAAGCGCGGCAGGCCGCAGCTGGGCACGTTGGGTGCCGGCAACCACTTCCTCGAGATACAGGTGGTTGACGAGGTGTTCGATTGGGACGTCGCCAAGGTCCTCGGCATCGAGCAGGAGGGACAGATAACGGTGATGATCCACACCGGCTCCCGCGGCTTTGGCTACCAGGTGTGCGACGATTTCCTCGTCACTATGCAGACTGCCGTCGCCAAGTACGGCATTCAGCTGCCGGACAAACAGCTTGCCTGCGCCCCCATCAACTCGCCGGAGGGGAGGCAGTACCTGGCCGCGATGGCATGCGCCGCCAACTACGCTTGGGCAAACCGCCAGGCCATCGCCCATTGGACCAGGGAGGCCTTCGAGCGTGTGCTTGGCCGGAAAGCCGGTGACCTGGGTGTTCGCCAGGTGTACGACGTGGCACACAACATCGCCAAGATGGAAGAGCACGAGGTGAACGGCCGCCGCAAGCTGGTGTGCGTGCACAGAAAGGGCGCAACCAGGGCGTTCCCACCCGGCCACGAGGCGGTGCCGAAGCGCTATCGCAGCGTTGGGCAGCCGGTGCTCGTGCCGGGCGACATGGGCCGCTGCTCGTACCTGCTGGTGGGCACTCAAAGCGCCATGAGCGAGACCTTCGGCTCAACGTGCCACGGCGCGGGACGCATGCTCAGCCGCCATCAGGCGCTTAAGGTAAGCCAGGGCCACAACCTAACCAAGGAGCTTGCCGATCAGGGCATCACCGTTAGGGCGGCCAGCAAAGGCACGTTGGCCGAGGAGGCCCCAGTGGCGTACAAAGACGTGGAGGACGTTGTTGCCGCGGTGAGCGGGGCCGGCATCTCCAAGAAGGTGGCGCGGATGCGGCCGATCGGCGTCGTCAAGGGTTGATGGAAAGGAGCTACGCGGTCGGAGCCCGCCAGCTGCATCCGTGCGGGTGCGGCTGAAGTGGGCCGACCGTATGCATGATGCGGCGGGCGATTGGGCACCTCCTTACAGACGTATCGCACCTGCTTAGGAGCCTATGGGGCCTCGCACTTGTGGCGCTCTTCGCGGAGCTGGGGTACGCCGTCATGCAGATGGCCGCGCTACCCCTGTACCTCAGATCCGCCTTCAGAATGTCCGATGGTCGGCCGCTTGAGGCGTGGATCATCGGGCTTATCATCTCAACGTTCCTCATAACCGAGACGGCGTTCAAGGTGCCGTTTGGCGTTCTAAGCGACAGGTACGGTAGGAAGCCGTTCATCGTTGGGGGCACGCTTATCGCCGGCCTCACCCCCTTTGTGATGCGCGTGGTGCACTCGCCCTACGCCTTTCTGCCGCTAAGGGCGCTGGATGGCGTTGGGGCGGCGGCGCTGTGGCCCACCGTCTTCGCCTCCGTGGCCGCGCTCAGCACCGACGACAGGCGCGTAGCCGCGATGAGCATCTTCAACATGACCTACCTCATCGGCGTGGCCCTGGGGTTGCCGGTCTACTCCCTCGTTTACGCGAACGTGCGGCACCACTCAGATGTCTTCCTGGTTGTCAGCGCCGCCTTCCTCACCGCCACGGTTCTGGGCATCGCGCTCGTTCCTGCGGTGCCACGCGGCAAAGCGGACGACCCGGACGGGGTTGCGGAGAAGCCCCTTTCCCTGAAAGAGGCCATCAGGTTGGCACAGACGAACCGCACGATCCTTGTGATGATGGTGCTGTCGCTGATCTACACGCTTGGCACAACGCTTCTGTCTGGCATGCTAAGCCTGTACGCCAAGGAGGTTATCGGGCTAAGCGAGGACAGGATTGGGCTCATCTTCCTGGGCCCGGGGTTGGTTGTGGTGCTGCTTTCCATCCCGCTCGGGTGGCTGGGCGGACGATGGGGTAGAGTGAAATCGGTGCGGTTTGGGATGGCCGTTGCGGCGGCCGCGATGTGGCTGATACCGCACACGCGGTCACTGGCCTCGCTGACTGCCATCGCGGTGCCGCTGGTGATAGGCTTTCTCATGGCGTTGCCCGCGTGGATGGCGATGGTTACCGAGGCAGCTCCACCGGGACAGCAGGGGGTGGTGGTGGCGGCGGTAACCACCGCGCAGGGGATCGGGGCGATGGTGGCACCGGCGATCGGGGGACGTCTGTACGATTGGCATCCCACGTGGCCGTTCTACGCCTCCGCCATGCTCCTTACGTTGGCGTTGGCCATCGCGTTCACGTATTTCCACGAGCCCAACAAAGGTTTGCGATGATTGCGGACATCATACCCTTAGCTCTGGCCCTTGTGGTGCTTCTGCTGGGAGCAGAGCTGTTCACCAACGGGATCGAATGGTTCGGCAAGCGCCTTGAGCTGGCGGAGGGCGCGGTTGGCAGCGTCCTCGCCGCGGTCGGCACGTGCCTGCCGGAGACGCTCATCGCCATCTCCGCCATACTGTTTGCGCGCGGCCAGGAGGCGAGCGGAGTGTCCATCGGGGCCATACTCGGGGCGCCCTTTATGCTCGCCACCCTGGCGATGTTCGTAACCGGTGTGTCAGTCCTCGCCTTCGCCCGTCGACGTGAGCGCGGCCGCAGGATGCAGATCAACGCCAAGCTGATGTCCAACGACCTTATGTACTTCCTCATCGTGTTCTCGCTTGGCGTGGGCGCATCGTTCCTGCCTCACCATGCAATGAAGATCGGGGTAGGCATCCTCCTCGTGGCGCTGTATCTCATCTATCTGAAGCACATGTTCAGCATAGAGGGCGACCTTGGCGAAGACATGCATCCGCTCCACTTCGACCGGATCCGCCTGCGGGTGGTGAACGGCCTGCGAGCGGTGGTGGCGGAAGACGAGGACGCGCCGCCGGACCAGCCGCAGCACCGCGTGCGCTTTCGCCTAATAACGAGCCAGGTTTTGGCCGGCCTGTTGCTGATAATGGGCGGCGCCTACGTGTTCGTCCACAGCCTGGAGGGCCTGGCCGTGAGCCTGGGGGTCTCCACGTTGGTGTTGTCCGCCATCATAACGCCGGTGGCAACTGAGCTGCCCGAGAAGTTCAACTCGGTAACGTGGGTGCGCAGGGGGAAAGACACGCTTGCGCTGGGCAACATCACCGGAGCGATGGTGTTCCAAAGCAGCGTACCGGTGGCGATAGGGCTGGCGTTCACGCCGTGGCTGCTAGACGCGCGGGCGGTGAGCATGTCGGTTCTGGCGGTGGCGTCCAGCCTGGTGATTCTGCTGGGCCTCACCATTCGCGGCAGCCTAAGCCCATGGGCTCTGCTTACCGGCGGGGCCTTCTATGCCGTATTCGCCGTGTGGGTTGTTGGCTAGGCGGCAGCGGAAGTACGCATGGCGGCGAGCTCTTGGCGTGGTTTGCTCTTCCGCCTGCACTCCGCGATCGGGTACATCCCTTAGGGAACAAGCCCGTGAAACCCTCGGGGGCTGTGCAGACCGGTGTCGGAGCGACCCGGACGCCGGAGCCCGCCAACGCCTCTTGGCACAATCCTCGGGCAACGTGCTTCCGCACAGCGCCAACCAGGCCCAGCCAACCAGGGGTCCGTCGCTGCACAGGGCCCTGCACCACACCGGAAAACCCGCTTCAGTTTGACACCACCCGTCGCTCGTGATATACTCAGGACGGCGGAAGCGTGGCCACCGACGGTCGCCAGCTTGCGTTTGGCCCGAAAGGTTACATCGGCGTCTTGCCCAGCTGCACCGAGGTCTTATAGCTGTGTATTACGTTTTGCTTACCATCCAGGCTCTGTCATGCATCGCCCTGATCGTGGCCGTGATGTCCCAAACCACCAAGAGCGAGGGGCTATCTGGCACCATAGGCGGGCATACCTCTGCATCATTCAAGTTCAAGCCGGGGTTCGAAGAGCAGCTAGATAACATCACCAAGTGGTGCGCCGTGGTGTTCCTCGTGGCCAGCTTCTTGGTTGCTGTGGTTGGCCGCCATTAGGCTTGTGCCGACCGATCTGCGTGTTGACGCCCTTACGCTGCCACGTTATAATCGGTTGTGAGGGGATATGGTGGAATTGGTAGACACGCTGTCTTGAGGGGGCAGTGGCTAACGCCGTGAGAGTTCGAGTCTCTCTATCCCCACCATTGCCAGTGCACACCGCGGCCAAAGCCCACGGGCTTCAGGCCGCTTGCTGTTTCTGGGAGCTCCCATGCCCGATAGCTCAAGAGAGACGCTGCTGGTCTGCGATACCTGCGGCAGGGAAGCCGCGATGGTGTCTCGCGTCGTGATCGATCGCGGCTACAACCGGGCCGACGCCAAGCCGCTTTGGAACTGTCCAGATTGCTTCCGCCGCAAGGAGGAGCAAAGGCTCGCCGCCGCGTCCGCCCTGCCATCGCCAGACGCTTCCACTCAATGCCACAGCTAGCCCTTGCCGCCATCTGCCACGACGCCGACGCGCAGCTTGCCGAACACGTTGCCGCCGAGGGACCCCGTATCGCCGGCCTTTACTCCCGCCTCGTGTGCGCCGCAACGTACCAGACCAGCCCCCATACGCTGGACGCACTCCGCGCCGCTGGTTTCGCCGTTAGCTGCCTTCGCGTGGGCTATCCCGGCCTCCAGCGCACCCACGCCCTCTGGCTTGCCCTTCAGCACGGCGCCCAGTTCGTCCATTGCGCAGACCTCGATATCGTCCTCCACTGGTCGGCGCGCTACCCAGACGAGCTCCAGCGCGTACTCGCTGAGATTCCCAACCACGACTTCCTCATCCACGGCCGCACCCGCCGCGCGTCCCAAACGCGGCCCCGCCACATCGTGGAGACCGAAGCGATCGGCAACCGCGCCTTCTCTCTCCTGCTCGGCATGGATGTGGACGGCATGGTGGGCTCTCGCGGCCTCTCCAGACGGGCCGCGGAGATAGTGGTGCAACACTCCGAGGCAACCGGCTTCCAAACCGATATGGAGTGGCCGCTCTTGGTCCGCCGGCTCGGGGGCATGCAGATCGGCTACCAAGAGCTCGATACGCTCGACTGGGAGACCCCCGATCGATCCGCCGCGCACATCGCCGAGGCGGGCGGCCTGGAGGAGTGGAAGCGTGCCATGGACCAAGATCCCGCGCTTTGGCTGCATCGCCTGACCATCGCCACGGAGGAGGTTCGGGCCGCCATTCGCGCAATCCAGCAAACCGAAAAGTGATTGGAGGCATCGATTGAACTACAGGACGCTGGGGCGCACCGGCCTGAGCGTCTCGGAGGTGGGGTTTGGCGGGGCGCCTGCGGGCATCCGCAACTACCTGGAGCCTTGGGACGCGGGCTCTTCCGAGGCCGCCAGCTCGGTGGTGGCCGCCCTGAACCGTGCGCTGGACCGGGGCATCAACTACCTGGATACCGCGCCCGGCTACGGCGACGGCGTTGGCGAATCCATCTTCGGGGAGGTGGTGGCCAGGCGCCGCGGCGAGTGCATTCTGGCTACCAAAACGGGCGCCCGCGATCCGCACACCATCCGCGAAAGCCTCGAAGCCAGCTTGAGACGGTTGCGCACCGATTGCGTCGATCTGCTTCAGTTCCACGGCGGCTGGTATCCCGACGACGAGGTGGCCCGCATACTGGACGGGGGCGCCCTCGAAGAGATGCTTCGCCTCAAACGCGACGGAAAGACGCGCCTCATCGGCCTTACGGCGGAGGGGCCGTCCGGCGGCGTCTCTCGCCTCATCGCCACCGGCCAGTTCGACGTGCTTCAGGTGCGCTACAACCTGATGTACCAGCACACCTGCGACCACGTGAACCCCGGCCAGGGCGTTATGTGGGAGGCCGAACGCCAGGGGATGGGCATCGTTACCATGCGAACCCTAACCAGCGGCGCCTTCCAGAAGCTCGTGCACCGGACATTCCCGGCCGCCGCGGGCGCCGTGGACCTAGATGCGGTCCTTCTGGGCTATGTGTTGTCCAATCCGTTGGTAGACGTGGCCCTCGTGGGGATGCGAAGGCCAGAAGAGGTGGACCGCAACGTGGCCGCGTCCGCCAATCCCGCCTTCAGAGTTGACTTGGCGGAGCTGCACCACCGCTTCGTCTCCGCCACCGATGGGTAACCGCGCACCGGCACCCAATGTGCCACCCGCTGGGCCGGTTCGCCGTTGAGCTAGCTGGGGTAACTTGAGTACGAGCAGTGTGCAGATGCGCGTCTATCTGAACGCCAAGGAGAGCGGTCTGATCCGCTTGGGTGCCGCGGACTCCCGTGCGCACCAGCGATCCCGCACGCCGCTGTGGGGTGATACGCTATGCCTGAGGCCGTAGCCATGGGGCGCCGCCCTTTTGCAATGGGACAGCAGAGGGTTACCGATAACCTGGATCAGCTGCTGGAGGTGTTGCCTCCAGACATACGCGAAAGCCTAACCAGACAACCAAACACCGAGGAGCTGCTGGAAGTGGTGCTGGACCTGGGGCGCGAGCCGGAAGCGCGCTTCCCAGACCGCGCGGTTTTCCTATTGGAGCGGCCGGTGATCGATGACGATATCGAGTTCGTGACCGACCGCGTGGGGGAGTTCGGCAAGGACAATCGGGCCGGCATAGCGCGGACCCTTCACCGCATCTCGGCAATCCGCAACCGCCAGGGCAAGGTGGTTGGCCTCACCTGCCGCATCGGCAGAGCCGTGTACGGCACCATCGACATCATCCGCGACGTCGTGGAATCCGGCCGCAGCATCCTAATGCTCGGCAGGCCGGGGGTGGGAAAGACAACCAAGCTACGCGAGATGGCCAGAGTGCTTTCCGAGGAGTTCGGAAAGCGCGTGGTCATCGTGGACACGTCCAACGAGATCGCTGGCGACGGCGACATACCACATCCCGCCATCGGCCGCGCCAGGCGCATGCAGGTTGCCGAGCCGAATCAGCAGCACGCGGTGATGATCGAGGCGGTTGAGAACCACATGCCAGAGGTGGTTGTGATCGACGAAATCGGCACCGAAGCAGAGGCATATGCGGCCCGCACCATAGCCGAGCGAGGCGTGCAGCTCATCGGCACGGCGCACGGCAACTCCCTCGAAAACCTTCTGATGAACCCCACCCTGAGCGACCTTGTGGGCGGGATCCAGGCGGTTACCCTCTCGGACGAGGAGGCCAAGCGCCGCGGGACGCAGAAAACGGTGCTGGAGCGCAAGGCACCTCCCACCTTCGACGTGGTGATCGAGATAATGGAGGTCGATAAGCTGGCCATCCACCACAACGTGATGGAGACGGTGGACCAATTTCTGAGGGGCCACCAGCCCAGGCCGGAGATCCGCGTTCGCAGCGCCGACGGCCAGGTGCAGGTAGTTCAGGAGGCTCCGGACCGCGCGGCCATCCTGGCTGAGAAGGCCTCCGCCGAGCGCGAGGAGCTGTCCATCGCGAGCCGGTCGCGCGTCTCAACCATCCCCCAGTCCAAAGCGAACGCGGACGACGGGGAGCAGCGCACCATCGTCAGAATCTTCCCGTACGGGGTTGCCAGAAGCCGCCTCGAGCGGGCAATTGCGGACCTGCATGCGCCAGCCGTGGTTGCCAGAGACATGGCCAGCGCAGACGCCGTGATCGCCCTGAAGGCCCACTACCGCCGTGAGCCGGGCAAGCTGCGCGAGGCCCTCGGCAACAACATCCCGATGTTCCTGGTCCGCAGCAACACATACGCCCAGGTTGCAAACGTCATCAAAGAGATGTTCCAGGTTTCCGAAACCGACGACGAGGCGCTTGCCCTGCGCGACGCGGAGGAGGGTGTGGGGCGGGTAATGGAGATGGGCCAGCCAGTGGAATTGCTGCCGCAGAACGCGTACCTGAGGCGACTGCAGCACATGCTGGTTCAGAAATACTCGCTCTCTTCCGAATCCGTTGGAACTGAGCCCTACCGGCGCGTGCGGATAAGCAAGCCGTGAAGCGAGGGCTGTTCATCACGCTTGAGGGCCCAGAAGGCGCCGGGAAGACGGTTCAGGCGGCGCGTTTGTGCGAGGCTTTGGAGGCGGATGGCTTGCCCTACGTGTGTACCAGGGAGCCCGGCGGCTCTCCGGCGGCCGAGCGCCTCCGAGAGGTGGTCCTCCACGAGGAGGTTCCGCCATCCGCCGAAGCTCTCATCTTCCTGGCGGCGCGCGCCATCCACGTGCAGAACCTGATCAAGCCCGCCCTCGCGGAGGGCCGCATCGTCATTTGTGATCGCTTCACGGACTCCACCATAGCCTACCAGGGCTACGGGCTGGGCATCGACCTAGAGCTGCTGAGGCAGATGTGCGCCTTCGCCGCGGGCGGCCTGGAGCCGGACCTTACGCTGCTGTTGGACCTGCCTCCCCAGGTTGGCATCGCCAGGCGCTATGCGGGCGGCAGGAACCGAGCTGGCGGACAGCTAAGCCTAACTTGGGACGAAGACGGGCTTCGGGAGCGGGAGAAGGCGCGTTCCCGCATTGAGGAGCGCGCCCTCTCCTTTCACAACCGTGTAAGGGAGGGGTTCTTGGCCGAGGCTCGCAGGCATCCGCAGCGCTTCCGCGTGATCGACGCCAATCGATCGCCAGACGAGGTGGCCGCGGAGCTGATCCGCCTAGTGCGAGAGGCGATCGCCAGTGGCGGCCCCGCATCTTGATGGGCGGCAGCACATGCGTCCCGCGGGAGACTCTGCACCATGAAGCTCGTTGTAACCGTCATACACGACCGAGACAAGCACAAGACGATGGACGCCCTTCGGCGCGCCGGGTTCAAGTTCACCCAGGTGGCCAGCACGGGCGGCTTTCTCCGAGAGGGCAATGTCACCCTGCTCGTAGGCACCGAGGACGAGAACGTAGAGCAGCTCCTCTCCCTCATCGGCGAGAGCTGCAAAACCCGCGAGCAGTTCGTTAACCTGCTGCCGCCCGATACCTCTCAGGTTGGTGCTTTCATTCCAAGCCCCGTGAAGGTGCTGGTTGGTGGGGCAATCGCCTTCGTGCTCAACGTCGAGCGCTTCGAGCGATTCTGATGCCATTCGATCGGTTGGTGGGCCAGGAGGAGGCAGTTCGCGTGCTACGCGGATGCCTCTCCTCAAGCAGGATCGGCCACGCGTACCTCTTCTATGGTCCGGCGGGCACCGGAAAGTCGCTTGCCGCCAACCTCTTCGCCCAGGCCATCAACTGCGATGCGGGCGGCCCGGACGCGTGCGGGCGGTGCCTCTCCTGCGTCAGAACCGAGCATGGCAGCCACCCAGACCTGCATATCCTCGCGCCCGGCACGGAGAAGGGCGAAAACGTGGGCATCCAGCAAATGCGAGACCTGAGGAGCGACGTGCACCTGCGTCCAAGCCTGGGTCGCCGCAAGGTGTACATCGTGCCGGAGGCAGAGCGCCTAAGCCCGCCAGCAACGCATACCGTGCTCAAAACGTTGGAGGAGCCGCCTCCGTACGTCACCATAATCCTCATCGCGCCGGACCCGGCCGATCTGCTGCCCACCGTGGTGTCTCGGTGCCAGCTCGTTCGGTTCACGCCCGAGCCGGTTGACGTGGTGACGGATGCGCTTGTGGCCAGAGGGGTTCCGCGGGAGACCGCGATGCTGGCCGCTGCGTACGCCGAGGGGCGCGTTGGCGCCGCCATCCGCCTCGCTGCCGACACCGCCGAGCTTGCGCGCCGCGCCAAGGTGCTTGATCTGCTTCAGGGCCTTGCCAACGCGGATAGGAGGTCGGCGCTGAGGCTGGCGGAGGACCTCCAGAAGCTGGGCGCCACCGCCCGTAGGCCCAAGGCCGCGGACGCGCCGGGCGACACCACCGCCGAGCCGGACCTTGCCGATTCGGACGAGGATGGCGACGAGGAGATGGGCGCCGTAGCCCCAGCATCTAAGTCCGACCTGCAGTCCGTGGTGGACGTGGCCGCCTCGTGGTACCGAGACCTGCTGCTGATGAAAGCGGCCGGTCCAGACGCCGCGGTGCGAAACGTGGACCGCCTGGATGCCCTGCGCAGCGCGGCGCAGAGCGTGGATTCCGATTACGTGCAGAGGGCGCTGGACGCGCTGGTTCGCACCAGGTATCACCTGGACAGAAACGCCAACGCGCGCCTTGCGATGGAGCGCCTGGTGCTTGCCCTGGCGCCGGAATGGCCGCGGACGTAGCTCCTCGCCAACCCCCGACGGTGGGAGCAGCGCGGCCTGCGGTGTGCATACGAAGCCCTGATGCTCTCGCGGAAGCACCTGCCCAAGGGGTTCGCGCTTACCAGCTCATGGCAGACCGCTGGAGCCGGGTTTTCCTCCTGGTAGATCGCCCCGCTCGCCAACCCCCGTTCAATGGCAGCAGCTGCGCCTCGTCGCAACCCACCAATGCGAGCAAGATAGGCTGGACGAGATCCGGCTTCACAGCCAGCTTCCGCATCGGGCGGGGGCAATCGGTATAGTACCCCTCTTCTGGCTTGCCATGTGAGCCAGCAAACCGCGCTTCTCCGTTTCCCGGCGCCAACCGAGCCTCTGAGCCTTGCCAGCCACGCCCAAGCTTGCGAACGGGTCCACCTCGCGGAGGGCCTATTGCGCTGCGGCGCGGGCAATGGCATGCAGCTGCTCCGGCACGCCCTGCTTCAGCTTTCGCTTGACGATCCAGCACGGAGTCCAGCGCGCAGGCTGCAGCTCCACCTCGTACTCCAGAAGCACGGCGCCGTCTGACCAGCTGCGCACGCGCCAGGCGCCCTCCATGCGCCTCATATCTCCGTCCACGGCACGGAACCGGACGGCTTCCGGCGGCTCCTCGGTTACCGCCAAGGTTACCGCTGCTGATAGGCCCAGCGCCTCGTCCAACCGAGCCACCTGGTGCACAAGCTTCTCTCCGTTGTTGTGTCCTACCACCCGGCTCTCCACCATGCCCGGAACCACGTCCGCCAGGTGATCGTAGTCGGTGATAGTGCGCCAGACGTCCTCGCTGGAGGCGGGCACCCGCACGTAGGCTCGCAACCTGACGCTGCAGTTCACCCCTGCCTGCAGCCATACCACGGCCTCGCCAGCGTTGATGCGCCTCGTCACCTCCGGCGGGAGCCGATCCATCTGACGCCCATCCCTCACCAGCATTCCAGCCATCCTCCCAACGCTCCCGGTCCGTTCGGGCCGGGGCGAACAACGTAAGGCACATGGGTTGCTGAAGGCGCAACCATGCAGTTGATTCAACGCCACGCCACCCAGCCCTGCATGGTGCACGTCGCCGCACAGTGGGAATTGCCCTCACCACCTGGCGTGCGGACTGCCCGTCGTCCCTCCGGAGCCCGGCGGGGCGCCAGGCGCCCTCACCCCGGCTTCGCCACCCCTTGTATGGTAGTAGAAGAGGCGGTGATGGGCATCACCTCACCCCGGCTCCGCCACCCCTCTCCCACTTACCGGGAGAGGGGAGCTGGGAGGAGGGTGTGAGGTGTGGTTGGTTGTGTAAGCTACTGGGACGCCGGAGGCTCCCCCTCTCCCCAAGCTTTGCGCGGTGGGAGAGGGGGCCGGGGGGTGAGGGGAAGTGGGATAGTGGTTGTCCTCGTGCCCTC
>Ga0315298_1004922_pt1 | contig 19451 bp, 21 predicted proteins | sample WHS_1_MG_FD_203077 | JGI IMG/M metagenome (GOLD analysis project Ga0315298, IMG submission 203077) | Extremophilic microbial mat communities from Washburn Hot Springs, YNP, Wyoming, USA - WHS_1_MG | ecosystem: Environmental > Aquatic > Thermal springs > Hot (42-90C) | place: USA: Wyoming...
AAGAGACGTGAAGCAAGAACAGGTGACAATTGCAAGAAGAGATACCTCCGAAAGGTACGTTGTAAAGGAAGAAAAAGTTGTTGAGACAGTGCAGCAGCTCCTCGAAGCAATTCAAAACAACCTATTCCACAGAGCCAAAAAATTCTTGGAAGAGATGATAACTCCGGTAAAAACATATGAGGAATTCAAACAAGTCTTGAAAGAGAAAGGTGGATTCATAAAGGCTTCTTGGTGTGGTAGCCAAGAATGCGAGGAAAAAATAAAGGAAGAAACAAGCGCAACTATTAGGCTCGTTCCCTTTGAAAGGGAAGAGCCATTCTCCAACTGCATTTACTGTGGCAAGGAGGCAAAGGAAGTTGTCTATTTTGCGAAATCATACTAGCATTGCGTCGCTGTCCGTCGCCTCTTTTTCACTCCCACAGCTTGACGCGTTTCTTAAGCTGTTTCGCAACATCCTTTAAACCAAGCTTTTCAAGCGTTGTTTTTGTTGGAATCCCCCTCTCATCCCAACCTCTCTTTCGGTAGTATATATTTAGCATAACCTCGTATTTTGTCTTGTCAAGTTTTGCGCCTTTCAGGTTGCCCTCCGTAAGCGGTTCTTCAAACCATCTAGCTGGTGGAAAGTCCATTTCTCGACTCCAGTTCTTGCCGTACTCGCGCACCCAAAACGCGCGAATTAGCGTGTACACTCTGTCGGCTATAAGGTTTAGTTCATCCCATCCCATCTCAAGACCAGTAGCCGCGTATAGAAACTTTGGGTACCATTCAAGCTCAAAGCCAAGCTCAATCCATGGAAGCCTACAAACGGTGGCACATTCAAAAAAGCCTCCCCGAATGCGCTGGAACTCTATAACTTTATCAACCTTCTCCTCGCTGTATCTTTCTCTTCCAACCTTGACCTCCCAGGATATGACCCATGCATCCTTGTGGTGAGCCCCAATGGGGCTTGTAGCGTAAGAAAGAGCCATAGCTGGTGCAGCGTGGCAATCATAAGCTGAAATCTCTAAACCTTTAACATGCATGGCCCAACGGCTCGAGTTTCCCCCGATTTTTTCGGCAGCAAAACGCACGCCTTCAGCAAGAGTAGCGCCGATACCACGCTTATATGCAATGTCCTCAATTAAAGCCCTCGCAGCCTTATAGTCCCCCCACGGAATTTTTTCACTAATTAGTCCCTTTTCGGAAGCCTCCATTGCAAAGCCTATAACATTGCCTAATGAAATCGTGTCTAAGCCGAATTCATCTGCCATTCTGTTGAGAGCTGCAACCTTCTTTAAGTTGCCAATGCCAATGTTTGATCCCAGCATGGCGACATTTTCATAGTCAAGTTCAGACTCCTTGCGGTCGGCATCTTTAACGGCGTTGCCACAAGTCATGTTACAGTTAGGGCAGCCCCTTTTGGAAGACTTAATCTTCTCCATAGAAAAGCCGCCTATGGCTTCAGCATCCTCAAAAACTCCCTCGCTGAAATTGTACGTAGGTAAGACGTTGTTTTCCTGGCTCCATTCAATGGTCATCATGGTTCCTTGACGTTTCCAGAAGGCATAATTCGGCTTTGTTAAAATCTCTCTATAAGCTTCTGCGCCAAGTTCCTTCAAATCCTTTGGATGAGCGGCCAACATCTCACCGCTGCCAACAATGACAACGGCCTTTAAGTTTTTGGAACCCATAACCGCACCCATACCGGGTCTTCCACCACCCCTCCCTTTCTGAGAGACAATATTAGCGAAGCGCACAAGGTTTTCTCCGCCTTGCCCAATCACAAGGATTCCAGCAGTTGCTCCATAAACGCCCCGTAGTCTATCCTCAGTTTCGAAAGCATTTAAACCCCAAAGTTCCTTAGCGTCCAAAAATTCCACAGTGCTATCTTCAATTAGCAGAACAGTTGGTGCTTCAGCCTTTCCTTCGATTATTACCGCGTCATAGCCAGCCCTACGCATTTGAACCGCAGCATAAGTTCCAATATTTCCATCACCATAGCCGCCTGTCAACGGGCTTTTGGCTGCAACAACCATTTTCCCGCTACTTGGCAAGGCAAAACCAGTCAAAGGACCAGTTGCAAATACCAGCCTGTTCTCAGGTGAAAGAGGATCTACACCGGGTTTCAGTTCATCCCACAAGATTTTAGCTGCAAAGCCTCTTCCACCTAAAAAATTTCTTGCCATTACGGCGTCGTATTCTTTAACACTAGCCTTCTGTTTGGTTAGGTTCACTCTTAAGAATTTGCCATTCCAACCATACATGATGCATCAACTTCGATGTAAACAGCATACATATCACATTTTAACGTTAATAAAATTCACTGTTCAAAACAGCCTAAATTTGAAGTTTCTCCGGCTCAACATGCCTCTCTTTTATGCTTAAATCGCTAACCTTGAATTTTCTGCCACCATAAAGAAGCGCATACTCCTCACCATTGTAAAGGGCTGCAGCTATTCTGCCAATAGCATCCGCTTTCATAATGCCACTCCCACTGGCGCCACCGACAACAATTAAATCCCTCTCCTCAAAAATCACCGGATGCCCATCCAAAGTGTTAATTTCATAAAGTCCAGCAAAAGCAGAATATGGACGGCAATCCCTAAACTGGGGAAAATACTTTACAAGAACCTGGTATATCCCATACTGGTAGAAGTTTTTCTCAGGTTGCGGATCATCCTCAAGCTTAAAAGCCCTTGGAGAATCGTCAGCATAACTGAGCCAAAAGACCCCCTCCGTTGGAAAAGGCCTTATTAAAACTCTTGGTTTCGGTAAAATGGTGAAGGGGATACAGCCAACAGGATTAAAACCTTGCGTGAAAAGAAGCCGCCTTAAAAGTGGATTTTTGGCTTCAACCGCGAAAACTTGCCTCTTTTTAGGTTTTATAAAACATTCAATTCCTATATTGTCTAAAAGTTGAGGCATCCAAGCGCCAGCCGCCAAAACAGTCTTCTTAGCCCTAACTATCCCACAATTCGTTTTTACACCTGAAACTCTTGACTCTTGCCAGAAGAAGGGCTCCCCAGTTATTCCAAGAGGCTGACATGCTTCAACAACTAAGTCCTCAACTTTAACCCCATAGTGGATTTCCCCGCCAAGCCGTAAAAACTCATCCTCATAAAATTTAACGATGCAGTCAGCGTCTACAATTCCGGCCTTAGGGATAAAAATTCCCTTATAAACATCCTTTAATCCCATAAGCTCAGCCTCCTCATCCCCTCGCAACCTTATAGCTAATTCCAGTCGTTTGGCAAGTTCTTCAGCCTCATACTCCTCATATTTTAGGCTTTTAGCTGCCAACTCCTTCAAGATCGGAGCCATCTCTGCAAAATCATCCTCGCTTAAAAGCCACAAATACCCCACGAAAAACAACTTTAAGTCAACGCCAAGCTCTGTTTGCACATGACAATAAAAATCAACAGATGAGTCTGAAAGAACATAGTTTATAGGAGAGGAAAACAAACAGCGGAAAGCAGACATGCTTTTCGCGGTGCTTCCTTGTCCTGCTGCGTTAAGCTTGTCAACAACTAAAATCCTTGAATGCGGATTCTGCCTCTTAATATGATAAGCGGTTGATAAGCCAATAACGCCAGCTCCAACAATTACAGCATCATATTCGACCACAATTCTCCCTCAGCGCGCAGAGTTTAAAGAACGCCTAAAACATGTATTAGAAATTTGCCTTAAAAACTGTTCAAAAGGAATGTTTATCTATTTCAAAGGAATATGAGTTTAGAAACGCTTGGAATGTGAAAGTTATGAACGCGCGGACAAACGTGAAAGCTATTTCAACTCTTGCTATTGTGATTCTTATAATAATTTCGGCGATAGTGGGTGGAATAATTTCATATGCCTTCACAATCGCCTACTATGCTAGAAAACCTAAAGGGACCACCCTTACTATAACTGGCGTTTACATAAACAAAGACAACGTTAACCAGTTCACCATCAGTGTGCTAAACCCCTCATATTCGCCAACGGACGCCACAATATCCAGAATAGCAATAAGCCTCGAGGGTGAAACACAACTTTATGATGTTATTGAAACAGAACCATCCATCAGAAATGGAATGGTCGTCCCCATAGGCGAGTCCAAAAACATAACATGCATAAAGATTAGGAAAGATAACGCAAACGTCACGCTTGGAGAACTCATTGGCGGTTATGGTTTCGCTGGCAAAACTATGATCATACACGTGTTTTCTCCAGATTCTGCAGCCGCAAACATTAAGGCAAAGGCTCCTTACGTGGGACTTGATATAAATGAAAAGTTTGACTCAAAATTATCGTTTAAAACATTTAACATAACCCTGACAAATAATCCTCAATCAGAAGTTAACGTAACCATCAGCGACATAATGATTGCCGGAGTGGACGTTGTGAGCGTAGAACCTAATATAAGAGGACACGTGATTCCAAAAGGTGGCGAACCTGTCTGCTTCATGTTTAATGGAAGTTGGCATGGAGTTGTTAAAACATCAATCATTGTTTACACGGAACAAGGTTATGTTTTTCGCAAGGAAATTGAGCTTAAAAATGTTATAGCCGCAATTCAAAATGTAAGCTTCGATATTGAGCATAGAGACCACTTTAATGTAACAATTTTTAACTTTGCGGAATCCGCCCACTACGCAAATCTTACAATAATCAAATGTAAACTAGACAACGGAACCGACATCCCTGAAAAACTTTGCGATCCTCCTGTTGGAATAGCTCCAAACTCCACGGTCACCATCAGATATGACTGGAACTGGAACGACTATAGGGGAAGGAACATCACCGTTGTGGCTTATTTCCTCCAAGATTTCGAAACTCTACCATATACCGTGGCTACTCCGCCTCCAATAATAGTTAAAGTTTTGAACGAAACAAGCACTTTCAACTTAAAAGATAAAGGACACTTCAACCTAACAATTCAAAATCATAAATCTTCGCTTAACCCAATTACAATAAAACAAATTGTGGTAAACGAGACTGGAATAGTGCTAACTGGTACAGATGTAGATCCAGCGCTTCCATCCGAGTTGATTCAACCAGGTGATAACAGGACATTTTGCTGTACGTTAGATTGGACAACGCTGCCGCAAAATTACAGGAACTTGACATTAATAATATATGCAGAGGCAAACATAAATGGTGTACCAAAGAATTACACATTTTCCTTCAAATTTACCCTTCCTGTGGCAGAACTTAACATCACATCAGTAAACTGCGTTGAAATTAATGGAATAACGTACTTGAACGTGACTATTAAAAACATGGATTATTCCTTATGGGATCTCACAATGTCAAAAATTGCCATAGAAGTTGGAAATGCGTCAAATCCGCTGGAGTACATGCTACCTAAAAATCAAGTAAAAGTCAATGTGGGAGAGGAAATCTCCTTGGTGTGTCCGTTTGATTGGCAAAAATGCTTGAACATGGACATAGTTGTAACAGTTTTTACAGATGAAGCTGTGAAGGCATCGTTAATTTACCATGTCCCAGAAAGCGTCCCATAAGCCTTTTATCCTTTTAAAGTTAAACGCCTTGTTTCTCTAAGGCGGAGGGGTAAGAATTGGTTAATGTAAAGGCCACTGAGAGGGTTCGCACTATTGAATATGCCATCCGCGATGTAATTGTTTATGCGAAGGCGCTTGCCAAGACCGGAAGGAAAATTTATTACTTGAACATTGGTGATCCTGTGGCTTTTGATTTTGATACCCCTGAGCATATCAAGCAAGCCTTGTTTGAGGCTGTTAAGAGCGGGGCGAACGCCTATTCTGCTTCTGAGGGTTTGCCAGAACTTAGAGAAGCCATCAGCGAGAAAGAAAAACGCTTAAATGGCGTGGATATCTCGGCTGATGACGTTATTGTTACGTCTGGAATTTCTGAAGGTATCCAAATGGTTATGGCTGCTCTTGTTGACGCTGGTGATGAGGTTCTTCTTCCGGGTCCAACTTATCCGCCTTACATTTCCTATGCGAAGTTTTTTGGTGGAAAGCCTGTCACCTATGAAACTGTTGAAGAGCGGGGCTGGCAGCCAAATGTAGAGGATTTGAGGAAAAAAATATCTGGTAGAACCCGTGCGATAGTTATTATCAATTCTAACAATCCCTGTGGTGCTCTTTACGACGAGAAGATTTTGAGGCAGATTTTGGATTTAGCTGCTGAGCAGGGCGTTCCAGTCATATCTGACGAGATTTATGATCAGCTTGTTTTTGAGAAGAAGTTTGTGAGCACCGCGAGTCTTGCTAAGGATGTCCCAGTTATAGGGATGAATGGCTTTTCGAAAGCCTATTTGATGACTGGTTGGAGGCTTGGCTACATTTACTTCTATAGTCCGAGGGGTGAGCTTCGAGAGTTGAAGGAATGTGTTGAGAAGGAGGCTAGGATAAGGCTTTGCGCCAACACTCCTGTGCAAAAGGCTGGCGTAGCTGCATTGAGAGGCCCGCAGGATCATGTTCGCGAGATGGTTTCTAAGCTTAGGGCTAGAAGGGATTATGCTTGGAAAAGGTTGAATGAAATTGAGGGAATAAGTTGCACTAAGCCAGATGCGGCGTTTTATGTCTTCCCAAAGATTCACGGTGTAGGCTCAAGATGGAAAACCGACCTTGAGTTTGTCTTGGAACTTTTAAAGGAAACAGGTGTGCTGTTTGTGCATGGCTCAGGCTTCTGCCCAATTTATGGCGCTGGCCATGTTAGGGGCGTCTTTTTGCCGCCTATTGAAACCCTTGAAGAGGCTTTCAATTTATTAGAAAGTTTCATGAAAAAGAGTAAGTGAAAGGCCAAGACTCGACGAGGCATTGTTGAAGTGTTAGCTATTGATAGATTGGTATTCCATGTTTTGGGTCTTGAACCAGTCTTGAGAATTCTTCCATAAGCCTTTTTGTTATCGGACCGGGTTTTCCGTTGCCTATCTGCCTTTTATTTATTTCTCTGACTGGAACAATTTCTGCGGCTGTCCCTGTGAAGAATACTTCGTCTGCTGTGAAAAGTTCGTAGGGTGTTATGTTCTTCTCTATAACTTCGTATCCTAGGTTTCTGGCTAATTCTTTTACTGTTTCAGCTGTTATTCCGGGTAAGGCTCCAGTGTAGCTTGGCGGCGTGTATATTCGTCCATTTTTCACTATGAATATGTTTTCGGCTACGCCTTCACATACATAACCGTTCTTGTCTAAGCATATGGCTTCGTCTACGCCATTTATGTTTGCCTCTATTTTGGCGAGTATGCTGTTCAAGTAGTTTAGCGATTTTATCTCGTGGCTTGTAGCGTCCACGGGGTCCCTTTTCACCCATGTGAGCATTGCTGTTATGCCCTTCTCTTTCGCCTCACTTTTATGAAGTGCTATCGTGTCGGTTATTATGATTATTGTGGGTTTTGAGCATTTTCTTGGGTCCAGTCCGAGGTCTCCCACACCTCTTGTTACTACTAGCCGTATATATGCGTCTTTTAGGTTGTTTTTTCGAAGGGTTTCTAAAACCGCGTTTATCATTTGCTCCTTTGTCATTGGGATTTGTAGCATTATAGCGTGGGCTGAACGGTACAGCCTATCAATGTGTTCTTTAAGTTTGAATACTAAGCCGTTGTACGCGCGTATTCCTTCGAAGACTCCGTCACCATATAAAAGCCCATGGTCATAAACTGAAATTTTGGCTTGTGATTTTGGGTAGTATTCGCCGTCTATATAGACAAGTAGCTCTTTATCCAATTCGGTTTCCCCTTCTCGGAGAACAGAAATTTTCCCTTATGGTTGATATGTGTTTTGGCAGTTCCAGTTAGTTTTTATCAATCTTTAGCCGTAGAATTGAGGTCTTTTTGAGACATGTTTTGGTAGGGGTAGGGGTTTGAAAGGCTTGTCTTGTATATGGCTTTTGATTTCATTTATGAGTTCTTCGAGTTTCATTTTGCGTATCTGTTTAGCCTTCCTATCTCTTACAGGGAGCACTTCAGATTCTATTTCCTTTTGTCCAGCTACAATTATGTAGGGGATCCATTCCATTTCGGCCTCTCTAACACGTTTTTGCAGTGTTAATGGTCTGTCGTCTATGTCAACGCGGATTTGGTTGGCTTCAAGTTTTTCTGCTAGTTTTTCACAGTGTCCCAGGAATTTGTCTGACATGGGGATGATGCGCACTTGTGTTGGTGAAAGCCATACTGGGAGCATTGGCGGTTCGCCTCTCTGTTGTTGTTTGTAGGCTTTTTCCAGAAGCGCGTATATGCAGCGTTCCACGGCGCCGCTGGGTGAGCAGTGCAGTATAAGTGGGTAGTGTCTTTCGCCTTTTTCGTCAACGTAGGTTATGTCATATCTTTTAGCGTTTTCCACGTCTATTTGGTCTGTTGAAAGGGCTGCAGCTTTATCTTGGTTGTCGACGAAGTTGAAGTCCCATTTAAGTCTGAAATAGAAGAAGGGTTCCTTCCACATTTCAACGAGGACTGGTTTGCCGAAGATTTTGGCTAGGTCTACGATGAATTCTTTGTTTTCCTCATAGAAGTCTTTTGTGAAGCGGATTGCCGCCTCATAATCCTCTTTTGATAAGCCTATGCCTTCAAGCACTTCCATGCAAAGTTTAAAGCGTGTAATAAACTCTTTTTTAGCTTGCTCTAGATCTGTGCAGAAGGCGTGGCAGTCGGGCATTGTGAAAGCCCTAAGCCTTCTTAAGCCTACAACCTCGCCGCTTTTTTCCCTTCTGAAACTGTAGCGGGTTAGCTCGTAGACCTTTAGGGGCATATGTCTATAAGAGAACTGGGTATCGTGCACCATCAAAAATTGTCCGAAACAGGCAGCAAAACGTAGGAAAAGCTCCTTGTCCTCTGATTTTAGGAGGTACTGCCTCGCTGGGAAACGGTTCAAATAATCAGCTAAGCTTGGATGGCTAAAGTCGTACATGACTGGAGTTTCAACTTCCATGGCGCCGTATTCCACAACTTTGGCGGTTACGTATTGTTCTATGAGCGACTTTATCAGTCTGCCCTTCGGGTACCAACGGATGTTTCCAGGGTCGCTTCCAGCCTCGTAATCGGCTATTTCAAGACGTTTCATTAAAGGCACGTGGGGTGGCATTTGTTGGCTAGCCCTAACCTTGGAAATCTCATATTTAGCAAACTTTTCAAGATTTTCGTATTCACGGAAGTCGAACTCTTCAACTGGAATCATTTTGCCATCTGGCTGCAGAATATACCAGAAGGACTCCAGTTTTTCTTCGGCTTCCAGTGCTTCTGAAACTTTTTCGGCTTCTTTTTCCTCTTTTGCTGGCAGTATTACGCGGGATTGCTCTGCCAATGGATGCCCTTTTATAGAAATTGTGAATTGCTTGTTCCAGCCGAATGGTGCACGGTATGTTTCTATGCCTTCAGCTTTTGCATAAGCCTCCATAGCCCTTACAACTTTTAGGGCTTCTGATGGTTTCGCAAGGTTGCTGCTGAGATGCGCGTAAGGATATATTAGAATGCGGTTCGCTTTTAGCTTTTCAAGGAAGGATTTAACCTCTTTTATGGCTTTTTTGGCCACTGTTTCATCGTCGCCCTCCTCCACCGCCGTGAACAAAACAACGATTTCTTCTAGGCGTCTTGTTTCTTTATCTGTTTCTTCTGCTATGGCTATCTCTTTCTGGATTGGCTTATACTCGATGTAGTTGGAGTGCAGTTGAAGTATCCTCATTTTCGCCTCCCCTCCCCTCTAATTTTTCACACACCTTTATACCGCAACTGCTCAATTTTCCTCTCCTTCTTAGTCCTCTTCTTAAACTCCTTATAATGGTCTTCGCATAAGTATGCGCGCCTTTCGCTGCTGCCTACGCTTAATCCAGCCATTCTGACCTTTGCTGCCGAAAGGGAGCGCTTTGCATCTTTTCCGCATCCCGAAACGCTGCATTTAACGCCCTTTGCAACACGTCCCAAGGGCTAAACCTCACATTTGGCTTATCCTTTTCTAGGCTTTAACTAAATACAATGCACTTCAATGCTTAATTCCTTTTTCATAAAGCACGCCTGCCCTTCTGTAAATCTCATCTTTATCGCCTAAAAATGTTGGACCAACACCTTCAACAACCGTCGAGGCTAGCGCTGAACCAACACATGCACACCATAGGGCTTCTTTGCCACGAACATATTCGGCCAAAAAACCGCCAATAAACGCGTCTCCGGCGCCTGTTGGATCCACAAGCTTGTTGGGTGTGTACGCTGGAATTTCGTACATAGCTCCTCCTATGGAGAGCACAGCGCCTTTCATGCCCAAGGTTACTATAACTATTTCGACGTTAAAATCGTGTACAGCTTTTATTGCTGACTTCAAATCAGCCACACCAGTAACAGCCTCAATCTCGTCTTGCGAAGACTTGTACACGTCTATGAGTTCGAGTATGCGCTTGTCTTTTAACGGTTCATTTGCCACTAATCCATTTTCATCAAAAACTCGAATAAGTCCTTGAGGGTCTAGGGATATTACTTCAGCGGATTTTGCCAGTTTTTCGGCGACTTCGCAAGGAATTTCATTGGCTATAGGCGCCAAATGAACGGCTTTAGATTCCAAAGAGCTTGGCACATCTTCAACTTTTATTGATGGTGCTTTGTTGGTAAGCCTCATGGTCCGGTTTGACATGTCGCTATTGTAGCTCAGCTCAAATCTTGTGGTCTTTTCATGCTTAATTTTGGCTACTTTGGAGATATCTATGCCTTCTTGACTAAGCCACCACAAATAGGCCTCTGGAAAGTCCTCACCAACTTTTGAAATTATGGATACGTTTGCGCCTAAACGCTTGGCTGATAACGAAACATAAGTCACGGAACCGCCCAAAATAACGCAGGGTAAACGTCTATTCGGCAAATTTATTGAATCTATGCTGAAATGTCCCACTGAAACAATGTCAAAATCCATTTAATCCTCTTCCAAAATCGATTAGTTCATATCTTAGATTGAAGTAGAAGGATGGCCTTCGCTAAGTCTCCTTCGCATTCTTCTAAAGCCTTTCTCGCCTCTTCAAGGCTTTTTCCAGTCTGGTCAGCGACAAGCCTCACATCCTCTTCTGGTATGGTCAATTTGTGTTCAACAGCTTTTTCTGTGATTTTTCCACCAGCCACCTGAAACATTTTCTGCCCTTGAATGTCAACAACTGCGACTTCCGGGTTCTCGATGAGTATTTCTTTGCTGCTGGTTTTTATGACAACTTGTTCAACATCTGGGATAGCGTCCATGCTTAAGCCCATACGTTGCATCATTCGTTTGGCTTCGCGGGGGCTTATTCGCCTACGCATCAACAGCCATTAGCCTCCGTCTAACCATTAACCTAGTAAGGCTTCTTATACTTAACCTTCCTCCATACAGCCACGCCTGACTTTGACCGCAACGCCAACTTTGAAGGCGGTCATCTCCTCACTAGATAGTACGGCTTTACCAACAGCCAAAACTTCGCCCTTTTCATTAACCACAATGACCTCATCTTTTGGGCGAATTTCACTGTCCGCCCTTAAGACATGCACAGCGAAAACGTCGCCACCTTCGGCAATAAATTTGGAAACATCATTTTTAACGGTAACCAAGCATTTAACCGGAACACCGCTCTCAACAATCCTTCTTGCTCCTTCAATGCTTAGGGAAAAAAGCCCGTCTAATGGGCGCATGGTGGCAAGCCTCTTTCCATTTAGAAAGACATAGCGTATTCTGCCAGTACGCTTTGAGTAGGCCATTTCCACGTTTTGAGGAAAGAGTACTTCGCCAACACCCTTCCCAAATTGATAGTCTGCAACGCTCCTAATTCGCCTAAGCGCGTTTTCCAAATAAACCATCATCCATTGTCTAATTAGCAATGTCGACAACTATAAACATAACCAAGTGCCGTATTAAAGAGTTGAAGGAGCGCTCAAAGATTGCGCTGTGAAGTTTGCGGACGGAAAATTCACGGCAAACCCATAAGAGCCGTAATTGAAGGGGCAAAACTGACAGTGTGCAGCGAATGCTCAAAACACGGCACAATAATCTGGGAGGAAGAAGCAAAACAACCTCTCACACTTAAGCCTAAACCAAAAACGACACAGTCTCAAATATTAAAAGCCCAAGCTGTGAGAAAGACGCAGACTGTTTTGGAAAGCACCCTTGAGCTTGTTGACGATTACGACGTTAAGGTAAGACAAGCAAGGGAAAGATTGGGATTAACCCATGAAGAACTCGGCAAAAGAATAAATGAGAAAGTTTCCGTCCTCAAAAAGGTCGAGACAAGAAAAATTAAGCCAGATGACAAGCTGGCAGCTAAATTGGAACACGCGTTGAGGATTAAGCTTTTAGTGCCAGCCTCCACAGAAAAAGTTTCTACAGTCGTTGCTTTTAAACAACCGAGCCGCGGGCTCACCTTAGGCGACATTATACAATTTGATAAGGATAAGAGTCGCACGGAGGTGAAGGCTTAACGAAAGCCATAATCGTACAGCGCCGAAGGTCCTTTGAACCATCCACCCTTGACGAGCTTAAAAGCCTAGCCGAGTCGGCTGGCTATACAGTTGTTGGCAAAATAGAACAGGTAAGAGCCCCAGACTCCCGCTACCAAATAGGTCATGGAAAAGTTAAGGAACTCGCCCAACTTGTGAAGGAGACTGGCGCCCAAAAAATAATTTTTGACAACCCGTTAAGACCTGTCCAAGCATACAACATAGCCAAAGAAACTGGTGTAGAAGCAATAGACCGCTTCCAACTTATACTTGAAATCTTTGCAAGAAGAGCCACTACAACAGAGGCGAAACTGCAAATTCAGCTGGCCAAACTCAAATACGAGTTGACAAGGGCGAAGGAAAAAGTGCGGCTGGCAAAACTTGGAGAGCAGCCCGGGTTCATGGGACTCGGAGCATACGAAGTTGACGTCTACTATGAAACTGTCAAAAGGCAAATACAAACTATCATTGAAAAGCTTAAGAAAATAAGAAGAAAACGAGTTTTGCACCGTGAACGGAGGACTGAGCTAGGTTTTCCATCAATTTCGCTTGCGGGCTATACAAATGCTGGAAAGAGCTCGCTGTTCACGGCGCTCACAGAAGAAGAAGTCCCCATAGACAACGCACTTTTCACAACCCTTTCAACGACAACGAGGCTTGTAAAGTTTTCAAGGAAAAAGTTTCTCCTAACAGATACTGTTGGCTTCATTGATCGCTTACCACTCACGCTGATAGAGGCTTTCCGCTCAACATTAGAAGAAACAATTTATTCAGATCTGATACTGCTCGTCGTAGATATAAGCGAACCACTAACCACCGTTGAGAAGAAACTCTCCGTATGCCTAGAAACAATAGAACGCATAGGAGCCTCCGGCATCCCAATAATAACAGCCCTAAACAAAATCGACTTGTTATCCGAGGAGGAAATACAGCAAAAATTTGAAAAACTCAAGGAGAAGGCACCAAAACCCGTGCCTATATCAGCTCTTTACGGGCTGAACATAGACCAACTAAAAGAGGAAATAACCAGAACGCTGCGAAATTACGTTAAAGCATCTTTTACCCTTCCACTTTCAAACGAGGCGATGCCCTTCCTTTCATGGCTTTTCAGCCGAGCAGACGTCCAAGAGATAAAATATGGGGGAAACATTGCCTATGTGACCTTTGAGGCTGTGCCTTGGTTCGCTGAAAAGGTGGAAAGCCGGGTTGAAGAGCTCGGTGGAAAAGTTGAAAGCTTCAAACATTGAAAAACAGCCGAAAATTTTTGTTTTAAGGTGGGGACACCGTCCAAAGAGGGACTTGCGTCTAACAACCCACGTGGCATTAACCGCCAGAGCCTTAGGAGCCTCAGGATTTATACTCTCCGACATAGAAGATGAAAAAATAAAGGCAACAGTGGGAAAAGTTGTGAAAAACTGGGGTGGACCATTTTACTTTGAAATGGGAACTCCTTGGAAAAAAGTTGTCCAAGAATGGAAAGCTAAAGGTGGAGTCATTGTCCACTTAACAGCCTACGGCGAAAATATCGAAACAAGCGATGTATTACAAAGAATCAAGGCGCTAAACAAGGACATACTAGTGATCGTTGGAAGCCAAAAAGTTCCCGGCGAATTCTTTTCAGAAGACATTTCAGACTTCAATGTGGCAATTGGAAATCAGCCTCATTCTGAATGTGCAAGTCTTGCGGTCTTCCTGGACAGATTTTTTGAAGGAAAAGAACTTTACAAAACCTTTGAAAACGCTAAACTCATTATAATCCCTCAAAAGAGGGGCAAAAAAGTTATTAGAAAAGTTAATTCTGAATCTGAAACCAGAAAAGAGATTTAAATTAAAGCTTGCAAATATATAGTTAGTAGAGAAATCAACAATCGATGCAGAAAAGGATCGCCATGTTGTCTACAATTGATGATGCGACATTAATAAAAGTTGCCGAGGCACTGGGTGAAGAAGAAGCAGTAAAGCTAATCGAGATACTAAAGAATTCAGATGAAATAACAGACGACGAATTGGCAAACAAAACCGGCATAAGACTTAACAACGTGCGCAAAATTCTCTACAAGCTTTACGATCATTCACTCGTAAGTTTACGACGGACAAGGGATCCCAAAACTGGATGGTTCATATTCCACTGGAAACTGCAGCCAGACCAGCTAGAAGGCTTTATACTAAGCCAAAAACGGAGAGTCTTCGAAAAACTGAACATTCGCTTGGAATACGAGAAAAACCACGACTTCTACTATTGCTACACGCCGGGATGCAAGCGAATACCCTTCGAAGAGGCTGTGGAGCTTGTTTTTAAATGTCCCACATGCGGTAAGCCGCTAATGCACTATAACAACGAGAGAATAGTCAAAGTCTTAACCGAGAAAGTTGAACAGTTAAGGAAGGAGCTGGGTGAGTGAAAAGCTCCCGACAAGAGAACAAGCCCTACAATTTTTGCGAGAAAGCGGCTGCTCAGAAAACGTGATAAAACACTGTGAAGCAGTAACAGAGCTTGCAGTTGAAATTGCAAAGGCATGCAAAGAAAAAGGGTTAAACGTTAACCTCGAACTTGTTGAAATAGGTGCCCTTCTCCACGACATTGGACGTTCAAAAACCCATAGTGTTCACCACGCAGTGGCGGGAATGCAAATAGCCAAAAGCTTAGGCTTACCAGAACCCATAATTTCAGTAATTAAGAGGCATGTGGGTGGCGGAATAACCCAGCGTGAGGCAAAAAAGCTTGGTTGGCCAAAGGACGTTTACGTTCCACAAACTCTTGAGGAGAAAATTGTCGCTTACGCAGACAAACTCATCGAGGGCTCGAAAAGAGTCCCGATTGAAAAGACAATAGAGAAACTTTCAAAGGAACTGCCTCCATCCGCCATTGCCCGAATAAGAAAGCTGCATCAAGAAATGTCAACAATAATCGGAGACTGCAAATGCCTACCGTAACGCTATCCGCAAAAATCTACAACGACAGCCAAATCAAACTTATTGAAGACAACCTAAAAACAGCCCTGAAGGGTTTAAATGTTAAAATAGAAAAAGTTCAAGCCACGCCACAAAACTGGATTCAAATAACATTTTCAGGTGAGGATGAAAGGGCGGCATTAAACTATCTTGAAAACACCATTGGGATATGCCCTGCCAACATTAACAGCATAGCAAAATTCCAGACGGTAAAAGGATATTTGATAGACGTGGGAAAAAGCGAAGACCAACTCTGCCTAGACATTGGGTTGACAACACAAAACATTGTAGCCAAAATTTCTCTGCGACATTTGCAAGCCCAACTGGTGGACGGAAGAAAAATGGCCCTTAGAAAAATTGCTGAACTTTATGGATTCTGCGAAAACATGCCCATAACAGCGAAAATAACACGAGTGGATGGAAATTGTTTAGAGGCTATGATGGCCGAAAGTCAGTTAAAACTTTATAATAAGTGGATAAAGTTTCTCCTTGACAGGCTGATTATATTAGGTGCATCCCAGCAAGAAATAACAAAGGCGTTAAAAGAAACAAGGTGCCAAAATGATATTGTTGGAATCGAACAATTGGGGCTTTTTGAATATGTCGTTGCATGTAAGCTTGGAACGGATGCTGTTGGTTTAATCCCAAAAATCGGCAAAAGGCTGTCAAACACTGTCTTAACCGCGTTCTCTCCGAAAAAGATTTTGGAATTTCTGCCCAACGTTATCTATCATTAGATGAGCCGTATGCAAAGCTTAGACGCAGATTTCATATGCCGAAAATGTGGGAAAACTGTTCTAATCAATCAATATGCTTTAAGCAGATTTTGCCCAATCTGTGGCACTTTGCTTCGTCCCTTAAGATACTGGGTTTTCCAATTTAACCCAGCCACATATAAGTGGTACGATTGGATAAAAGAAGGAAGGGACAAAGAACAATGGCTCGTGAGCAAACATGCAAAGAGCATTCAGAAAGGCGATAGAGTGGTAATTTGGGCTTCTGGAGAAAAAGCGGGAATATACGCTATAGGCGAAATCGTGGAAGATCCATGCATAAAACCCCTAAACAAGGATCAGGAAAAATACTGGACTGGAAAGGATGACGCCATTAAGTTTGAAGACAAACCCAGTGTTGTGATAAAGTACTAAAACTGTTTTTAGATAATCCTCTCCTTGAGGAAGCGTGTAGAAAAGACCGTGTATTAAAAGCTATGCAAATTTTAAAAAACCCACAAGGCACAAATTTTATTCTAACACAAGAACAGTGGAAAAGAATTTTAGAATTACTTGGGTAACGAAAAGTTAATGATTAAACTTTTGTCTTTTACTGTCTTCCCTTTCATCCTTTATGTTGCTGCCACACTTTTTAACAAATTTTCAAGCTTCTCTAATTTTGTTTTTATTTCCTTCTCGTTGAAATTTTCCGTTACGCCTTTGATTATTTCCGCTGTTTGCCCCGCCACAAGAAGCCATCTTCTCCTTTGAGGTATGGTTATTTTAACCATTTTTCCGGTTACCCTTTGATGTTTTACCTCGCCTTTAGCGATTTTGCCTGCCATTTCGAAAATTTCTTCAAGGTTTTTCAACATTCTTCTTCTAAGCTTGTTCAAAGCGGTTTCCATTTCCCGCCTTGTCTCTGCAATCCTCTTCTCAACATATCTATTGACGGATATTTTAACCAATAGATTAGACCCTTCCTCCTACGCTTTTAGCTATGGTTAGTTTCCCCATAAGCGTTTGTATTCGATGTTATACTCTTTGCGGTAATCTTTAAGATACTTAAGAAGATGAATATCCCGAGCCCATCTTAGACCTGCCCCTCCTACGGTTTGAGGCCATGAGTAACCGTTAAATGGAGTATGCCACTGTGCCGTAACAAGGTGAAAATGTATTGAATGCTTACAGGGCGATAAAATATAGGACTTATCGATATATCTTTTTTCTGTGCCCCACACTGTAGAGTATGACTGCTTTTTCCTTTTCATTTATTGTGTAGATGACTCTGTAGTTGCCGACTCTTAGGCTCCATTTGCCCGACAGTTCCCCTCTTAGTGGTTTGCCCATTTTTGGGCTTTCTGCAAGTTTTCTTATAACAGAATCCAATCTTATTTTTATTTTAGATTCGAGTTTTCGGAAGTCTCTTTCAAAACGGTTGGTAACTTTAAGTCTATATTTCTCCAGCTTTTTTCAGCTCTCCAATGAATTCATCGTAGTCTCTAACTCTTCCAGCCTTAACGTCTTCTTCAGCTTCTTTAATAGCTTTTAAGGCCTCTTTATCTTCAAGCACTTCAAGCGTTTCCAAAAGCTCTTCAAGTAAGTTGCTAATCCTTAAAAGGAGAGCTCTATCCTCATCTGAAAACAAAACACGACCAGTAACCATAGCTCCACCAAAACAATAACCGTTAGAGCCTCATAAAAACTTTTATAAAAATTTTCCATCTGCGGATACGTGAAAGACGATTCAAGGATTTTGCATATGTCTAAAAGGGAATAGCTGATCTGCTAATATCTAAAGCAAAAGCCGCAAAAATGGGCCTAAACGATTATTAGCAAGCCTTTTGTTAGGACCGGTACAGCATTTATACCAACCAACAGACTCGCCCAATTCAAGCAAAATTTCAAGCCCAAAATAAGAAATCAACCAAAACAACCTCAAACATCGTTTTCTTTTGGCGGAGGTCTCTTTTTGAGTGGGCCGGGCCGGAGTTGAACCGGCGACCTCAGCCTCGTAAGGGCTGCGTCCTAACCAAGCTAGACGACCGGCCCTTTTTGGATAAAGATAAATTAGACTTGGTTTATATGAGAGTTGCGAATCTTGAAGGGTGATGCTGCTGAAAAGGATCATAGCCACTGGGGCTGGGGGACCGGCTGGAATAAATTTTATCATGTCCCTTCGCATTGCTCCAGAAAAATTTTTCATTGTCGGGACGGAGGCTAATGAGCATTTTATTTATTTGGCACCGACTGACAGGAAGTATTTGGTTCCAAGGGCAGAGGATGAAAGTTTTGTTGAAAGGCTTAATGAAATTATCAGAATAGAGAAAATTGATTTTGTACATGCACAGACAGACGCTGAGGTTGCCGTTGTTTCGGAGAATAGGGAGAAAATTGGGGCGACCGTTTTCTTGCCTTCTAAAAGGGCTGTGAGAGTTTGCCAAGACAAGCTTGAGTCTGCCAAGGCTTGGATGAAGAAGGGAGTGCCCGTCGCCAAAACAATGGAGATACGCGGCGAACGGGACGTGGACAAGGCTTTTGAAGAGCTTGGAAGCCCGATTTGGATAAGGGCTAGGCATGGGGCTGGAGGGAGAGGTAGCACGCCAGCCTATAACAGGGAGACAGCGCTTTCATGGATTAACTATTGGAGAGCCCGAGGCATGAAATGGGAGTTTATAGCCCAGGAACATTTGCCTGGAAGGAATATCGGCTTCCACAGCCTCTGGAAGGATGGGGAGCTTGTGACGTCTATGGCTAGGGAACGCCTAGAATACATATATCCGCATTTGGCTCCTTCTGGGGTTACTGGCACACCAGCCGTTCAAAGAACGATACATGATGAAAATGTGAATAGAATCGCCACAGAAGCTGTTCTCGCCATAGACCCGAACTTTAATGGAATTGCATGTGTGGATCTCAAGGAGAATAGGGAAGGCGTTCCATGTGTTACGGAGATTAATGCTGCCAGAATGTTTACAACATCCTTTTTCTTCTCCTATGCCAGTAAGGTTTTACGTAGAGATTATTATGCGAATATCCCATACCTTTATGTTAAACTTGCCTTTAAGGAAAGCATCCCAGAAATGCCAAAATATGACATTTTGCCGGAAAATGTTTATTGGATACGCCACATAGACGCGCCAGCAAAACTAGTTAAAGATGGTAGGATTATTGGCGAGATGTATTGTTGGTGTGAATGATGCGGGTATGGTATGATGCATGCACTGGTAAGCATGTGCGGTACGGTGTTGCGGTAGCGAAAAGGCTTAGGGAGTTAGGACATGAGGTTGTATTGACCACGCGTAAACATCCAGATACTGTGCCTCTTGCAAGACTTCTGAACGAAAATTTTATTGTTGTTGGAAAGTATAGCCCAAAATCATTGTTGACTAGACTTAGGGAAAGCG
>Ga0315298_1004923_pt1 | contig 19450 bp, 15 predicted proteins | sample WHS_1_MG_FD_203077 | JGI IMG/M metagenome (GOLD analysis project Ga0315298, IMG submission 203077) | Extremophilic microbial mat communities from Washburn Hot Springs, YNP, Wyoming, USA - WHS_1_MG | ecosystem: Environmental > Aquatic > Thermal springs > Hot (42-90C) | place: USA: Wyoming...
ACCTATCAAAAGAAAAACAAAACTTCAAAGGTCGAACCAAAGAAAAAATTAAAACCAAATTCACTTACTTTTATCATGACCCAACCAGAACCAATTTCACTTACTTAGTTAAATGACTTGACACGCCCTTAAAAAAATCGTTTTTTGCTCAAATTTACATTAAAAAAATAGGTATTGGTAATTCGTTTTAATTTTTTATTAAAAGAAATCAAAAGACTTTGGAGCGGGCGAGGGGAATCGAACCCCCTTCTCTACCTTGGCAAGGTAGCGTAATAGCCGTTATACTACGCCCGCTTTTTATTTTATATTTTTTCATTTTTTAGAATTTTTATCAAGTCCCTAATTTTTATCAATTTCTCTTCTTTTGAATTTCTCCTTTTAATTCCTACACAATTTTTTTCTAACGTTCTTTTACTTAACACTACCCTGTAGGGTATTCCTATTAAATCTGCATCGTAAAATTTTTCGCCGATGCTTTTTTCTTTTCTATCGTCGTAAAGCACTTTTAAATTTTTTTTCAAAAGAATTTTATAAATTTTTTCGGCATTATTAATTACTCTTTTTTCTAAAATTTCAACAGGAATTAAATGCACTAAAAAAGGAGCAACTTCTCTTGGCCACAAAATTCCCCTGTCATCATGATGAACCTCCACTATCGCACCCATTAACCTTCCAAGGCCCATCCCGTAGCATCCTTCAACGATAAACTTTTCTTTGCCTTCTTTATCCTTTATTTTTAAATCAAAAGGTTTTGTGAATCTATCTCCCAATTTAAAAATGTTCCCCACTTCAATTGTCTTTAAAGTTTTTGAAATTTTTCTTTTGCATTGCGGGCATTGAAATTTTTCTTTTTGAATTATCTCTTTATTAACCCCTAATTTACAATTTTCGCAAAAATAAATTACGTCTTCTCCGCTTTCAGTTTCGGTTTGAAATTCATGAGAATATTTTGAAAAGGCACCGCCCGAAGCCAAACACAAAAACGTTTTCGCTTTTATTTGGCATCTCTCAAAAATTTTAAAATAAGCTTCCTTTACTAATTCATAATACTTGTTTAAATCTTCTTCTGTCTCATGAAAAGAATAAAGATCTTTCATGATAAATTCTTTTGTTCTCAATAAACCTGCTTTAGGTCTTAGTTCGTCTCTAAATTTAGTTTGAATTTGAAAAACAGCCACTGGAAGGTCTTTCGCAGAACGTACAAATTTTGAAAGCACAAAAGAAACTATTTCTTCGTGGGTCCACCCTAAAGAAAACTCTTTTTCTCTTCTATCTTTTAATTTAAACATTTCTGGATACTTCCATCTATTGGTTTTTTCCCAAATTTCTTTTGGATGTAAAGCGGGAAGTAAAATTTCTTGGGCTCCAATTTTTAACATTTCTTCTCGAATAATCTTTTCGATATTTTTCAAAACTAAAAACCCCAAAGGTAAAAAAGAATAACTCCCTCCCATTAATTTATCGATAAAACCCGAGCGAATTAAAAGTTGAGCGCTTTTTGATTCTTCTCCCGAAATTGTTTTTAATGTTTTAGTAAACAACTGTGATTGTCGCATAATAGGTTATCATTCGTATTTTAAATTCGACCATCTTCCGCATCTATCTCCCCATCTTGCAATAACTCTTCCGTCCATTTTCGCTTCAATAACTTCACATTGATTTGGACAACCTTTACATTGGAAAGAATCGCATTGAATATTCATCTCAGAAATTTTAAACCCTCTAAATTTTGTTTTTTCTGAACTAGCCTCTTTTGCCAAAAGTGCACAACCCAAAGCTCCTGTAACTTTATTATACTTGGGAACGATAATTTTTTCACCTAAAGCCTTTTCAAAAGCCCATCTCATTCCTATATTTTCTGAAACTCCGCCCACAAAAACTATGGGAGAAAAAATTTTTTTTCCTTTTGCTATTCCGGAAAGATAATTCCTTACCAAACCCTCACACAAACCCGCAACGATGTCTTCGATTTTATGTCCTATTTGTTGCTTGTGAATCATGTCCGATTCCGCAAAAACTGAACATCTGCTTGCTATCGTTGTCGGATTTTTCGATTTTAAAGCTAATTCTCCAAATTTTTCCACTGGAATTCCCAATCTAAAAGCTTGAGCATCTAAAAAAGCCCCTGTGCCAGCAGAACAATTGTGAACTGTAACATAATTGGCAACGTAAGAATTGTCTTCTTCTACTTTGAGATTATAAAGAGTTCCACAATATTTAATTTTTCTAATTTTTCTAATTGGCTCAAACAACCAATCGGAAAAAATAAACGATTTATTTTTTTTGCTTTTAATTTCTATTATTTTTTTGTCTTCTAATTTATTAATATCTTCCCCGTTGATCTCGAGAAAAAATGCGAATTTACCGCCTTTTGTTTTTTTTCTTGATTTATTTATCGATACTTTAATTTTGTTCCTCAGTAAAATCCAATAAAATTGAGAGGCTAAAATTTCAGAAGTTGTAGCAGATGAGTATCTGTTTCCTTGTTTTGAAAAAGAAAATTCCGATCTTTTCCTTAACTGACCATCTCCTCTAAAAAAAGCTTTTACAATTTCTTTTTGAAATTCTGGAGGCAAAGCTAAAAGTTCTTTAGATAATCTTTTTTTGTTTGCTTTCTCTCCGCAAAGATAAAGAATAAATTCTGCGAGGGTCCTGCTATATACTATCACAGTAATACTATGCTTGTTTTTGTTTTCAATTAACTTTACTTTTATAGAAGGAAAATTTTCTTTGATTATCTTTTTAATGTCGTTTGCGTATTCTTTTTCTTTGATATTAAACACAAATTGAACGTAAGAAGGGTATTTTATTTTTTTGTTCCATCGTGCTCTATTGTAACCAACGTTTCCTTCTGCTAAATAATAACCTAACAATCTCAAAATATCTTTGCTCAAAGGTAAATTTTCAATTTCAACTTTTGGAGTTTTTTCAAACGGACTAATTGTAAGCTTTATAGTGTTATAATCTATAGCTGGTGGGTCCTCACTTTCGTAATTTAATCCGAAAGGAACGCAAATAAAATCTCCTTCTCTTAATTTATTTGCAGGGATAAAATAAGGTTGCCAAGAAAAATTTTTCCATTTTGTACACCTTTTTTCACAAATCTTTTCGTAAAATTGCCGGCAAACTAGTGTGTTTTCCCTTGAACGACTATAGTAACATTTAATATCTTCTCTTTTTAAACCCAAAACAGGATGTTCTGGAGTTAAAGTAAGAGTTTTTAAATTTGAAAGTGAAATCTCAATCATTTCTCCTTTGTAATCTCTTTCAAAAATTTCTTCCACTTTTTTGAACATTCCAAGGTGTGTTAAAACTTTTTCTCCAACTTTTATTTCTTTTATTGGCTTTGGTTCAAAATCTTCAGTAATAATCTTCGTATCTGGTAAAACACACAATGTATTCATTGCAAAATCCACTGCCACTCCGTTTTCCAAAATAATTATTTTCGAATCTTGCCCTCCAATATCGATAATCGTTCTTACTTCTGGAACCAAAAAAGCAGCCCCTTTTGCATGAGCGGTAATTTCGTTTTTAATTACATCAGCTCCCACAATCGTTCCCGCCAAATACCTCGCAGAACCTGTAGCTCCCACTCCGCAGATTTCAATTTCAAAATTTTGAGTCTCAATCCATTCTTTTAGTTTTCTTATTCCTCGCTTAACTGCCTCGATTAATTTTCCTTCTGTTCTTTCATAAGTCCAATACAAAACGTTCGATTTTTCGTCAATTAAAACAAATTTTATAGTTAAAGACCCTACGTCAATTCCCAAATATGTTTTCATGTTTTTTCACGAATTCACATGAACTTTCATGAATGTTGGCGACGTTTGAAATAATTTTTAACAACGTCCACGAAGGCTTCAATTCTGGTATCGATCCCTGCTTCTCCAGCCTGCTCATCTAAAGAAAGTGATAAAAATGGAATTCCTGTTTCTTGATGAATTTTTTCTAAAATGGGTCTAACAGAGGTCTCCGGCATGCACATTGCGGGTAGGAGCTGAATCACTCCATCAAACCCTTCTTTTACATATTTTATCATTTCGTAGATTGCATCTCTTCCATGACCCCCAACTGTCGATCCTAAATATGGTTTTATTTTCATCTGAATGAAAAAATCTTTAAAAAATATTTTCTTTTTTAAGTGATAGAGTAAACTCATTTCCCGGTAAACTTCAACTCCCAAATTTCCTAATTTTTTTTCAATCTCAAAGTTTATTGTATGGTCTGAAACGGTATAAATTTCGCCGACAATTCCCACTTTTGGAACCTTTTTCTTTTCTGTTCTAATTTGATTTAACTCTTTTAAAATTTCTTTTTCAAATTTTAAAAGTTCGAAAAATCTTTTAACTTCTCTCATTCTTTTGAAAGCCGAATTCAAGACCCTGTCTGTGTCTCCCTTTTCAAGTTCTCTTGGCCTCAAACACCAAGCCTTTCTTTCTAACTTTTCGACAACATCCAACGCCTTGAGAGTAAAAATTGTAGCTTCTACCATCTTTAAAAAACTAGCTCCAGAAATTTTTTTTAACTTTGAGAATATATCTAAAGATTGATTAAAAACGATAAAATTCACATTCTTTTCGTTTTCTTTTAGCACTTTATCCTGAACAAAAGCGTAATATCGCAACCTACAAGATCCGCTTAAAGCGGTTGGCATTAAAATTGTGTCCGCTCCGTTTTCGATCGCTTCTAAAAAGTTTCCCAAATTCACTTTTAAGGGAAAACAATACATTTCAGGAGCAATTTTTGCTCCTTTTTCAATAGTTTTTGAGGTTGTTTTTTGTGGGGGAATAACTTCAAAACCTAATTTTTTTGCCAAAAGTTCAAAAGCCACCGTATAATTCCCCCAATAAGGAAAGGTTATTTTCATGGATTTTTATTTTAACAAATTTTTAAACTTACTTTCAACAAAGAAAAGTTTAATTAAAACTTTATTTTTTGCTCTAAAATTTAAGGGGCTTGTTGGCTTAAGTAGGGCTTCCGAGAAATTATATAATAATTTTGTCTATTTTCTTTTTCGTTTTTGGTTATTCCAGATTCTAAAATTTCAAGGCCTGCTTTTTTCACTAAGTTTTCAAGCTCTTTTTTTGAAAAAAAATGATAATATCTTTTTGTTTTTTTGCCCCAAGGTAAAAAAACATCTTTAAAATCTAGTTTAGATTTTTTGATTAATTTTAAAAGGATGTATTTTAAAAGAATAAAAATTTCTCTTTTTCTGTGAATTTTCCAACAAGTCAAAACTAAAATTCCTCCTTCTTTCAAAGCTCTTTTTGTTTCTTTTAAAACTTGAATTCGAAATTCCTCCGAGGGAATATGATGCAATAAAGCAATTGAATATATTTTATCAAAAAAATTCTCTGGAAAAGGCAAATTTAAAGCATCAGCAACTAAAAATTTTGCTTTTGGAAAAAACTTTTGTGCAATTTCGATTAATTTTTCTGAACTATCTACTCCAAAATAATCGACTTTTTTTTCTTTAAAAACCTTGTACCACCTCCCGTTTCCACAACCCAAATCTAAAACTTTTTCTCCTTCTTTTAAATCTTTAAATAGAAACAATAATTCTTCCCAAATTTTATCTCTTGTATTAGAAAACTCTTCTGCTATCAAATTGTAATCTTTTTTTGTTTTATCAATTAAAAACTTAGCAAACTCCGAGTTCATTTTAAACTCCAAATTTTTTTACTAATTTTTTAAAAAGATTTCCTCGCTCTCGATAACTTGAAAAAAGAGAAAAGGAAGGAAAAGCAGGGCTCAAAAGACAAATTTTTCCTTTTTCTGTTTTTTCAAAAGCGGTTTTTACTGCTTCTTCCATGGAATTAACAAAAAAACAATTTAGAAGCTTTTTCTTTTTTCTTTTTAAAATTTCTTCATAAATTCTTTTGCCAGTGTCAGGAAACAAAATCAAATTTTTAATTTTTTCTTTTAAAATTTTTTTCACCAAAGAAGAAATATCAACGTAGTTTTCAGAGCCCCCCAAAATTAAAGTTGAAATTTTATTTTTAAAATTTTCTATTGCAAATTCCGTTGCCGAAGGTAGAGTCGATGCCGAATCATCATAAAAGCAAATTCCTTTGTATTTTCCTACAAATTCCAATCTGTGAGAGAGTCCTTTAAAATTTTCAATCGCCCCTGCAATTGCTTTTTTTTCAATGTTAAAAATTTCGGCAACTTTTAAAGCCAAAGCGAAATTCAAAGAATAAAGCCTTAAAATTTCTGGAATTTTTTTAAAATAATATTTTTCAATTTCTTTTTGAGGGTCTTCAACTGGTATCTTTTTTGCTTTCGATTTTTTCACCATTTTCAAAATAATTTTGTCTCTTGCGTTATAAATTAAAAAATCATCCTTTTTTTGCCATTTTAAAATTTCTTCTTTGGCTCTTTTGTATTGTTCAAAGCTTTCAAAAAAATCCAAATGAGCTGGGGAGATTTTTGTTAAAACTGCAATCTGGGGAGAAATCCCAATTTTGAAAAGTTGATGGCTTGACATTTCGAAAACAAAAATTTTATTTTCTGTGTTTGAATTCAAATAAAAAAGATAGGGTTTTCCAATGTTACCGACCAGTTTTACTTTCAAGTTTGCACTTTTTAAAATTTTATAAATTAAAAGAGCGGTTTGTCCTTTTCCTTTGCTTCCTGTAATTCCGATTATTTTTCCTTTGCAGTTTTCCAAAAAAATTTTTGCAGGAGTGGTAATTTTTTTCTTTTGATAAAGCTTTTTAATTTCAGGAATCTTTGGAGAAATTCCCGGAGATTTTATTACTAAATCAAATTTATCTAAACGTTTTAAATACTCTTGCCCCAAAAAAAATTTTGCCTCTTTCCATTCTTTTTTAATTTTTAAATTTTCGTTTTGGTCTGCAATCGCAAGTTTTTTCCCAGGGAATCTCTTTTTTAAAAATAAAAAGGCATCTTGCCCCTCTTTTCCAAATCCCAAAATTAAAATTTTTTTCTTTTTTTCAATTTCTTTTAATTTCATCAATTCAATATTAATACAAAATTCGTGAAAATTTTCAAAATAAAAATTTGCTTCAAAAAAAAGAATTTAGTAAAATTTGAACAATGAAAATTGAATCGGAAAAATTGGTGTTTGTGATTAAAATTTTAACTTTTTTTACTTTTTTTACTCCTCTGGTTTTATTAAACAGATTTTTCTTTCCTTTTGTGGGACCAAAATCTCTTTATTTTATGGGTTTGGTAGAAATAATCTTTTTTCTTTGGATTCTTTTGCTTTTAATAGACAGAAAATATCGACCAAAATTTAATTTTGTTTTAGTTTTTGTTTTAATTTATCTTTTTTCTACTCTCCTTTCAACTGTCCTTGGAATTAACCCCTCTTATTCTTTTTGGTCAAAACACGAAAGAATGACGGGTTTATTAATGCAACTCCATTTGTTTGCTTTCTTTTTGGTGTTGAGTTCTATTTTAAAGAAAGAAGATTTTAAAAAATTTTTTGTTAGCTCTGTTTCTGTTGCTCTTTTGGTGGGATTGGTGGCGATATTGAACGTTAACAATCAAACGATGAGGGGCGGAGGAACTTTGGGGAATGAATCTTTTTTGGGAACGTATTTACTTTTCAATATATTTTTTGCTCTTTATCTGGCTTTCCAAACTAAAAAAGAAATTAAAATTTTTTCCATCGTCTCTTTTTTTGCCCTTACTTTTTTTCTTTTGCACGCTGGCGTAAGCCCGAAAAACACTAATTTTTCAGATTTTATTTTAAATTTCTTTTATAAAAGCGGAGCAAGAGCAGCAAAGATCTCGCTTTATGGAGCTCTGGTTTTGATTCTTTTGCTTTGGCTGACAAAATCAAAAAACAAAATTTTAAAGTTTACCTCTTTAATTCCTTTAATTTTGGGCGTTGTAGTTTTAATCTATGCAATGTATTCTGTAATGTTTTCTCCAGAAAGTTTTTTCAGAAAAATGTTAGAAAAGGAAGTGGGTTCTTTTGGGGGGAGGTTTTTTGTTTGGCAAACAGCCAGGGAAGCTTTTTTAGAAAAACCAATTTTGGGTTTTGGTCCTGAAAATTTCGAATTTGCTTTTTTGAAGCATTACAATTCTTGCTTTGGAAGAGAACCTTGCGGAGGAGATATTTGGTACGATAGAGCCCACAACGTAATTTTTGATACTTTGGTTTCTCAAGGAATAATTGGGTTGATTTCTTATTTCATTTTAATTTTTGGACCGATCTTTGTTCTATGGAAAAAATATTTAAAAAAAGAGGAAAATTTTTGGACGAGCGCAATTTTTACCGCGCTTTTTTCATCTTATTTTATTCAAAATCTTACTGTCTTTGATATGGTTTCTTCCTATTTAATGTTCTTTTTCTCCGTTGCTTTTATTTCTTGTTTAGAAAATGTTTCTGAAAAAAAAGAAGCTAAAAAAACTTTTGAACAACAAAATGAAATTGGAATCTTTACTTTCTTGATGGTGTTTTTTGTTTTTTCTTTCTCTTTTTATTATTTCATAATCTCCCCCCTTTCTTCGTCAAACGCCGTCATCAAATTTTTGTCTTCTCAAAATCCTCAAAAAAAAGAGATTTTTTTAAAAAAAGCGTTATCTTCTCCTTTGGGAATAAATCAAATCCGTGAATTCTTAGCAAGAGAAATTTTAAATGGAGTAAGATTAGGGCAAAATGAAGAGATAAAGCAAATTTATTTTAATTTTTTGAATTTAATCGAACCTGAGATTGAAAAAAACATCAAAGAAAATCCTCTCGATTATCGATCTTATTTAACCTTAGGAGAGATTTTGAGTGTAAAAGGCGCCATTTTAAAAAACAAAGAGGCATCAAATAAAGCGGAGGAAATTTTAAAAAAAGCAATTGAAATTTCGCCCCAAAATCAGCAAGGTTATCTCCTTTTGGGCCAAAATTATTTTTTTAAAGGAGAAAAAGAAAGTACAATTTTATATTTTCAGAAAGCAGTAGACCTTGATAAATACCAAAAAATTTATCATTTATATTTAATAAATTTACTTTATTCTTTAGGAGAAAAAGAATTAGCAAAACAAAAAATTGAGGAAGCTTTAAAAATTAACCCGGATTGGAAAAAAGAGTTTGAAAAATTTTTTGAGAATAAATAACTCTTGACAATTCTTTTTTCATTTTTATAATAATTTACGATGATAAAAGGTCGGGGTTTTTTATTTTTAAAAAATATGAAAATGGAGGTTAAAAATTATTTCCCTGAGGATGACGAAACAGAAGAAGATTGGGGTAACGAAGAAGAGGAAGAAGAAATAGAAGAGTAAGGAACGATAAAAAATTTTTACCCCGCCCCAAATAAGGCGGGGTTTTATTTTTAAAAAATTTCAAATAAAATAAATCTTGATGAGAGTTTTAAAAGGAATATTTTTTCTTTTAAAGTTATCCATTTTTTTGGGATTAGTTTTTTTTCTTTTGGGTTTGTTTTTAGTTTTTTATTTTTTGAAAGACCTTCCAAGGCCAGAATTTTTCACTGAAAAAGAATTTTTCCAATCAACAAAAATTTTTGATAGAACGGGGAGGGTGTTGCTTTATGAAATTTTTGAAGAAGAAAAAAGAACGTATGTCGGCTTAGACAAAGTTCCAGATTTTTTAAAAAAAGCAGTGATCGCTGCAGAAGATGCCAACTTTTACAAACACTCTGGAGTAGAAATAAAAGGAATTTTGAGAGCAATTTTGGAAGATTTGAAACTAAAAAAACCTTTGTTTGGAGGTTCTACAATTACTCAACAATTAATAAGGTCTTCTTTTTTGAGCAATGAAAAAACTTTTGCCAGAAAAACAAGAGAGATTGTTTTAAGTTTGGGGCTTGAAAGAAAGTATTCTAAAGATCAAATTTTAGAATGGTATTTAAATCAAATTCCTTTCGGACAAAATGCTTATGGAGTTGAAGCAGCTTCTCGAACATATTTTGGAAAATCTGTTTCAGAATTAACATTGGGCGAGGCTGCAATATTGGCTAGCTTGATTAAATCCCCTTATGGGTTTTCTCCTTACGATGAAAACGGAAAAAAAAGATTGTTTGAAAGGAAAAATTACGTTCTAGATAGAATGGTGAACTTGGGATTTGTTTCAAAAGAATCTGCTGAAAAAGCAAAAAAAGAAGAAATAAAATTTGTTGAAAAAAAGAAAGAACTTTTTGCTCCTTATTTTGTTTTATGGGTAAAGGAATTTTTGGAAAAAAACTTTGGCGAAAATTATTTAAAGTTAGGGGGGCTAAAAGTTTATACGACTTTAGACATAGATTTTCAAAAGATCGCAGAAAAAGTAGTAAAAGAAGGGGTTGAAAAAAATAGAAAGTTGGGGGCTTTTAACAGCTGTTTGGTAGCTGTAAACCCTCAAAACGGCGATGTTTTAGCAATGACAGTAGGAACAGGAAACTATGAAGACAAACCACTTCCCGAAGGTTGTACCCCAGGAAAAGATTGTAAATTTGACCCTAAGGTAAACGTTTGCCTTTCTTTAAGACAACCTGGTTCATCTTTTAAACCTTTTGTCTATGCAAAAGCTTTTGAAAAAGGTTATACTGATAAAACGGTCGTTGTAGACGAACCTACCTGTTTTGGTGTTTGGGGCGGAAAAGAATACTGTCCTAAAAATTATGACGGTTTGTTTAGGGGACCCGTCACCCTAAGAGAAGCTTTGGCCCAATCTTTAAACGTTCCCTCGGTAAAAGTGCTAATGTATTTGGCGGGATTAAAAGATGGAGTTGAAATGGCCCAAAGATTAGGAATCACAACCTTAAAAGAACCTTTTGGTCCTTCGATCGTTCTTGGAGGTTGGGAAGTAAAGTTGGTAGAAATGGTTCAGGCTTTTAGCGCTTTCGCTAACGAAGGGTATAAAATTAAGGTGGATCCGATTTTAAAAATTGAAGATTCAAAAGGAAGAACAATTTATGAAAAAAAAGATACAAAAGTTAAGGTGTTAGACGAGAAGGTGGCTGGTTTAATTTCGGATATTCTTTCTGACAATAGTGCGCGAGCTCCTATTTTCGGTTGGAATTCGCCGTTGTATTTTGAAAATTATAAAGTTTCGGTAAAAACTGGAACTACTCAAGATTTTAGAGATGGTTGGACTATCGGGTACACAAGCAATATTGTAGTCGGAGTTTGGGGAGGAAACAACGATAACAGTCCTATTAAAAAAGAACCTGGGGTAAAAGTAGCAGGTCCCATTTGGCACAATTTTTTAGCGCAAATATTACCCAAGATTGAAAAACCAACTCAAACTGAAATTGCTCCTGAAAAAGAAAGTCAAATTCAAACTTCGACTCAGTCTCAATAAAATTTCAATCTTTACTTACTTTAGCTTTTCTAGAATTTTCTCTGTGGCTTTGATTATTTTTTCAACGTCTTTTTCTTTAAAATAATTTTGAAGTGGGAAATTAACAATTCTTTTTGCGATTTCCAAAGTATTGGGAAAATCCTTTAAATCAATTTTAAAGTCCTTTTGAACCTCTTTGTTAAAGATTATTGGCTCTCTCCAAATTCTAGTACAAAAGACTTTTTCTTTTTTCATTTCTATCACAAATTCGTCCCTTTTCCCTTCAATTTCCTTGGGAACCAAAACAGAAAGATAACAAAACACATTATTTTCTCCTTCTTGAACTTCAAAACCCAAATTTTTTAATTTTTCTTGAAAAACCTTTGCCAATTTAGTTCGATTTTCTAAATTTTTTTCGAAATCATCTAAAAATTCCACAAAAAGATTTAAAGAAATCCGATTAATCCCTCGGGGCTCTTTTGACTTTTCGGTTCTTATTATTTTAGGAGCAATTTTTCTTCCAAATTTTTTAAATAAAAAAGCAAGGGGAGAAAAATAATTCAAAAGAGAAACAAAATCTCTAAAACTAAATTGGGTTTCTTTTATTTTTCCGATTTTCCATTCTTTATTAAAAACCAAAAGGCCCCCTCTAATAGTAGGAAATTGTTTGTATAAAGAGAAAAAAGAAACATCGCCAAAATTTCCCAAAAAATTATCTTTATATTTTGCCAAAAAAGCATGCGCGCAATCTTCGATAACTTGAAGTTGAAAGTTGGAAGCAGAAATTAAAGAACGAACCTTTGTGATGTCAACGGGAAGGCCGAAGGTGTGGCAGATTAAAATTGCTTTTGTTTTCTCAGTAATTTTTTGAGGAATGTCTTCAATTTTAATGTTGAAAGTTTTCAAATCAGCATCTAAAAATATGGGCTTTATGTTGTACTTTTTTAAAATAGGATAAAAAATATCGCAGATAAAAGCTGGAAATAAAATTTGAGAATTTTTAAGGTTTAATTTTTCAAGAATTATTTTGAAAGCGGTCCTTCCCATATCGGTAAAAATAAAGTTTTTGTTAGGAAAAATTTTTGAAAGCTTTTTCTCCAAATAAGAAAGGTTTGGTTTTTTTAAAAAACTTCTGAAAATTTTTACAAGATTTTCTTTATTTGTTTGAATTTGAGGATGAGTAAAATACATTGTTTAAATTATATCTTTTTTTAGTTAAAATAAAAAATGCAAGTTTTCGAATTTTATTTTCAGTCAAAACTTGGGGAAGAAAAAATTATAAAATCTTCGTTTTTTGAACCAAAAACAATTTACGAAAAAAGACTGGGTAGTTTGTATTTTTTAGGAGAGAAAGGAAGTTTCAATGAAGAGGTTTCTCTTGAAGAAATTTTTGTCTTTTTTAAAGAAAGGTTTTATAAAAAATCTGCCTTATCTTTTCAGAAAGCCTTTGAAGAAGCGATAAAAGAGATTAATTTTTATTTAAAAGGAAAGTTGAACCAAACCTTTTCTCCAGATTTAAATTTACTCTTTTTGGCTATAAAAGATAAAAAATTTGCCTTGGCTAAATTAGGAAAATTTGAAATTCAGCTTGTCCGAGGAGGAAAAATTTTTAATCTCTCAAAAAGAAATAAAAAAGAGAGATTTTCTTTTTCATTAAAAATAATTTTGGGAAGAGTTTTTTCTGAGGATTTAATTTTAATCAATACCGAACAAATTTTTGAAATTTTTGAAAAATCAAAAATTTTTGAACATTTAAAAAAGATGTATCCTTTTAACCCAAAAGAATTCAAAGAGATTTTGGAGTCAAAGAAAGAAGATTTTAAAAAAACTGGGGTTTGTGCCATTTTCTTTTTCCAAAAAGGCAAAACAGATTTTTCAAAAGAAAGTTTCTCTTTTAAAAAAGAGGTAAAAACGGAAATCCAAAAAAGAAAAGAGATTCTTTTAAACATTTTGGAAAAAAAAGAAGTAAAATTAATTTTGGCATTTTTATTTTTTCTTTTTTTGAGTTTTATTTTGACTAAAATTTTAGGGTGAATCATTTGATTTTTTCAAAAATTTTTGTTATCTTTAATAAATTATGAAAGAAAAAACTCATCCAAAATATTTTGAAAACGCTAAAATAAAATGCGCCTGTGGCGCAGAATATACTATAGGGTCAACAAAACCCTACATGGAGGTTGAAATCTGCGCCAAGTGCCACCCTGTTTTTACTGGAAAAGAAAAATTAATCGATACTTTAGGTCAGATTCAAAAATTCAAAAGGCGTCTAGAAAAAGCAAAAAAGAAAAAATAAACTCATATGGAATCTGTGATTATTGAAATCACCCCAGGCGTGGGAGGGGAAGAGGCGGCTTTGTTTGCTAAAGACCTTTTTAGAATGTATCTAAAATATGCTCAGAAAAAAAATTGGAAGGTTCAAGTTTTAAACTTTAAAGAATCGGATTTGGGTGGAATTAAAGAAGCTGTTTTTGAATTAAAAGGAGAGAACGTTTTCCCTGAAATGAAATATGAAGCTGGCGTTCACAGAGTACAAAGAATTCCAAAAACAGAAAAATCAGGAAGAATCCATACTTCCACGGTGAAAGTTGCTGTTTTAAAAAAACCAAAATCTGAAGAAATAAAAATTAACCCTAACGATTTGGAAATTGAAACCTTCAAAGCTTCTGGGGCTGGAGGCCAATATGTAAACAAAAGGATGACCGCAGTAAGAATAAAACATTTGCCCACAGGGATTATTGTTACTTGCCAAACAGAAAGGTCCTTGCAACAAAACAAAGAACTGGCTTTAGAAATTTTACAAGCTAAGCTTTTTGAAAAAAAAGAACTTGAGGAAAGGGAAAGGTTAATAAAAGAAAAAAAAGAGCAAATAAAAAGTGGGGAGAGATCAGAAAAAATTAGAACTTACAATTTTCCTCAAAACAGGATTACAGACCATAGAATTAAAAAAAATTGGCAGAATTTAAAAGATGTTTTGGAGGGAAATTTAGAAAAAATTGTTAAAGCCTTAAAAGAATCTCTTACTTAGCTTTCTCTAAAACCTCAATATCTTTTTCAAAATTGTTTGCGATCGCTAAAACGCTGTTTGCATACCAAGAATAAGTAGAATCAATACTACCCGAAAAATATATTAAAGCGGCGTTATATTCCCTAGTTCTTGAAGTGGCCCCATAGTCCGCCAAATAAAGCCCTGCGGCCAAAAATGCGTCCTCTATTTTCCAAGGGTCGGGAGTTCTCCCTAAAACGGAAGCTAATCTCCCTTTATAATTTTCCCAAGTAGTAGGAATAAATTGAGCAGGTCCCATCGCTCCTCCCCAGCCAAAAGACATAGGACAAGATACGGGAGTAGAAAAAGGGTCTCTTCCTAAGGATTTGGTAATGTTTAAAAACAAAGCAACATCGTTTCGAGAAGAATAAGGCGGTCCGGGTGCCATTACTCTTTCAATTGTTTTTCCTGTTGAAATTTTAATTCCAGACCCAGTTTGGGTATTTTTTAAATAGCATTGTCCTACGTTTTTCCCCAAATCTGACTCTTGTTTTAAAACCGCCAATAAAAACGCCGGCCTCACCCCGGTAATTTTTTGAACCCATTTTGCGACTTCGTAAGCTTCACCGAACGTAGGTGCTTTTGCAATACCCACTAATTGGAAAATTCTTTTTCTAATTTCTGTAGCTTTTTTTTGCAAAGTTTCTTTCTCGCTCAAATATTTTTGAGCTTCTGTCTTTGTCATTTTTAACAGTGCTTTTTTTTCCTCTTCTAAGTTTTCGGCTTCGATCTTTTGCAAAAGTTGCATTTTTAAAAGATTTTCAGATTTCTCTTTCTCTTTTTCTAAAACAACTTTCTTTTGAGTAAGCTCACTTTTTAATTGTGAAAGAATTTGATGAAGTTGAAGTATTTTACTGTTTAAAATTTTTAAAAAATAAAGATTGTCAAAAAAATTTGAAATTCTTTTTTCTTCTAATAAAATTTCAATCAAAGATTTTTTTTCTATTTTGTTGATTGTCCTTAAAATTTGGGAAATTTTTTCTTGTTTTTCCTGAATACTTTTTTCTGTTTCTTGAATTGAAGTTTCGGTTTGTTCTATCCCAATTTTCGTTTGGCTCAAATAGAGATTAACTTTTTTGATTTCAGAATTTAATTTTTCAACTTTTGCTTTTAAAGTTTCGATTTCTTTTGTTAATCCTTTTTCCTTTGTCCCTAATTGAGACAACTTCCTTTCTACTTCTTTTATTTTATTTTCACAAAGATTAACGCATTTTTCTAAAATTTTTAAACACTCTTTTTGGTCTAACCCTTCGCAAAATTTATCGCTACTATCGCACTCATCGCAAGATTGAGGTTCTTTGGCAAAAATAAAACAAAAGTTTGCAAAAAAAAATAAAAATATTAAAGAGAAAATAAAAAAATTACCCTGTAGTTTTTTCATGCTCTTTTTGTTCTGTTGGAGCTTCGGGTAAAACTAAAAAAGCTATCACTTCTTCTGGTTTCCTTAAAATTTTAACTCCTTCTGGAGTTTTTAAGTCGGAAATTAAAATTCTGTCTTCTAAAGTTTTTAATTTTGAAATGTCTACCAAAATTTCCTTTGGTAAATCGGATGGTAAACATTTTACTTCAATTTCTTTTAAATTTTTCACTAAAATTGCTCCTAAATTTTCAATAGCCTCTGATTTATTTATAAAAACCAAGGGCACTTTAACTTCAATTTCTTCTTTCGAGGGTAATTGGAAAAAATCTATATGTAAAAATTTTTCGGTTTTAGGATGTTTTTGGATTTCTTTAATTAAAACGTAAAAATCTTTACCCTCAACATTAAGAATAATTTTTTCCGTTTCTTTGATTGTGCTTAGGATTTTTTCAAATTCTTTTTCGTTCACTGACAAATTTAAATTTTCAATCTCGGGACCGTATAACACGGCGGGAATTTTCCCTTCCTTTCTTGTAGCTTGTGCACTTTTTTTTCTGATTTCGGCTTTTAAATTAATCATTTGTTAAATTTTTGTTTGTTGGACCTTTGTTTTTTGTAGTTTTTTTAATTGGTTTTTTATTTTTTTGAGATTTTTTTCAATATTTTTTTTAATAAATTTTTTTTGCGCCTTGGGCCATTCGGCAATCATTAAAAGATTTTTTTTCTTTAAATTTCCAAATTTCTCAATCCAAATTTTTTCGGTAACAAAGGGGCAAAATGGATGTAAAAGTTTAAGAATGTTGGCTAAAACGTACAAAAGGATTTCTTGAGTTTGTTTTTTTAATTTTTTATCTTTTAATTGAAATTTACTCATTTCAAGATAAACATCGGCAAACTCTTTCCAAACAAAATCGTAAAGCGCCCTTTCTGCTTTTCCAAATTCAAAGTCCTCTATTTGGTTGGTAATTAAAGAAATTGTAGAATGCAACCTGCTTAAAATCCATCTATCGACTAAGGTTTTGGGGGTTGGAGTTTTTACTAATTTTTCTTTAATCTCTTGGGTGTTTAAATGTACAAACCTTGCTATATTCCACAATTTTGTAAGAAAATTTCTTCCTGAAATAATGTTTCTTTCGTCAAACTTAATTGCTTGCTGATCTTTTCTTGTTAAAGAAAAAATAATTCCGAACCTGGTGGCGTCGGCTCCGTATTTTTCTATTAAATCGAGCGGGTCTACCCCTGTTCCTAAAGATTTACTCATTCTTTTACCCTCAAGATTTAAAATTGTGGGATGAACGTAGACAGTTTTAAAGGGAACTTTTTTTGTAAATTCTAAACCAGAAAAAATCATCCTTGCTATCCACAAAAATATAATTTCTTGCGCTGTGGTAATAAAATCAGTGGGATAAAATCTTTTAAGGTCTGAAGTCATTTTGGGCCACCCAAAAACAGCAAAGGGCCACAAAGCAGAGGAAAACCAGGTATCTAGAACGTCTTCAGATTGCACCATTTTACATTCTTTACAAAAAGGACATATTTTCGGTTTTTTCAAGGAAACGATAAATTTTTGGGGGTCTTTTTCACAAAAGAAAACTGGTAATCTGTGGCCCCACCAAATTTGTCTTGAAATACACCAATCTTCAACGTCTTTTAACCAATCTAACAAGATTTTTTTGCATCTTTTAGGGATGATTTTAACTTTATCTTCTTTTACTTCTTTTTGTGTTAATTTCGCCAGCTTCTCCATTTTCAAAAACCACTGCTCTGAAATTTGAGGTTCAATTTCTGTCTCGCATCTTTCACAGACTGCTACATTGTGAACGTAATCTTCTTCCTTCTCTATTAACCCTTTTTCTTTTAATTTTTCTAAAATTTTTTCTCTGGCCTCTGTGGTTGTCAACCCTTCAAAATCTTTTCCAGCCTCTTTGGTCATTCTTCCATCAGGCCCAATAACGTTAATTGGAGGAAGTTTACATTTTTTTCCAATTTTAGCATCTAAAATATCGTGAGCTGGGGTAATTTTTACCAAGCCCGTTCCAAAATTAGGATCAACCCATACTGACTTTACAATTTTAACTTCCCTTTCTGCGATGGGTACGATTGCCCTTTCTTTTTCTAAACCTTTATATCTTTCATCTTTTGGATTAAAAGCTACTCCTGTGTCTCCTAAAATAGTTTCTGGCCTAGTCGTTGCCACGCTAATGTATTCATTTTTTGATTTAATTTTATACTTTATATACCAAAGCTTTCCTCTTTTTTCTTTGTATTTAACTTCAATATCTGAAATTGCACTCTGACACCTTGGACACCAATTAACAATCCTCGGCCCCCTATAAATGTATCCTTTTTTATAATAGTGATAAAAAGTAAAAAGTACTGAATTTGAATAATCTTTATCCAAGGTGAACCTTTCTCTTGACCAATCCAGTGAACATCCTAGTTTTTTAAACTGAGACAAGATTATGTTTTTGTATTTTTTCACCCATTCCCAAACTCTTTCTAAAAACTTTTCTCTTCCTAATTGTTGACGAGTTAAGTTTTCTTTTTTAAGCTCTTTTTCGACTTTGTTTTGGGTGGCGATTCCAGCGTGGTCCGTACCCGGAACCCAAAGAGACCTTTTTTTTCTCATTCTTTGATACCTTATTAAAATATCTTGAATTGTAGAATTAAAAGCGTGTCCCATATGTAAAGTACCGGTAACGTTTGGGGGAGGAATGCAAATTACATATTTTCCTTTGTGGGTTTTGGGGAGTTTGTCTGGATTAAAAAATCCGCTGCTTTCCCAAATTCTGTATATTTCTTCTTCAAGTTTTTTATAATCAAATCTAGGTTCCATATAAAAGAAATTATAAGAAAAATTGAATTTTAGTTCAAGTAGTTGCTTTTTAAACAAAAAATTCACAAATAATCCACAAAAAATTTAGTTTTTATATTAAAAATTTTTGCCTTGATTTTCGTTTTCAAGTTATTATAATTTTTACATGAACGAAAAAGAAACTTGGCAAACTGCTCTTGCCCAAATTAAACTTTTAATTTCTCCGGCTAATTTTAACACTTGGTTTAAAAATACAGAAATTTTAGAAATTCAAAGTGAAAAAATTTTACTTTCTGTCCCTAATTCTTTTGTTAAAGAATGGTTCGAACAAAAATACCATCAAATGATTTTGAAAGTTTTAAAAAGTCTCAACCCTCAAATAAAAGAAGTGGAATATGTAATTGGGAAAAACATTCCTTCTTTTCAAAAAAAAGTTGTAAAAAGAATTTCTTTTTCACAATCTGAACTCTTAACCTTTGAAATAGACGAAAAAACAGGATTAAATCCAAAGTATACTTTTTCTAATTTTGTAGTGGGGTCGTTCAATGAGTTGGCGCACGCAGCATCTCAGGCAATCATTGAAGCACCAGGAAAAATTTACAATCCTCTTTTCGTGTATGGTGGAGTGGGTTTGGGTAAAACTCACTTACTACAAGCAATTGGAAATTATTTATCTAAAAACAAACAGATGAAAGTAATTTATTTTCAAGCAAACAAACTTATTGAAGAAATTATTAATTCAGTAAGAAATAACACAATAGAAGAATTAAAAAAGAGTTTCAAAGATGTAGAAACTTTAATTTTGGACGATGTCCAGTTTCTTTCTGGAAAGGAAAAAACCCAAGAAGAATTTTTCTTTATTTTTAATTATCTTTATGAAAAAAATCGTCAAATCGTTCTTTCTTCCGATAGGCCACCGAAAGTAATTCCTTCTTTGGCAGAAAGATTAAAATCAAGATTTGAAGGAGGAATGATTGCTGATATCTC
>Ga0315298_1004924_pt1 | contig 19450 bp, 16 predicted proteins | sample WHS_1_MG_FD_203077 | JGI IMG/M metagenome (GOLD analysis project Ga0315298, IMG submission 203077) | Extremophilic microbial mat communities from Washburn Hot Springs, YNP, Wyoming, USA - WHS_1_MG | ecosystem: Environmental > Aquatic > Thermal springs > Hot (42-90C) | place: USA: Wyoming...
GAGGCCGGCCTAGTCCTGTGCGCGGCCGTCTACAGCTTCTGGTGGGGCCCGCTCTGCCAGCTACTGGTGTTCGAGAGAAGGTAGGACCTGCAGCGGACGCGCGCATGGTCTGAGTGGGCTGAGGAGCTGCGGCATGCGCGCGTTCGCCTACATCCGAGTCTCCAAAGAGCGTGACGACATGATCTCTCCCGAGATCCAGCGGGACGAGATCGAACGATACTCCCGAGAGAAAGCTGGGAAGTTTCCGAGTCGCTCCAGGATGTTGACTTCTTCGGCGGTGGCTCCAGCCTGTGCTATCTTGGTTGCGTCCTGCCATGCGTCAGTACGGAGACAGCAGCGCTGTGGCCCACCTATCGTTCACCACTGTCCTTCTCTACTTAGCCGCGGCTTATCGGCGGAACCCGGAGGCTGAGGTTTCAGGACTCGAGCTCCAGCACGAGCTGGGGCTGGAGCCGGCCGTGGTCCGCGAGTGGGCGGCCGAACTTGCCCGGGAGGGTCTGGTGCAGTGGGACCCCCTGCTCTCCAATTTGTGGCTGCGCATCACCGACAAGGGCCTAGCCGTGGCCGAGACCCTCGGCGGCTGAGCCGCTTTAGGTCAGGCCAAAGAAGCGCTCAAATAGCCGGCGGTCGAAGTCCGGGTCCTCTCCCGAATAAGACGGCGGCACCCAGTCCATCTCCTCCAGATTGCGGGTGATCACCACCAGTTGGTCGTAAGGGATGGAGATGAGCTGCCTACCCTCCGGGTAAGGTTTGGCTATCCTCATGCCAAAGCCAAGCCCAGTGGTGAGGTAGTTGAGTTCGCCCGACAGGTACGGGTAGGCATACAACCAGCTGCAGGCAACGACATTGGTGCTCTTACTCACTAGCACCTTGCCGGTGGAATACGCGAGTCCCCGCAGCAGGATTTCCGTCTGGCTGGTGTTGTCGGTGAGGATCACGAGCAGATCCGGGCTGAAACTAAGCTGCTGGAGCGGAGCGAACACGAGGTAGTTAACCGTGCCCTTGGCAAAGGTAGGACAAGCAGCGAGCGCCCGGCGGTTGGCGTAGGCATCCTTGAAGATCTTGAGTTCCGGGCCCAGGTTCCCACCCTCCACCGCCGGAGGAAGCTCGTGACCAAGCACATGGACCGAGGGCGGGCAGGCTTGATTGTCCACATCGGCGTAGAAAGGCGCCTGCCGCTTGAACGCTTCCGCCACCATCCCGCAGAGGAACGCCTTACCTTCCAGGCGCTCGATGCCCTCCGGCTTATCGAACAGAAACTTGACCCCCACCGGCGGGTTGCTGAACCCGAACTTCTCAAACACCGATAGATCCAACGTGAGCGGCTTCAACCTGCCTCCCTTCGGTCTTCCTGCCGGACTCTGGCGGACCAGTCCCCGCTACTTAAGATAGCCTAACTTTTCCCCAGCGCCCTGGCAACCCGCACCGTGGTGACACGCGCCCCGGCAGGAACATGGAGGGGCAGCCCCCGGGATCAGAAGAACCCGCCGCCCCGCCGGCTACAAGGTTTCAAAGTTCTTGCTGATGATCTTCCACTCCCCCTGCACGTTAAGTAGGTGGAAATGGTCCACGAACCGACCCTCTCCAAAGAAGCCCGCTTCCTCCAAGATCACGCTCGCCGTGCGGCCGTAGACCTTGAGCGCCACGATCTCCCACTTGTAGGGGGCCCCCGTCTCCGCCATGGCCGGGTGCTCGGCCACATCCTTGAAGAAAGGCTCCGGCCCGCCCACGATAAGCTGCTCGCCCAAATAACCCGTCATGGCTGCCTGCGGATGAAAAACGCTCTTAAGTCCCTCCACATCCGCCCGGTAGGTGCAATCCGCGTAGCGCTCGATCACCTGGCGCACGGCTGCTTCCGCCGCCTCTTGTGTAGCACTCATCTTTCACCTCCTACGTTCCACGTTGGTTCTATGCTGCATTTGATAGGAAAGAAAGACCCAAAGCAATTATCCGAAAGTACGAACTCAAGCAGTCTCCTGCTTCCGGGCCGGCCGGTGCCCGCCGGCGAACGGGCCGCCAGGGCCAATACCGCCCCGACAGCGAGCGCGCCTCGCGCTCAGAAGCGGGCCGCCGGGAAACGTGCGATAATGATATCGGTAAGTCAAGGACGGTCTCCCCCTGCACGAGGCAGATCAACATGGCCGCCCCGACTCAAGCAAAGGACAACTTGCTCACCATCTCCGCCATCTTAAGACAAGGAGCGGCGCGTCAGGCTGCGCTTCGCTATGAGCGCTGCGTGACTCTGCTAAATACCATAAAAGACATCGTGGCCGTCCCCAGCAGTCTTGAGGGTTGCCGGATTCTGCTGGAGCGCATCTCCGCCGAACTCCGCGCCGAGCAGGCGGTGCTCATCTTGTGTAACCCTCTCACCCGCGAACTTGAGTTTGTCATCCACAACCAGGATCCCTCCATTCCCAAGCGCTACGCCGAGTACTACTGCGACCTCGACCCCACCGGACTGCCCGACTTCGTACGGGGGACGGGAGTAATGGCCACGCCCTCCGCGCAGCCCGCGGTCTTTGACCTGAAGGAGGTAATTGACTACCGGCGGCTGGTGCGAAGCGAGTTCTACAACGATTTCTTCAAGGCCGGCGGTATCTATCACGACCTGGTGGCCCTGATCGAGGCCCCGCCTTCTGCGCGCGGGGCCGTGTGCCTGCACCGTGCTCCTGGGCACAAGCCCTTCTCCGCCGAAGACGCAGCCGTGTTGGACATGGTGGCGCCTTTTGTGAAGACTCATCTGGAGAAGATGGTCTCCACCAGCGTGCTTTCGGCTAGCCAGACCTCGGAAGACGCAGGCGTGATCGTGTGCGACGCTCAAGGCCGCGTCCTTTACTGCAACCAGACCGCCCGGGAGCTGTGCGCCATGCTGGGCTGGGAAGACGGGGCGGCACGGCTACTCGTAGAGCCTAGCTACCTGGGCCGCGGTCTGGACGACGTAAGCACCTTGCCCGCCGACAACCGGGTGGAGGTCACTGTTTCCGACATCGTCCTTGGCCAAGGCGAGCCGGGCCGGCTGATCACGCTAAGACCCCGCCAGAGCTGGCCGCGTTCCTGGGCGGAACGGGTTAAGGAGCGCTTCGGCCTGAGCGAGCGGGAGATGCAGGTGGTACAGCGGGTCATGTCCGGCGAGAGCAACCGGGAGATTGCCCAGGCTCTTTTCATCTCGGAGTGCACCGTGAAGAAGCATCTGCAGAGCATCGCAAGCAAAGTAGGAGTGCGCACCCGCACAGCCATCGCCTGTGCGGTGCGGCAGGCCGCCGGGCTGAGCCTGTAGAGCCGCAGACGCGCGGGACCGCGCAGACCACATAGACTAACCGGGCTTCACAGGCCACAGATTCTACTTTCGGGTAATTGCGAGAGACTTTCCCCTTTGCTACCTATGGCAGGTCTTCCATAGGCGATATAGATGCGATTTCTGGGTGGCCAGCACAAGAGAAAGCATTTATCGCTTGGGTTCTGATTCGGTAGGGAGGTGAGAATTGCGAGTGTTCCGAAGTTCGGCCGTTGTAAGACAGGGGGCACGAAGGGGGGCTCTCACATGAAACAAAACAAAATCAAAATCATATTGTTGGCTGGCCTTCTTCTCCTGGCTGCATCCCTTGTGTTTGTGATTGCAGCCTGTGGCGAAGAAGAGACCACCACTACCAGCGCAGCGCCCACCACCACGGCGGCGCCAACCACCGGGACCACCGGGACCACCGCCACCACTGAGGCGAGTTCGACCACCACCGCGGCAGGCGAGGTTAAGACCCTCAAGATCGGAACCGTCATGGGTCTCACTGGGCCGCTTTCTGTACCTTGCCTCGCCTTCAACCGGGCCTGGGAGATCTATGCCGACGTGGTCAAGGACCAGGGAGGAGTCCAGATCGGCAATGACAAGTACCTGATCCAGTTCATTAACGAGGACAGCAAGAGTTCGGCCGAGGGTGCAAGCACTGCCGCCAGCAAGTTGGTCAACCAGGACAAGGTGAAATTCGTCATCGGCGCTATGCTGGAGAGTGAGGTGGCGGCTATCTACCAGGTGACGCGGCCGGCGGGCGTGCTCTATGGCATGGCCAACATCAACATCCCTGGCCATCAGGTGGACGTGTCGCCCGACAAGGATCTCCAGGTCCGCCTGGTCGTCAGCCACGACGACAACCACGGGGTCGACCTCAACTACCTGCAAAAGAACTATCCCAACGCCAAGAAGATCGCCATCTCCGCACCCGACATCGGCTACGAGGGCATGATCGACCGTCTGAAGCAGCAGGCGGCGGCCCGCGGGATGGAAGTCATCCACGTGGAGAAATGGACCTGGGGCACCACCGACTTCGTCCCGGTTATGACCAACATCATCGCCGCCAAGCCTGACGTGATCTGGGCTATGGTGAGCGGCCAAGCCAACGACCAGCTCCGCGCCGCGCGTCAGCTGGGCTTCAAGGGCCCGTTTGTCTCCAACTCGCCCCTGGGAGCAGACGTGTTTGTGGCCACGGTGCAGGACCCGGCCGCACTCACCGACGTGATCTGCAACAGCCCGGACGTCACCCATCCCACGCCCGCCATGCAAGAGATCATGAATCGTTGGAAGCAGAAGTGGCCTAACGATCCCTTCATTTCCGACGCTGTTCATGCTTACGACATGCCGTGGATCCTGGTGCAGGGCATGCAGAAGGCCGGCTCTACCGACCCGGCCGCTGTGCTCGCTGCTCTTGAGACCATGACCAACAAGGGCGACGTCAAGACCAACGAGGGTGACGGCTACATGGGCGGCAAGGACCGCTTTGGCGTCAACCGGGTGCTCTACCGGCCCTTCCCCATCACGCGGCTCATGAATGGGAAGGCAGAGTTTGTTGGCTACCTCGATCCGGTACTCGATTGAGGGTCTCATAATAGTGCTAGGCCATTCCTTCCAGAGGCCGGCCCCGAGGCCGGCGACGCAGGATGCGCCCCGGCAAACCAGCCGGCCTCTGGGGCCTTTCTCAGATACGTGGCGGGAGAGTAAAGAGTGAAGTCGCTTGACGTCTGGCTGCAGGCCACCATCAACGGGGTGGCTCTGGGTTGGCTGTACGTGCTCATGGCTTTGGGGCTCGCCCTCATCCTGAGCATCATGGGCATCCTTCAGCTTGCTCACGGCGAGATCTACATGATCGGCGCCTTCCTGGTGTACTACCTCACCCGCCGGCAAATCGGCCTTTACCCGGCCATCCTCATCAGCATGGTGGTGATGGGCGCAGTCGGTGTGGGATTGGAACGGGTGCTCTTTCGCCCACGACCCAACCGAGACGTGGTGCTCACTTCCATCGTCATCTCTACCGGTCTTACCCTCATACTCACGAGCGCCGCGGTGGTTGGGTTCGGTCTATACACCAAGAGCCTGCCCAAGCTGGCGCAAGGCTCCCTTACCATTGGCGGCGCCGGAGTACCCAAGGACCGGGTACTGGCCATCGGCTTCTCGGTGGTTGCCGTTCTTGCCCTCTATGCCTTCCTTAAGAAGACCCGGCTCGGCCTAGCTATGGTGGCGAGCGCACAGAACCGGGAGGGCTCTTTTCTCAAGGGCATCAACCCCAATCACATGTCCATGGCCGCCATGGGTATCGGCTGCGCGCTGGCCGCCTTGGCGGGCGCCTTGGCCGGTTCCATCCTTCAACTTCACCCCTACATGGGGTCCCTACCCATGATCTACGGCCTAGTGACCATCGTCCTGGGCGGCCTGGGTAGCATCCCGGGAGCGGTGGTGGGCGGACTTATCCTGGGCCTCCTGAACGGGATCGTGCCGGTGATGTTCGGCTCGGCCGCTGCAGCCATCGCCCCACTGGTCATCGTCATCATCCTTCTCTTGTTCCGACCCAAGGGGATCATGGGCCATGACTGATAGCGCATCTAGACGGAGCTTCGCGCGTTTGGCCTGGCAGGGCGCACCGGCGCTGGTGCTGTTTGTGGTGGCCATACTTCTTCCCACCATGCTGGGAGGGAACCGCTACTGGCTTACGGTGCTCACGCTGCTTGGCATCAACATCTTGCTGGTGAGCGCCCTGCGCAGCGTAACCCTGATCAACGAGATCTCTTTGGGACACGTGGGGTTCAGCCTCATCGGCGCCTACGCCCAGGCCATCTTGATGATGAAGGCTGGCCTTGGTTTCTGGGCCGCGTTGATACTTAGTGGACTGCTGGCGGCCGTCATTGCTCTGCTCCTCGGATACCCCTTCCTAAAGGTCAAGGGCATCTACTTCTCCATCCTCACCCTGATGATGGCCGAGACTTTCCGCATGGTCGCTTACTACTGGACGCCCCTCACCGGCGGCTCACTGGGCCTAGTGGGGATTCCTCGGCCGCAGCCTCTCACTCTGCCTTGGCTGGGGACGGTGGATTTCAAGGAGATGCAGAACTACTACTACATCGTGGTTCTGGTAGTGACCATCGGTCTTCTCATTCTTTATTACTTTGAACGCGCTTACGTCAGTTTTCAGTGGAGAGCAATCAGGGACGATGCTTCTCTTGCTGGAGCTGTAGGGATAAACGTGGTTGGCTTTAAGGTGTTCAACTTTGTGATCTCTGCTTTCTTTGCCGGGATTTCCGGCGCCCTTTTTGCCGCCTATCAGCAGAACTTAAGTCCGGACGCTACTTCCCGGTTCTCGGTGACCATGTCCATCTACATCTTGGTCTACATGGTGGTGGGCGGTCACAAGTACTTCATTGGCCCGTTGGTCGGCACCACCCTGCTCAGCCTGGTGGGCGAGGCCAGCCGCTCTATGGCCCAGTACCAGCCCATGCTCACGGGCGCCATCGCCATTCTGGTCATGATCTTCATACCCTCGGGTCTCGTGGGACTCCCCGCTCAAGTGCAGCGGTGGCTTAGGGCCAGACGGGCTCGTGCAAGAGCGGAGGCCGCAAGTGGCTAGAGCGAGCATACTGGAGACCCAGGGCTTGAGCCGCAATTTCGGAGGTCTGGCCGCCGTCCAGGACCTAGACTTGACTGTAGGCGAAGGCGAGATCCTGGGCTTGATTGGGCCAAACGGAGCGGGCAAGAGCACGGTGCTCAACCTGATTGACGGTTCTCTTCGCCCCACCCGCGGACGCATAATCTTCCAAGGAGAAGACATCACCCGGCTTGCGCCCCACCGCCGGGCCAAGAGGGGCATCGCCCGGGTGTTTCAGCGGAACGCTCTTTTTAGGAGCATGACCGCCCTTGATAACGTCCTCACTGGCTCGTTTCTCCACACCTACCGCGGCCCCTTCTCGGTTGTCACGCGGACTCTTGAGCGCGTGCGCAAAGACCGGGAGCTTATGGACCATTGTCTGGAGCTGCTCGAGCTGGTGGGCCTCAAGGACAAGAGTCACGAACTTGCCCCCAGTCTCCCCCACGGCAGCCAGCGCCAGCTCTGCGTGGCGGTGGCTTTGGCAAGTGACCCCAAGATTGTGCTCTTGGATGAGCCGCTCACCGGCATGAACGCGGAGGAGACCGCAGCCATGATCGAGCTAATAAAGACCATCAACGCCAGCAAAGGCCTCACCGTCATCGTGGTGGAGCACAACATTAAGGCCGTTCTCGGTCTTTGCGAGCGCACGGTGGTGCTCAACTACGGTTGCAAACTGATTGAAGGCGAACCTCGGGTGTGTGTGTCTGATCCTGCAGTGATAGAGGCCTACTTGGGGACTGAAGCCGATGTTCTTTGAAGTTAAAGACCTGAGAGTTAGCTACGAGGGCGCTCAGGTGGTGAAGGGCGTTTCTCTCCACCTGGAACAAGGAGAGATAGTCACGCTCATAGGCAGTAACGGTGCAGGCAAGACCACCATCCTACGCGCCATCTCTGGACTCAAGGCCCCCGCCGGGGGCGAGATTTGGTTCGAGGGAACGAGGATCGATGGGCGCAGCCCACAAAGCATCGTCAAGCTGGGCATCGCCCAAGTGCCCGAGGGCCGAGGCCTCTTCCCTTACTTGACCGTGGCCGAGAACCTTAGACTGGGCGCGTTCTTGCGCAAAGACCGCGCCCAGGTGCGCGAGGACTTAGAGAAGATCCTCACCCGCTTCCCGCGCCTAAGAGAAAGGGCCCGCCAGCAGGCCTCAACACTAAGCGGGGGTGAGCAGCAGATGCTGGCCATAGCTTCGGCGCTGATGTCGCGGCCGCGGCTCTTGCTCTTAGATGAGCCATCAATGGGTCTCTCCCCCTTGATGGTCACCGAGATAGCGCGGGCCGTGCGGGAGATCAACGAGACTGGCACCACCATACTCCTGGTCGAACAGAATTCACGTATCGCTCTAAAGCTGGCCACCCGAGCCTATGTGCTGGAAACAGGAATGGTAGTGCTCGAAGGATCTACGGAAGAGCTTATGCATAGCGAGCACGTGCGCAAGGCGTATCTAGGAGAGTGACATGCAGCGCGCGGCCGCCTGGTTTTGTGCCTTAGAAGGGAGCCTGTAGTATGAATGCGTGTCCAGCGGACGCTGTTTACCTAAACGGCAAGATCGTCACTGTGGACGCTAGAGACTCCGTGGTGGAGGCGCTGGCCGTCAGAGGCGACAGGATAGTCGCTACGGGGTCAAACGACGAGATCAGAGAACTGGCTGGCCCCTCAACCCGGGCCATCAACTTGGAGGGAAAGACGGTTCTTCCCGGCATCAATGATTCGCACACTCACGCGGCTATGTATGGGGGCACCCGGCCGCCCCTGAACCTGGACCTGACTTACCCCACCGTCAAGTCAATCGCTGACATCAAGGAGCAGGTGCGGGCCAAGGCGGCAGTGACGAAACCGGGCGAGTGGATAAGAGGAAGCGGTTGGGATTACGGTTACCTGGCCGAGTGCTTGGCAGATCCGAAGCGCAGGCTGACCCGGTGGGACTTAGACGAGGTCGCTCCCGACAACCCGGTATATCTAGTTGATTTTAGTCAGCACCGAGTGGTGGCAAACTCGCGCGCCTTGGAGCTGGCGGGGATAACCAGGGACAGCACTGTGGGCCCCGGATCGGAGGTGGTGAAAGACCCGGTGACCGGGGAACCCACCGGCGAGCTAGTGGAACTGCCGGCGCAGGGGCTGCTTATGAAGGTGGTCCCACCCTGGACGCGGGAAGAGAAGCGCTCCGCCATCCTTGCCATGATGAAGGACATGAACGCGCGCGGCATCACCAGTCTCACCGACGCCGCCCTGGGCCCAGGTGGAGATGCCATTCAGGGCGGACTGATGGGCTCTGAGTGTATAGGCGTGTACAACGACCTCCTGAACGAAGGCGCACTCACCCTACGGGTCAACATCCTCTACCTGTTTGGCAGCTATGGAGCCATTTCGCTAGCCGACTTTGAACACAGCCTCCCCTTGGTAGGCATCCACAGCGGTTTCGGTAACGAGTGGCTCAAAATCGGCGGAGTCAAGCTCTTTGCCGACGGCATACCCCAGACCAGAAGCGCCTGGGTGAGTGAGCCGTATCTAGACGACGGCTACGGCAGCCTGGTTCTGCCCGGAGCCAGCGAAGAAGAGCGCCACCAGGAGCTCGTGAACATGATCGTCTTTGCGCACAAGCTGGGCTTCCAGTGCGGCATTCACGCGATCGGTGATCGGGCGATCCAGTCCTGCGTCGACGGGTTCACCAAGGCTGAGACCCAGGATCCCAAGGGGCTCCGTCATTACGTGATACACGCTGACTTCGTGACCGACCGGGACATCCAGCGCATGGCCGCCCTTGGGATCGGGCTGTGCACGCAGCCCATCCTTAAGTGGGTGTTCTCGGACGAGACCGATAGAATCGTAGGCATCCCCCGCTCGGAGCGGCAATTCCCCCTGCGTTCTTTGCTTGACGCTGGGGTGCACGTTAGCCTCTCCACCGATGCCCCGGTCACCTCGCCTGACTGGCAACAGTGCATAGAGGCGGCCGTACTTCGCCGCTCCAAGAGCTCAGGGACAGTGCGCGGTGCGCATCAGACTGTGACTGTGCGAGAGGCGATCCGCATGTACACCATGGGCGGCGCTTGGCAAGACCACATGGAGAAAGTGAAGGGCTCGCTGGAGCCGGGTAAACTGGCGGACTTCTGCGTGCTTGATCGAGATATCCTTACGATCCCCGCCGACGAGATTCACACGGTGAAAAACGTAGCCACTGTGGTAGGCGGGAAGATCGTTTACAATAACGCTCTGGAGGTGTAAGGCCCGCAAGGCCCGCAAAGGCTAAGGCTGAAGTTTGGGGCTACGCTTAGGTTTGGAGCCACCTCCGGAAGCAAGCTCTTGGTTAGACCGCACCACCCCTCCTTCGACGCGGCGGGGCCGGGGTTCCCCCGGCCCCGCCGCACGTTACTCCGCCACACACAACCTTGCCCGGCTGGCGCTGCGCTGGCAGGCAAAAACATCAGTACCAGAAGAGAGGAATAACGGGCAACTCATCCACACAAAGCATCTTTTCCAGCTCCGCATATAGGGCCCAGGCCTCCGCCTCGGTGGAAGCAGTGACCGCCTAAGCAAGAGTCTCGTCATAGGCCTCACTACTCCAGCGGGTGAAGTTGTCTGGCGCTTCACTCCACAGCATCTTCAAGAATTCGTAAGGATCGTTATATTTCGCTATGCAACCTAGGCGGTACACGTAAAGGTCGGCCAAGAGCCGCCCGGCAGTGAAGAGGTGCGCCTGAAGTAACGCATACGCGCCACGGACAGTTTAATTCCACTGCACAAGCGGCATCTGTGAACTCGGCCAGTGGATGGCGAGCCTCTGTGCGCTCGGGTATGCGGAGTCTGCTGGGTACACGGTACAATCAAACGGGCACAAAGGAAGACAGTGGCGCCCCGCTGCGACGGAAGCGCCTCAACGTCCTCAGCCCCGGAACTCCAAAGGTTACCCTACCAGAAAGGAGCGCGCATGCCCCGACGCCCGGATATCCAGAAAGTCCTCATCATCGGCTCCGGCCCCATCGTCATCGGTCAGGCTTGTGAGTTCGACTACTCCGGGACCCAGGCATGCAAAGCGCTACGCAGACTCGGGTACAAGATCGTCCTTGTCAACTCCAACCCCGCCACCATCATGACCGACCCGGTCATGGCAGACGAGACCTATATCGAGCCGCTAAACACGGAGGCCCTGACCGAGATCATCGCCAGCTCTCGACCAGACGCGCTCCTGCCTAACCTGGGCGGCCAATCCGGCTTGAACCTGTCCTCTGAGCTCTACCGCTCCGGCGTGCTGGACAAGTACGGAGTACAGATTATCGGCGTAGGGCCCGACGCCATCGAGCGGGGGGAAGATCGCCTGGCCTTCAAACAAACGATGAGCCGCCTGGGCATCGAGATGCCGCGCAGCAAGACCTGCTACTCGGTGGAGGAAGCCGTCGAGGTGGCGGCGGAGCTGGGCTACCCGGTGGTTATCCGCCCGGCCTACACGCTCGGTGGAACCGGGGGCGGCCTGGTCTACAACCGGGAGGAGCTGCAGGTGGTAGCGGAGCGCGGACTCCGCGCTAGCCTGGTCGGTCAAGTTCTGGTGGAGGAGTCGGTGCTGGGCTGGGAGGAACTGGAGCTTGAGGTTGTCCGCGACGCGAAGAACCAGATGATCACTGTCTGCTTCATTGAGAATGTGGACGCCATGGGAGTTCACACCGGCGACAGCTTCTGCACTGCCCCCATGCTCACCATCTCTCCAGATTTGCAAAAGAAATTGCAGGATTATTCTTATGCAATAGTTGAAGCAATCGAGGTCATCGGCGGCACCAACATCCAGTTCGCTCACGATCCCAAGAGCGGGCGGGTAGTGGTAATCGAGATCAACCCGCGCACTTCCCGCTCGTCGGCTCTAGCGTCTAAGGCCACTGGTTTCCCCATCGCCTTCGTTAGTTCTCTGCTTGCTGGAGGCCTCACTCTGGATGAGATCCCCTACTGGCGGGACGGCACCTTGGACAAATACACGCCTTCCGGCGATTACATCGTGGTGAAATTTGCCCGCTGGGCCTTTGAAAAGTTCCCCGGCGCCGTGGACAAGCTGGGGACGCAGATGCGCGCCGTGGGCGAGGTCATGTCCATCGGCAAAACCTACAAAGAGGCCCTCCAGAAGGCCATCCGTTCGCTTGAGATCGGCCGCTACGGCCTCGGCTTTGCGAAGGACTTCAATCGTAAGTCTTTGGACGAGCTCCTAGCCTTGCTCAAAGAGCCCACCAGCGAGCGACAGTTCATCATGTACGAGGCGCTGCGCAAGGGCGCAAGCACGGAGGAACTCTACCGCCGCACTCACATCAAGCCCTGGTTCATTGAGCAGATGCGCGAACTGGTGCAGCTTGAGGAGGAAATCTTGGCCTATCGCCAGCAGGCCGGCCCGTCGGCTAGCGCTTCAATCCCCGACAAAGCCGCTGAAGATGTATTGCCCGATGAGCTTCTTATTCGCGCCAAGAAGGATGGCTTTGCCGACGCCTACCTAGCCAAGCTGCTTGCTGTGCCCGAGGAAGCGGTGCGCGCCCAACGGCTTCGCCTGGGACTGCGTCACGGCTACCATGCCGTCCCCGTGAGCGGCGTGGAAAATGCGGCCTACTACTACTCCACCTACAACGCCCCCGACGCCGTCCCGGTGAGCGATCGACCCAAGATCATGGTGCTGGGAGGCGGGCCCAACCGCATCGGCCAGGGGATTGAATTCGACTACTGCTGCGTGCACGCTGCCTTCGCACTACGGGAGGCAGGCTATGAATCCATCATGGTGAACTGCAACCCGGAGACCGTATCCACCGACTACGACACCTCCGACAAGCTCTACTTTGAGCCCCTCACAGTGGAGGACGTACTCGGCATCTACGAAAAGGAGCGCCCCGTTGGGGTCATTGTGCAGTTCGGCGGTCAAACGCCGCTCAATATCGCCCGCGCGCTGGAGAAAGCAGGAGTGCCCATCCTAGGCACCTCTCCCGAGACCATCGACCTGGCCGAGGACCGTGAGCGCTTCCGCGCCATGATGGAGCACCTAGGCATCCCCATACCCGAGGCAGGCACCGCCACCTCGGTGGAAGAAGCGCGGGCCGTGGCCGCCCGCATCGGGTACCCGCTCATGGTCCGGCCAAGCTATGTCCTCGGCGGCCGAGGCATGGAGATCGTCCACGACGAAGACATGCTGATCGAGTACGTCAAAGCAGCGGTGGACGTGACGCCCGAGCGGCCTATTCTCATCGATAAGTTCTTGGACAAGGCCCTTGAGTGCGAGGCCGATGCTCTGTCGGACGGCACTGACGCTTTCGTGCCGGCAGTGATGGAGCATATCGAGTACGCGGGCATCCACTCTGGGGACTCTGCCTGCGTCATCCCGCCCGTGTCTATTCCGGAAAGACATCTCCTCACCATCGAGGAGTACACAAGGAAGATTGCCGTAGAGCTGGGCGTGGTGGGTCTGATGAACATCCAGTACGCCATCTGGAACGACACCGTGTACGTGCTTGAGGCAAACCCACGGGCGTCACGCACAGTGCCGCTGGTGAGCAAGGTCTGCAATGTGCAGATGGCCCGACTGGCTACCAGGTTGATGCTGGGGGCCAAGCTAAGCGAACTCGGCCTCAAGCGCAGGAGTGTTCCCTACTATGGAGTTAAGGAGGCAGTCCTCCCCTTTAACATGTTCCCAGAGGTGGACCCGGTGCTCGGCCCCGAGATGCGGTCGACAGGCGAAGTGCTGGGCCTGGCTGAATCCTTTGGCCTTGCCTACGCTAAAGCAGAGGAGGCGGCCGGGCAGACCCTTCCCTTGGCGGGCACGGTGCTCATGACGGTGGCGGAACCCGATCGTCGCAAAGATGAGCAGCTGGTGGCGGACACGGCCCGGCAGTTCGTGCAGTTGGGCTTCAAGCTCCGAGCCACAACGGGAACACACGCCTTTCTGGCGGCTCATGGCGTTCCCTCGGAACCCATCCTTAAACTGCACGAGGGCCGGCCCAACATTGAGGACGCCATCAAGAATGGGGAGATTCAGCTGGTGGTGAACACGCCCGCCGGTAAGTCAAGCGAGTTTGACGACTCCTACATCCGCAAGGCCGCCATCCGCTACAAGGTCCCCTACATTACGACCACAGTGGCGGCCGCGGCGGCGGCGGCAGGCATCGCCGCGCGCCGCGCCGCCCGGGCCTCAGTGCGCTCGCTGCAGAGCTACCATGCGCTCCTCGAGTAGCTGGGGGACCCGCGCAGTGGCGGAGCCAGGACGGGGCCGGGAGCCGGGTGCCCCGGCGCATCGGCGGAGCCGGGAGGCAGGTGACCCCGCCCGGTCCGGGGGCTATTTCCGCCCGGCCGCTAGGAGCGTATCTGCCGGCCGCTCACGCTTGCCGCACAGTGCGGGATTTTCTTTGGCGACGGGTGGGCTAAGCCGCTTGCATTCTCTGGCCCATGCTCTACAATGAGGTCGAGTCCCGAGAGTTCAGACGCGGCGTCTGAGATTCTCACAAGGGGACCCGCAGAGGAAAGGCGGAGGTAAATGGCCGCTGAGTACAGTGAAGCGGGTGCGAAGTGAGGGTTGTTGAAAGACGCAAAGCGAGTTCGCTCGGGGCTCGCTTTTTTTGGCTTTTCCGGGGTCTCCTCGCGTCTGTGGCGGGTTTTTTGTCTTGCTTCCTGCAGGTTTCCTCTCCCGCTTCTCCTCTCCCGCTTCTTGCGGGTTTCCCGGGAGCCTGGACTCTCCGTGTGAGTTGATCCGCCTTCCTGACTTCGACCTGCCCCCATGGCGGTGCTTCTCAGCCACACCTCGCCGCGGCCGCCACGCCCCAGCGAGCCCCCTCTGCCGCTACTCCCCGTCCTTGTTTGCGGCTGCTGCCGCCCTATTCTGTCCGCGTGTCCCGCTATGCTACATTGCGCAAGCGAAGCGAGGGTGAGGGAGGCCGCATATGCTGACAGCAGCCATTGTTGGCACACTAATTGTCATGGTCTGCGTGGGATATGTTGCGTTTCGCAAGTTCACCGTCACTCGACAGGAGATCGAGTTTGCCGCTCCTCAGAACGGCGTCGCCGCCATCTACCTCGACATCCGCGAGGATACTGTGCGGAGCATGCACATCGTCTATGCGGACGGCAGCGTGAGCGAGGTGAGGAAGCTAGAGTCAGCGTAGAGGCAGTGCGGCCGGAGGGCCCCAAGCTGCGGCTGGAGCGGCCCAAGCAACGCCCGGGGCTCGCGCTTTTGGCGGAGTGACCCTCAACACCTAGCCAGGTACTTGTGCGCAATGAAGGGAAACAGATGAAGGGAAACAGAGTTGCCGGTTTCTCGGACTGAGACAGATGAAGATTATCGCTTCATGACCATGGCTCTGGAGGAGGCCCGGCGAGCATCTGAGCTGGGCGAGGTGCCAGTAGGTGCCGTGCTGGTGGTGAACGGGGAGGTCATCGCCAGCCGAGGCAACGAGCGCGAACGGCGTCGCGACCCCACCGCGCACGCAGAGATGTTAGTGCTTCGCGACGGAGCAGCCATTCTGGGAGGATGGCGGCTAAAGGAGGCAACCCTATACGTCACCATTGAGCCTTGTCCCATGTGTGCCGGCGCCATCGTACTAGCTCGCATCAAACGCCTGGTTTACGGCGCCGACGACCCCAAGGGAGGAGCGGCTGGCACCATCTTCAACATCGTGGACCACCCGGCCCTCAACCACCATCCTGAGGTGAGAGCCGGAGTGATGACCCGCGAGACTGCCGCCCTCTTGCGGGAATTCTTCCAAGAACGCAGGGGTCGCGAGTTCCTCTAGACTGTTCCGCGAACACCAAGCAGGCAGTACACTATGGGTGTTTGGTCATAACGGGCTCATCAAACAAGGCACGAGGAGGGGCCATGGGAAGAGTGCAGGACAAGGTGGCCATTGTGACGGGTGGCTCCACTGGACTGGGCAAGGCCACGTGCCAGCTACTCGCCAAGGAAGGGGCCAAGGTTGCCATCGGCGACATCCAGGACGAACTGGGGAGGGCGGTGGCTGACGAGATCAACCGCAGCGGCGGCGTAGCCAAGTACTATCACATGGATGTTACCAACGAGGACCAGGTGAGAGAGGTCTGCGCTGACGTCTTCGCCACCTTCGGCGCGATCAACATTCTCGTGAACAACGCGGGCATCACAGGTGCGCCCTTACCCACCCACGAGATCACGGTGGAAGAGTGGGACAAGGTCCTGGGCGTGGACGCCAAGGGAGTTTTCCTTTGCACTAAACATGCAGTTCCCTACATGAAGCGAAGTGGCGGCGGCAGCATTGTCAATATTTCCTCCGTTTACGGCATCGTGGGCGGCATGGACGTACCTCCCCCCTACCTCTATCACGCCGCTAAGGGCGCGGTGCGCCTCATGACCAAGTCGGACGCCATCTGCTACGCAGCCGACAAGATCCGCTGCAACTCCGTCCACCCCGGCTGGATCTGGACCCCAATGCTGGAGAACGTGGGCAAGAACTCCACCGAGGGACCGGAGAAGTTCCACGCGCGCATCAAGAGTCGTCTCCCGCTGGGAGAATATGGAGAACCAATGGATGTAGCCTACGGAGTGCTCTATCTGGCCTCAGATGAGTCCAAGTTCGTGACGGGCACCGAACTAGTGATAGACGGCGGGTATTGCGCCTGGTAAGAACAGGAGTCGGGGAAGGCCGGTCCAAGCCTGGCCGGCGCACTTGGCCGGCCAACATCGGGCCGGACTTCCGGCCAGAGGTCGGCGCACTGGCTGAGGCGGACAGAAGACTGATTCTCAGCCTTGGTCTCAACCTGCTGATCACACTCCTGCAGATAGCAGGCGGGCTCATCGCGAACAGCCTGGGACTTCTCTCGGACGCGGCCCATAACTTCAGCGATGTAGTGGCCCTGGCTTTGAGCCTCTTGGCGGTCCGCCTGGGACGGCGGCCCGCCACCCCTACCCGCACTTTCGCCTACAAGCGCGCGGAAATCCTCGTCGCGTTGTTTAACTCGGTGGTGCTGATTGCGCTGTCGGTCTTCCTGATTGTCGAGGCCGTGCGGCGAACGCTTGCCCCGCAGCCGGTAGAAGGCGTCTGGGTCATGGCCTTCGCCGCGGCGGGACTGGTCATCAACACCCTTTCAGCACTGCTTCTTCGTTCACACCGGCATGACCTCAATCTGCGAGCTGCCTTCCTCCACCTGGCGGGAGACGCGCTCACCAGTCTCGCGGTCATTATCAGCGGCCTGGTTGTCTACGCGTGGGGTTGGAACTATGCCGACCCAATCGTATCCATCGTGATCTCGTTGTGGATAGGGCGGGCGGCTTTCGGCATCGTGAAAAGCTCGGTTAACGTGCTCATGGAAGGCACCCCTGAAGAAGTCGAGTTCTCGCAGGTGCAGTCGGCCATCCGCCAAATCCCGGGCGTAGTGGACGTGCATGACCTCCACATTTGGTCGATCTCATCAAGCAACTTGGCTCTCTCGGCTCACCTGGTGCTGTCAAACACCGTCCTTTCTGAAACTGCCGCAGTGCTGAGAGCTGTGAAGGATATGCTGGCCAAGGACTTTGGCATAGGGCACGCCACGCTGGAATCCGAGTCGCTGGAAGCCGAGTGCTCGGGGAGTACCTGCGATCTGCCGCCTGCCCCGCTCAACACCATTGACGGGCAGGAGGATGCAGATTCCCGCGCGTCTTGAGGCTCCGGGCGAGAGGCTCCAGGCTGCCGCAAAACGCCTCCCGCTTCCTCGGGCAATCGGCTACAATCCCCCTTGCGCTGAACAAAGCCCCCGATTGGGTCGTCGGCGCTGCCTGCGGAGAGGTGGCAGAGCGGCTTAATGCGGCGGTCTCGAAAACCGTTGGGCCGGGCAACCGGTCCCGGGGGTTCGAATCCCCCCCTCTCCGCTTTTGCAGGGGCTTCTTTAGGCGAAGCTCGGCCGCCGAGGTGGGGGCTCCCGCGTCTACTGGGCAAGTCGGCGGCAAAGTCAACAATATGCCAGTGCAAGTCTCTACTCACGGGTACCAGATGAACGGAAAGCGGCTCCACTTACGCCGGAGGTGCGCACTCGGCGTAGCGGCGTAATACCTGCCCGAGGGTAGCGCCATTGCGCGAATCTTGGTTATCCAGCCACCTCAAGCCGTTCTTGACCTGCGCAGGAGAGTTGACCAGGCCGCGCATCCATAGTTTTTCGCCTTTCTTAACCCATCGTTCACACAGCCCGAGCACCCCTCGCCTATTCTCGCAGCGACGGTCAGACTCCCGGCTACCCAAGGGAGGCGGAATATGAGAATCTCAGTCGCACAGAGAGGGACGTGTTCAAACCTCGATTTCGCGACCAAATCCGGCACACTGGCACACTTCGTATGCAATCTTGGCGTGGGTAGCCTCTGCTTTTGTTGTGGTGCCTTACTTGCCTCTCCAACACAGGGTCGGGATGGCGTCGTTCTTGCCTGTCCCCTCTGCAAGGCAGAGGTGGCTGATGAAGAGGCCCCCGCTCTTGAGCGGGCCGCCTAGCATGTTCGGATAGAAGATTGAGACCCATGCGCTGGGTTAAGCTGGATCGGCCCAAGTCACATCCCTGCGTGACCGCCGAACTCATTGACATGATGACGGCCGCGGACCCGTTGAGCGGCTTCCCCGCGAGTAGCGATAGCCTCCCCGACCCCCTTTCCCAGGGAGAAAGGCTGCTACTCCACCTGTCCAGCTTTCTCATGGGAAGCTTCAGTCTGCTCTTCATTAACCTCGCACGTTCGCCGAAGCACCTATGGTTCTGGGCTTGGGTGGCCGGATGGGCAGTGGTCCTGGTGCTCCATCTGGTAGTGGTTCTGGCGGTCTCCCGGAAGCGCCCAACTTCTGGGTTTCCCAGCTATCAGCCAGTCACAGCTTCTAAGGCAGGTGGCCAGATTGGGCACTAGGCCGAGTTCTCCCGATGCTGGCAAGACCATCGCACTTATCGCCCACGACAACAAGAAGCAGGATCTGCTCCAATGGGCCCGGTTTAACCGGGGCACCCTGGCCGCGCACAAGCTTGTCGCTACGGGTACGACGGGCGCACTCCTTGAAGCAGAAATCGGCCTCCGCATACAGAAGGTCAGGAGCGGCCCGCTGGGAGGAGATCAGCAGATTGGGGCTAAGATCGTGGAAGGAGAGATCGATTTGGTCGTCTTCTTCTGGGATCCGCTTGAGCCACACCCCCACGACGTTGATGTAAAGGCACTTCTCCGCATCGCCGTGGTCTATAACGTCCCCATCGCCTGCAACCGGTCCACGGCCGACTTCCTGATCTCGTCTCCCTTGATGTCGGAGTCCTACGAGCATCAGGGTGAGGAGGCGGCTTTAACGCGCTCTGGAGCGCGGGAAGGAGGCCGGGAGCGCGCGTGATGCAACAGTGCTGACCGTTTCGAAGCACATGGTGCCGGTCTTGTCCCCGGCCAGATCGACCCCAATAACGTCCAGGTCATTTACCCTGTGCGCCTAATGTCCGCGGAGGGTGAGAAGGAGCCCCCCATCATGTCACCGGGCGTGGGCAAGCGATTGCCCTGGCCAATTGCAGACGCTGGCACGTCCACCCGGGCTCTTTCACCCAGCCGCTAGACTGAAGTGGCCACTCCCGGACTGTGGCGCTCAAG
>Ga0315298_1004925_pt1 | contig 19450 bp, 17 predicted proteins | sample WHS_1_MG_FD_203077 | JGI IMG/M metagenome (GOLD analysis project Ga0315298, IMG submission 203077) | Extremophilic microbial mat communities from Washburn Hot Springs, YNP, Wyoming, USA - WHS_1_MG | ecosystem: Environmental > Aquatic > Thermal springs > Hot (42-90C) | place: USA: Wyoming...
AAATCAAGCTGCTCAAGCGGCTCAGCTACGGCTTCCGAAATGTTCAAGTCTACATTCGCAAGATGTTACTGGGGTTCCTGCCACGCTCCTCAGAAATCCTCGCTCCACACTTATTGACATAGAGCCGGCAAGGCTCTGAGATAACTGTTCACCTTTCCATCAGTGTCCAGGGTAGCGTTCAGTAGCTAGTTCGCCTGATCATTGACATTGATGGTATGGTTATGACATGGATGTGGAATTGGAGACTGCTGGTCGAGAGGAACTGCTTGCATTGGTGCGGCAGTTGCTGGAGAGGGTTGCGGCGCTGGCAGCAGAGAGCGAGCAACTGCGGCAGCAGCTAGGGAAGAAGCAGGCTCCCCACTGGGCCAAATCTAATCGCCCCCAGCCGCCAGAGGCCAGGCCGCCTCGGCGCAAGCGGGCCCCCGAGCACAATCATGGGCGACGGCGGGAAGGGCCCAACCGCGTCGAGTACCACGCCCTGGACCGGTGCTGCGCCGGAGTTGTTTCAGTTGGTGCTCGTACCAGGGCTGAGTGCAGACAACAACCTGGCGGAGCGTAGCCTGCGTCCGCTGGTAGTCATCCGCAAGATCAGTGGCGGTTCCCGCTCCGATGAGGGCCCAAAGACGCGCATGGCCCTGGCCAGCCTCTTCGAGACCTGGCGAGCGCAGGACCCTAATCCCTTCGTTGAGTGCCTCAAACTCCTCTCTCAATCCTCCCTTCCTTACTACCTACTAAACTCTCCTTACCCCAAAAATGAACAGTTACCAGCTTCAGCAAAGTTGAATTCCTCGGCGAGAGCAGGTATACTATCGACCGAATAGTGGATCCGCTGATCGCCATCAAGCCTAGGGCCCGGGGACAGGGCCCACCTTTTCCTGCTCTTATCTCTGGGGCAGAGTTCCGAGCGCAACGCATAGAGGAGCGGCGAAAAAGGAGCGGGCTATGGAGTGTTAGGTGCTGGAACAGAGAGGTGCTAGTTTTATAGAGCATGGCGTCGGGCATCCCGGACGAGTGTTTTGGAACACCGATGTGCCGATCCTCTATGAGGAATCTGTCAAGCGAGACGAAGCGCTAATCACGCCGGGTGGTGGCCTGGCGGTAACTACGGGGGCGCGCACCGGACGGTCCCCCAATGACAAATTCATCGTGCGGGAGCCGTCAAGTGAAAGCGACGTCTGGTGGGGGACAGTAAACCGGCCGTGGACTACCGAAGGCTTTGACGCTTTGCGACGCCGGATCCAGACATACTGCGAGGGACGTGACCTCTTCGTGCAAGATGTGTCGGTGGGAGCCGATCCAACATACCGCCTACCTATCCGGGTGATCAGCGAGTCTGCTTGGGCTGCTCTCTTCGCGCGGAACATGTTCTTACCCCCGGCAAAGAGCGATGTGCCGCCCTTTACCATTCTACATGCCCCGGGCTTCCGATCGATACCAGTAATCGACGGTACCAGCTCTGAGGTTGCCATCGTCATTAGCTTCGAGCAGCGGTTAGCACTCATCGCCGGCACAGCGTATGCAGGTGAGATCAAGAAAGCAGTATTCACGATCCTCAACTACCTGATGCCCAAGCAAGATGTCCTCTCCATGCACTGCGGTGCCAATGCTAGCGCCAGCGGTGATGTGGCGCTGTTCTTCGGCCTCTCGGGCACTGGCAAGACCACCCTCTCTTCCGATTCCGACCGATTGCTCATCGGCGACGACGAGCACGGCTGGAGTGCCGATGGCATCTTCAATTTCGAAGGCGGCTGCTACGCCAAGATCATTCGCCTGTCGCCGGTGGCCGAGCCCGAGATCTACAGAGCGATCCATTGCTTTGGGACCATCCTTGAGAATGTGGTCGTCGACCCCAGGACCCGTTGCCTTGACCTTGATGCGGACACGATTACCGAGAACACACGAGCCAGCTATCCCCTCAGCTCTATTCCCGGCTCCTTGCCCTCAGGCCAAGCGGGGCATCCTTCGGATGTCGTCCTGCTCACCGCCGATGCCTTCGGGATCATGCCGCCGATCGCCCGGCTGACAGCGGAGCAGACCCTTTACCACTTCATTTCGGGATATACAGCTAAGGTCGCCGGCACGGAGGCTGGCCTTGGCAGCGAGCCGGAAGCGACCTTCAGTGCCTGCTTCGGTGCCCCCTTTATGGTGCACCATCCCGCAGTCTATGCCCGCTTGCTCGGCGAGCGCATCCGTCGTCACGACGTGCGCTGCTGGCTCATAAATACGGGCTGGACCGGTGGACCTTCTGGCGTCGGCAGGCGCGTTTCTATCGCCCACACGCGAGCGATCGTCCGGGCTGCACTCAAGGGGCAACTAGACAACGTGTCCTACCACGTTGATCCGATCTTCAGGCTCCGTGTGCCGGAGGTCTGTCCGGGCGTGCCGCCCGAGATCCTGCGGCCACGCGACACCTGGCCTGACCCGGCGGCCTATGATGCGCAGGCCGTCTCTCTCGCCCGCCGTTTTGTCGCCAATTTCGAGGAATTCGCCAGCCGTGTTCCCGAGGATGTGAAGTTCGGAGGACCAAAGCTCGACTAAGAATCTGCGCACAGCGCGCAATACGCGCTGTGTGACTAGTCCGGCACGGGTGCAGGTCATCAGTCGGAAGAGTATTTAGGAGGTATTGCCATGCAGATTCAGGGTGCCACGGCGATCGTTACCGGTGGAGCCTCTGGGCTCGGCGGGGCGACGGCGGAACGGCTGCATAGCGCCGGTGCCAGAGTCGTCATCGTGGACTTCAACCAGGACACGGGTCGGGCGATGATCGAGAAGCTAGGGGATCGGGCGGTATTTGCCCGTGCCGACGTCACCGTTACCGAGCAGGTTCAGGCCGCGGTAGACCTGGCAATGAACAAGTTCGGCAAGATCGACATCCTCGTGAACTGCGCGGGGACCGGCTTCTCCATGCGGACCGTGACGAAAGACGGACCCCATCCCATCGAGATCTTTAAGAAGATTATCGACATTAATCTGATCGGCACCTTCGACATGACCAGACTGGCGGCCTTCCAGATGACGAAGAACACTCCCAATGAGGACGGTGAACGCGGCGTGATCGTCAACACCGCCTCTGATGCCGCCTTTGAGGGGCAGATCGGGCAAGCCGCCTACTCGGCCTCTAAAGCTGGCGTGGTCGGGATGACTTTGACCATTGCCAGGGATCTGTCTGGTGTGGGTATCAGAGTCTGCACCATCGCACCGGGAACCTTTGATACGCCGCTGCTGGCCAGACTGCCAGAGAACGTGAAGCTTTCTCTGGGGCAGCAGAACCCATTCCCCAAGCGCTTGGGCAAGCCGGTCGAATTCGCCATGCTGGCCCAGCAGATTATCGAGAACCCGATGTTGAATGGCGAAACGATCCGCCTGGACGCGGCGATTCGGATGCAGCCGAGATAGGCTAGTACGACGATTGCTTCCCCTCAATGGCACACAGCAGTACTCCGGCGGCGATCCCCAGCCTCTTGTCCAACACCCCGCCTTTATCGCCGGAGAAGTCCACCTGGACCTTGGACACCAGGGGGTTGAAGTTGCGCTTCATGACGCAGACCCGCTGACCATTGACCTCTACGTCGTAGGTCTGGGGGATCAGATTGGACACAAAGCGCCGGACGAGGGCGAGGATCGTGCTCTCTTCCCTCAGGGTGCCGAGGGGCTGATCGTTCTCGTCCAGAATCGCCCATTCGTCCTGGATGATCGACTGCAGCCCTCGGCGCTGCAGCGCGCCGACTTTCCGGCCCGTCGTGGAATCGTACACGTCGTAGGCGGCCGAGAAATCCAGGATCTGGCGCGCCTGGATGTACAGCGCCTCGGTCTGCATGTCCTCGCCGGTGTACAGCCGGATGTCCTCCTTAAGCTTGAAAGCCTTCTGCTTAGCATAAAAGAGGACGGCCCCACCCGAGCCATACACGTGAAACACGTGCCCCACTAAGTGCAGGACCTTCTTGCGAATCACGTAGTTGGTATCGTCAAAGCGGTCAGAAACCATCTTCCCTTCCTCCTCGAAGCGATCATGGGGCTTCCGGCGTGCTTTGTCAACCACTATGCCGTATAGCAGGCTAGTGCCAACGGGCGCGTCTTGACCTTTGGCCGGCCTGCTGCTACACTCGCGATCAACCGGTCGGTCCGATCATCACCGTCTTCGAACTCGGTCATAGAGGAAGGAGGCGACGACAAAACATCCTGAGTTCTTTCTCACCGACAAAGAGATCTTGCCCGCAGCTACTACGAGGGTAGGAACAGACTGAGATAAGACGGAGCCATATGTCGTAGTTGAGGAACGACGCAACTACGTATCATGGAGGAGCGGCCATGCAGTTGAGAGAGTACGACGTGGTGTGCATCGGCGGCGGCGGCGCCGGTGTATCCGCTGCCGTCCGAGCGGGCCAGCTTGGGGCGCGCGTGGCGCTCATCTCCAAGGACCCAATCGGCTACGGCTGCACGAGGCTTGCCGCCGGAAATATGGCCTGCACCGGCGTTGCGGCAGCGGACAGCGTAGAACGGTTCGTCGACGACATTCTCAGCGGGGGCGACGATATCAACAACCGGCGCCTCGCCGAGGTCGTGGCCGCCGAGGCACCTTCGGCGGCGGCGCTGATGGAATCCTTTGGCTACATCTTTCGCCGCGACCCGAAGGGAAGGGTAAGTGAGGACACCGCGAGGCGAGCCGGTGGGCACACTATCCGGCGCACGATCGGGCGCTTCGCCGGAGGCGTGTCTCTCGGTCAGGTCCTGCGCGCCGCCTCGGCGCGGAGCCACGTCGCGGTCTATGAGGACATGATCGCCAGCAGGCTCTTGATCCGCAACGGGCGTGTCGAAGGGGTAGTCGGCCTCCACCTCACCGACGGCGAGGTCTTCTCCTTCAGCAGTAAGTCCGTCATTCTGGCGACGGGCGGCGCCGGCTGGCTCTACTATCCCCATACCGACTGTCCCAAAGCTTGCACCGGTGACGGTTTTGCCCTCGCGCTGCGGGCCGGCGCGGAACTGGTCGACATGGAGCAGGTGCAGTTTCTTCCCTTTGCCCTTAACCATCCGCGCTCGATGATTGGCCAGCCCGTCGGAGAGCCTTCAAGCGCGGGCCGCTACGGCCAGTTGCTCAACAACAAGGGCGAGGTCGTGCTCGAAGGCATGAATCGGATGACCCGCGCCCAGGTGGCCAACGTCATCGGGCTGGAGGTGAAGAAGGGCAATGGCACGAAGTACGGCGGCTTGCTGCTGGACCTCGCACCGAACATCGCCAAGTCCGGCCAGTCCGCTTGGGATACGGTCTACAGCGGACTGCCCTTCGGGGCGATCAGAGTAGCCTACGGCGAGAAGGCCTTCCGTTGGGAGGAGCCTTGGGACGTTACCCCGAGCGCCCATTTCACGATGGGCGGCGTGCGCATTGACGAGTACGGCCGCACTAGCTTGGAAGGACTCTATGCGGCCGGAGAGGTGGCCGGCGGGCTACATGGTGGCAACCGGCTGGGCTCTGTGGCCTTGACCGAGATCTTCATCTTCGGGGAAAGGGCCGGGGAGCAGGCGGCTAAGGACGCCACAAAACGGAAACAGCCGGCCTTCGACGGCAGTCATCTGGATGAGGAGAAGCGCCTAACGGCCTTGTTTGGCGCGACCGGACGCCATCATCCCACCCGGCTAATGCGCCGCCTCCAGAGGGCGATGTGGGACAAGGTCGGCGTGGTGCGCGACAAGCAGGGCCTGCTCGAAGGGCTGGAGGAGATCGAGACGATCGCCCGCCTTTCCGAAGATCTCGCCACGCCGGAGAACCGGCAATACAACCTCGCCGTCGCCGATGCCGTCGAGCTTCAACTGATGCTCGACGTGGCGCGGGCCACCACCCTCGCGGCGCAAGAGCGGCGGGAGTCACGCGGGGCGCACGTCAGATCCGACTTCCCGGACCGGAACGACGAGGCCTGGCGGCAGAACATCGTCACTGTGTATCGAGAAGGCCGGATCGAGAGCCGGGTCGTGCCGATTGGCCGTGACGTCAGCGGATTCGGCAACGGATAAACGGATGTCGTATAGCCGTCGGCTATCAGCTATCAGCCGTCAGCAGGCCCCCGTCATTCCGGCGAAGGCCGGAATCCAGGCACCCGTAAAGCCCGCCTGTACGCAGTCTGGACCCCGGTGAAAACCGGGGTGACGAGGCACACTGATGGCTGAGAGCTGACGGCTGAGAGCTGATGGCTTGAGGAGAGCCACGAATGGATACAGTGAAGATCAAGGTCCAGCGGTTCGACCCGGCGATGGACCGTAAGCCCTTTCTCCAGGAGTTTGACGTGCCGTGGGAGGAAGACGGCACGGTGCTCCAGGCCTTGATGTACATCTCCGAAGAGCTCGACCCTTCGCTGTCCTTCCGCTATGACTGTCGCTATTACCGCTGTGGCCTCTGCGGTGTCGAGGTCAACGGCCGGCCGCGGCTGGCCTGCCGCGCCAAGTTGAAGGATGGTCTAGTGCTGAGGCCGCTGCGCCATCTCCCGCTCGTCCGCGACCTGGTCGTTGACCGGAGCTTGTTCTACGGCACCCTCGAGCGGCTCAGCCTCTACGTCGACGCCGAGGCCGAGGAGACGCTGCGCGTGATCAAGGAACCGCCGGAGCACGTGCAGGTGGAGCGTTGCGTCGAGTGCTTCTGCTGTCTGGCGACCTGTCCGACTTATGACTCCCAAGACGAGGCCGTCGGTGGTCCTTTCCATTTCGTCAAGCTGGCCCAGATGCACTTCCATCCGCTCGACGAGCATGATCGCGTGGCGCAAGCCGCCGCGCTCGGCGTCGACCGCTGCGCGGCGTGCCGCAAGTGCCACTGTGCGATCGGCATTCCCATCTTCAAAGTGGCGATTGCTCCTCTGATGAACCGCGTGACGTCCACGACTCCCTGACCGTCAGCCTCTCGTCAAGACTACTGCGATGGGAGCAGAGTCTGACAAAGAATCGTTCGAGCCATCCTCACTCGTGGCGCAGTGCCTCGATCGGTTCAAGACGCTGCGCTCGATAGGCCGGATACGAACCAAAGAGCACGCCGACCGTGATCGATACGCCTACCGCCAGCGCCACTGTCGCCGGCTTCGGCAGCGCCGGGTAGCTGGCCAGCGAGCCGATCACCCGAGGAATGATCGATGCGACGCCAAGACCTGCGACAATGCCTCCCGATCCACCGATCAGCGTTAGCACCAGCGATTCGACCAGGAACTGCAGAAGCACGTTCTTGGGCGTCGCCCCCATCGCCATCCGGATGCCGATCTCCCTCGTGCGGTCAGTCACCGCCATCGTCATGACGTTCATCACGCCGAAGCCGCCCATCGCTAGCGCCGCCGCGGCGAGAGCCGTCAGGATGCGATTCAGGAAGTCGGCCTGTTCGCGCGCCGAATCGATCAGACGCTGGTTGCTGCCGACCGCGAAGTCATCCGCCTTGCCGAGCCGCAGCCGATGCGCCTCCCGCAGCGTATTCTTCACCGCATTCATAACGCCTGGCATATTGGCCGCCTGGTCCACGCGGAGTAGGATTGCACTCAATGACCCAGCCCCGTACAAACGGCGCTGGCCGGTGACAAAGGGGATGATGATCACATCGTCCAAATCGCGCCCTTGTTCGTGACCTTTGGGCGCCAGCACCCCGATCACGGTGAAGATCGCGTTGCGCACGCGGATCTGCTCGCCAATAGGGTCGATCTCGCCGAACAGATTGTCCACGACCGTCTGTCCGACGACCGCCACCGCGTTGCCATTACTCTCTTGCTGATCGGTGAAGAAGGCGCCGAGCCGCACGCTGTAGCTCTGAATCTCACGGATGGCATTCCTCACGGCCACCACGGCGATCGTGCGCGATTGCCTTCCGAAGGTCACCGGCTCGTCGCCGGCAATCTGCGGGCTGAGGGCCACGACGTGCGGTACAGACTCCTGGATCGCCTGGATATCCGTCGCCTTGAGACTCGCTTGTCCTCCCGCGCCCGACGCTGTAGCTGGCGAGATGACCACCAGATTCGAGCCGAGCCGCGACAATTGCGCCGCCAACGCCTGCTCCTGCGATTGCCCAACGGCGCCGATGACCAGCACGCCGCCGACGCCGAGGACAATGCCCACCATTGTCACCGTCGACCACAGCTTGCGCGTGACCAACGCGGCGAGCGCGAGGCGTACGCAGTCACCGGCGGCCAGGCCCCACGCCCGGCCGCTACTCGCTTCGAGCGGCGGCAGCACGCGCACACGGGGTGGCGCGGTCTCCTGGCTCAGTATCTGTGGCCCTGATAGCGCGCTCTCCTCCTGCGGGCTGGAGCCGGCAGAGCGATCACTCATCGCGTAAGGCTCGGACCGGGTCCATGGTCGCCGCCCTTCTCGCCGGGAGGTAGCTGAAGACCATGCCGATCACGATGGGCACCGCGATGGCGATCGCCAGGATCGCCGGCGACGGCAGCATGTGCGCCTGCACTGCGTCACGAAAATCGTGACCCAGCAGCGCATTGCGATAGGCCACATAAAAGGCGAAAATGGCCGCCGTGCCCACGATTAGCCCCACCACGCCGCCGATCACCGAAAGCGCGGCCCCCTCGGTAAGGAACTGCCGCAAAATGTCGGACTGGCGAGCGCCGACCGCCACGCGCACCCCGATCTCGCGCGTGCGCTGCCTCACCGCCATAAACATCGTGCTCCCGACGCCGAACCCCCCGACGAGCAAAGCGACGAAGCCGATCAGGCTCATCACCAATCTCATCGTCTGGAGCATCTGCACGTTGTCGTCCGCGCCGGCGCTGTTGTCCATCACCACGAAGTCCCGCGGCTGGCCCGCGGCAATATGGTGGCGCTGGTCGAGCGTCTGATTGATCGCCGCTATCACGGCTGCGACGTTGGCATGATCATCCACCTGCACCATCACAACAGGGGGATTGATGCGACCAAGGCGCTGTTGAAAAGTCGAAAACGGCACATACACCGAGTCGTCCGTGGGGTCGTCGGGTACACTACTGGTCGCCGCCAAGACGCCCACGACGCGGAAGTTGACGGAGCCGATGCGTAGCTCTTGCCCCAGCGGATCGACGTCCGGAAATCTCGTCTGGGCGAAGCGTGAGCCGATGACCGCCACCGCGGCACCTGAGGCCTCGTCCTGCTCGGTGAAGAATACACCTTTCGCGACCGACAAGTTTTGCAGCGATTGGATCGCTGGATACACGCCGTCGACTGCCAGCGTGCCGCCCCTACCGCCGGCCGATGCCGGAAACGGCGCCATCGCGTCCGGACTGGCGACCCTGACGTGCGGCAGCTTCTGCACCGCCAGAACGTCCTCGGCCGTCAGCGGCGAATGGCTCACCGCATCGGCCTTCGAGGTTCCCGGCTGGATGGCCAGCGAGATCCACACGCTGTTCGCGCCCACGTGATCGTACTCGGCCGTCACGTACTGCTGGCTGATCGCGCCGATTTGGAGGACGAGCAGTAGGGCGGCGACCCCCACGACGATGCCGAGGCCAGTCAGCGCCGAGCGCAGCTTGTGGGCGAGCAGCCCTCCCAGCGCCGTGCGCAAATTCTGCCCGGCCATCAGCGCTGGCGATGGGGCACTGGTCGACTCCAGTGGCGGGAGGATTGACACCGTGGCGGGCGCCGGTTCAGTCTGGCTCATCGCATTCCTCCTCGGGTGGTTCTCTTCTTTTCGGACCCTCAACCAGAACCTGGTCTGCTCGCCGCGCGTGGTCGCTAGCGGCGTCGCCGACCATCTGTCCGTTGCGCAGCGTGATGACCCGCGAGCAGAACGAGGCGATGTCGGCCCCGTGGGTTATGACGACAACGGTGATTCCCTGGTCGTTGAGCGCCTGCAGAATGGCCATTACTTCGACGCTGGCCCGGCTATCCAGATTGCCGGTCGGCTCGTCCGCCAGGATGATCCGAGGGCCGGTTACCACACTGCGGGCGATGGCCACGCGCTGCTGCTCACCGCCCGAAAGCTGGCTCGGCTTGTGCCGGGCGCGCCGGGCCAGGCCAACCGAGTCCAGCGCTTGCAGTGCTCTCTGCCGCCCCCGCTGGCCGGTCAGACCGGCGTAAACCAGGGGCAGCATAACGTTGTCGAGCGCGCTCACCTGGGGCAGCAGATTGAACGTCTGGAAGACGAATCCAATCTCCCGGTTGCGGATCCTGGCCAACTGCTCGCGGCTGAGGCTGTTCACGAGTTTCCCTTCCAGCCAGTAGCGGCCGGCGGACGGCCGGTCCAGGCAGCCGATAAGGCTCAAGAGGGTCGATTTGCCGGACCCCGATGCCCCCGTAATGGCCACCATCTCGCCGGCGCGCACTTCGAGGTCGATGCCGGCCAGGGCGTGCACGGCGGTCGGGCCCACGGCGTAGTCCTTCGTCAGTCCCTGCAAACGGATCAACAGCAGGGGATCATTTTCGGTGTTGACCGTCAATTTAGTATCTCTCCTTTCACTGTCCCACCACCTGGTCGCCTTCGCTCAGCCCGTCCAGAACCTCGACGTAGACGTCGCCCTGCAGCCCAATCGTCACCGTGCGCCGCTCGGCATGGTCGCCAAGCCAGACCTGAACGGTGGCCTTGCCGTCGGAACCGGCCCGCACCAGCGCCCTCGGTAGACGTAGAACGTTCGTCCGCTCAGCGATAATCGAGGCATCCACCGTCATGCCGGGCAGCAGGCCGGCCGGCGGCTCGTCGAGCGCAAAATACACTGGATAGGCGCTGGAGGTATTGCTCGCATCCCGCATGGGTACGATCTGCGCGACGTGACCCTTGACCGGCGTCTCGGGCCGGGCTTCGAAGAGCAGGTCGACCGCTTGTCCCACTTCCACTTGCAGCAGATCTTGCTCAATCACGGTTCCTACGGCCTCGACGGCCGCGGGGTCGGAGAGGAGGACCAGCGGCATGCCGGAGGATACGATGTCGCCCGCGTTCCCCCTCACCTCCAACACGACGCCGTCAAAGGGAGCAACGATTCGCGCCTGGTCGAGCTTCAGTTGTGCCTGTTTGGCGGCGATCTCGGCTTGCTCGACGGTGTTCTGCGCGATGTCGAGCGCGTTGGCTTCCGGTCCGGCCAGCAGCTTGTCCAGGTCGTTCTCGGCTTGTGTCACCACTGACCGAGCGGCAGTGAGGTCGTCTTCCGTAACCTGGTTCTGCAGCCGGGTGAGGGCGGTTTGGGCTTGCTGCAGCTCGGAGCGGGCCAGCTCTACGCTCGCCGCAGCGTCGGCGTTACTGGTGGCCAGCAACGCTTCGTAGCTCGCCTTCGCTTGGTTGTAGTCAATCGTCGCCGCCTGCAACTGCTGCGCTTGCGGCAGCGCGCCGATATCTGGTCTAGCGGCCACCCGGTCGTACGCCGCCTGGGCCTGCTGCAAGGTCACCTGCGCCTTCTGCATCGACGCGGAAGCGGCTTGGAGCTGGCTGCCGGTCGTTCCCGCCGCGGCTACGGCGGCATCGAAGGCCGCCTGAGCGCTGTTCACCTCGGCCTGCGCGGCGGCGAGATCGGCTGGCGACGGTCCGGCGGCCAGCTTATTGTAGCTGGCCTGGGCCGCGTCGAGTCTGGCGCGGGCGGTGGCGATGTCGAGACTGGTAGCGGGATTCGTCACCTGTGCTAGCCTATCCTGGGCGATCCGGACGGCGACCTGCGCATTTTGATACACCAGGTCGAGGTCGGCGGTATCGAGTCGGGCCAGCAGATCGCCGGCGTTGACGTGGTCGCCGGGGTGTACATTGACCTCGGCCAGCCGCCCCGGCGTCTGCACTGCCAGCGTGACCTGACGCGTACCCACCAGGTGCCCTGGCGCCGATACGACCTGCTGCACGTCGCCCCGGTCCACCGGAATAGTGGACGGCGCTTGCACGGATCGGTCTGTCTGACCTCCGGTCCGTCGCGCACCTAAGTACCCGGCACTGCCGACGATGGCGATCGCCAGCACGACAAGAAGAGCTGTCCAGCGTTTAGTAAGCATTCCTGACACCCTCAAACCCTTTGTCCAGACACAGCGTAACAACCCAACCTTGGTTTACCGGCCGGAAAAGGTTAAGAATAGGTTAAGTCCATGGGGAGATGTCGCTGTCGCGAGTGTACAGCCGTTTGCGAGAGCGTGAAGCGGATGTAGGGGAGGACGTCCCTGTCCTCCCTTGCTGCGAAGCGGCACTCCCGATTCACATGCGCAGCAATCCTGCGCATTGCCGGCTTGGCCCTTGTGAAGAACCCTACAGTCTAGGGTTGGGTTTGAGGGAACTCCACTTGTTCTGCAGAAGCAAGGGCGGTGACCGGCGACGGGAGCCGGTGGTGATCGCGAGGTAGCCGGACGGTGAAGATGCTGCCGTGGCCAAGGCCTGGACTGGTCGCAGAGATTATCCCGCCGTGGGCTTGGACGATGGCGCTGGCGATGGCTAGCCCGAGTCCGACGCCACCGACCCGGCGAGCGCGCGACTTGTCGACGCGGTAAAAGCGGTCGAAGACGTGCGGCAGCGCCTCGGGGGGGATTCCCTCGCCCTCGTCGGCGACAACCATCTCGGCCCAGTCGCCGGCGGGCCTGACGTCCACCCGAACATGGCCGCCCGGCGGTGTGTATTTTAGGGCGTTGTCGATCAGGTTCCAGGCTACCTGCCGCAACTGGTCAGAATCGCCTGTCACGGTCACCGCTTCGCCGTCCGGTCCCGTGAGGAGCCGGTCGGGATGGCTGGGCCGGACCCCTTCCAGGACTTCGGAAACCAGCGCGGTCAGGTCGAGCTCGACCCGCTTGAGTCTGGCTCCGGCATCCAGGCGGGATAGGGAAAGGAGATTGGCGACGAGGCGATTGAGTCGCTCAATCTCGCCGTTGAGCCGACGGAGCAGTTGCTGGCGCGTCGCGACGTCATCCTCGTCTATGCCAAGCAAGAGCATTTCCGATAGGCCGCCAAGCGCGGTCAAAGGGGTGCGGAGCTCGTGCGAGGCATCGGCGACGAACTGACGCTGCGCCTGGAGGGTCGCGTTGAGCTGGTCCACCATCCGGTCGAAAGCACCGGCGACCTGCGCGACCTCGTTGCGGCGTCCGGCGAGGCCAACGCGGCGGGTCGAGTCACCCGCCGCGATCTCCGTCGCCGTTCGGGCGACCCGGTCCAGCGGACGCAGCAGACGCCTCGTTAATGGCACGCCGGCAACCACGCCTACCAGCAGAGCTGCCATACCGCCTAGCACCAGGTAGAGCTTGAGGGCATTCAGCATGGCGTCAAGGCTCTCCAGCGAGACGCTGACACAAGCCACGGCCAGCGTCTGGTCATGCCAGCGAATCGGCTTGGCGAGAATCAGGACCCGCGGCTGCCGGGAAGCATCTACGACGTATCCTCCCTTCCCGGCCAAGGCGGATTTGAACAGCTTCGGCGGGGGTGCGGGCCAAGGCGGAACCTTGAACGCCGTTTCGCTTTCGAGGACCACTGCCCCGCTGCGGTCGTAGACCGCGCCGTGCGAGTCGCGGCCTTCGAACGCGCTGACCAGGACTGAGCTAGCCTTAATCGCCGTCATATCGAGCACCGGCACCGGCTTTGGGGCTGTCCCACCGTCGGGCTGCGGGTCCGGGATCACTCCGTTCGGGATGCCCCCCTGGCTGAGACTCTGCTCGACCTCGCGCTCTAGTCGTGCTTCGGCGTCGCCGATCAGAAAGCCCTCTAACCGCGTATAGAGCAGCAGACCCAAGACGCTCAGCGTGATCAGCAGGAGGGCGGCATAGAAGGCCGTCAGTTGCCAGCGGATCGGCCAGTCATGCGCCCATTTCCCCATCGCCGTCCTCATCCCCTCAGGCTGTACCCGACGCCCCGGATGGTGCGGATCAGGGTGCGGTCGGCGTCCCCAAGCTTATCGCGCAGATAGCTGATATGCACCTCGATCACCTTGGTGTCGCCGACGTAGTCATAGCCCCAAAGCCGGTTCACGATCACCTCCCGCGAGAACACCTGGCGCGGGTGCGCCATAAACAGCTCCAGGAGCTCGAATTCCCTGGGTGTCAGGTCGACAGGTACGCCGGCGCGTTGCACCTCGTGCGTCTCCCGGTTGAGCGAAATGTTGCCGAAGCGCAGCATCCGAGCGGCCTCCGGGCGGCGGCGCCTAAGTTGCACCCGCACCCGCGCCAGCAGCTCCTTGAACTTGAACGGCTTGGGCAGGTAGTCGTCGGCGCCGCTCTCGAGCCCCAGCACCCGGTCGTCGACCTCGCCTCGGGCGGTCAGCATAATGATCGGGATGTCGCTTTCGGTGCGCAGCTTACGGCAGAGCTCGATGCCGTCGAGCCCGGGCAACATCAGGTCAAGGATCAGCAGATCCGGCCGGCGGCGTCGCGCCAGCTCGAGACCGCTGCGGCCGTCCTCGGCCGCTTCGACCTGGTAGCCCTCGTATCGCAAGCCCATCCCGATGAAATCGAGGATCGTGGGGTCGTCGTCGATCACCAGGATACGGACAGCTTGGTCGGTCTCGTGGGTCTCCATTCTTGAATGCTCTTCCCCAGCGAAATGCCAGGCCTATTCTACCATCGAATGGTTAAGGCGTCATGCGTCAAAGCTTAAGCGAAGGTTAAGATAGTCTGGCGGAGCAGATTGGAGAGGGGGAAGCAGCATCCCTGGGATCGCAGCCGTTTCGGCTGCTCCCGCAGGCACGCGTGGCGGCCCGGAGGGCAGGCAAGATGCCTGCGATCCCGGGGAGTGCGCCTGCAGCTACATGTTCCCTGCTGCGGCCGCTGCGAAGTCCTCGCGCATCGTGTAGTAGGCGCCGCCGGGCGGGAAATCGTCGAGTTGCCCGACGACGCGATAGCCAAGCTTCTCGTAGAAGCCGCGTGCTTGGAAGCTTTAGGTGGTGAGGTAAGAGTGGTTACAGCCGCGCCGCCTCGCCTCGGCCTCCGCGGCGAGGAGCAGACGCCGTCCGAAGCCGTGACCACGGAGCGTCTCGTCCACCCAGAGGTGCTCGACCTCCAACCAGCCCCAGAAGGTCGAGGCGGTGATCCCGCCGCTGATCATCTCGCCGTTCCCCCGGAGGTAGACATCCAGAGGCACCATCGGGTGGACGCCGGCATGCGCGTCTCGATGATGGGCCGACGCGGCATCGTTGAACGCTCTGAGCCCATCATGCACCAGCGCTCGCTCACGTTCGTCGGCGACGTCCGTGAGCGTGAGCCGGTATCCACCGGCCTCTTCCACTACCCTGTTCACCTCAGATCCCCAGAATCTGCCTGGTCTCGGCCGGCGAGGCGATTTCGCGCCCACATTCCCGGCCGATGCGGACCAACCGGGCCACGAGCTCGGCGTTGCTCTTGGCAAGCTGGCCCCGCGCGTAGTAGAGGTTGTCCTCCATCCCGGTGCGCGGGTGTCCGCCCATGACAATGGCGGCGACGTTTATTGGCAACTGGTCTCGGGAAATGCCGAAAGCGGACCATTGGGAACCGGCGGGAATCACCTCGGTCATATGCAGCAACTGCTTGATGGTCGCCGGCGCACCACCCTTCACGCCGAGACAAAACTGGAAGAAAGGCGGGCTCTTGATCAATCCAGCGTCTATCATGCGCAGGGCGTTATAGATCATGCCGATGTCGAAGCACTCGATTTCCGGCTTAACCCCGGCCTCCAGCGCCCGCTTTGCCAGACCCTCCAAGAACGCCGGCGGGTTCATGAAGACACCCTCGTTGAAGTTCATCGTTCCCACGTCGAAGGACACGATGTCCGGGTGAAGGTCGATCGGTGCGTAGCGTTGCTCCATCGCCGTGACGTTCACCCCCGGGCTGGTCGAAAGGTTGATCACGATGTCGCATCCTTGCTCCCGGATCAGGGTCATCACTCTGCGGAAACGGTCGACATCGCAGACTGGCTGGCCTTGCTCGTTCCGGACGTGAATGTGCACAATGGAGGCGCCTTCGCGCCAGCACTCGATGGCAGCCGCGGCTTGTTCCTCGGGCGTGATCGGCAGGTACGGAGTCATCTGTCGCGTGGGATTGCTACCAGTGATAGCTACGGAGACGATGAGCTTATCCATGCTTGGCGTTCCCCCTCGGTTGAAGATTGTTATCGGAGAAGAATCTAGGGTGCTTGAATGCCCCCAGTCTAGCGCTTCTTCTTTGCCTGGTCAAGTCTAGGGCCAGCTAGCGGTAACGTTCCCGCGGCGGCTTGCAGACACGCCGGCATTCATCAACTACCTTGACTTCAAGGAGGTGCGCTACGGCGAGGGCTTATTCGTTGGCTACCGATACTATGACCAGCAGGACGTCGATCCCTGTTTCCGTTTGGCTTCGCTCTTTCCTGCACGACCTTTGAATATGACGATCTTCGCGTACCGCAAACGGCTCGGATAGGGGAGGCAATCCAGGTGTCAGTGAAGGTTAGGAACAGCGGCCAATGTCAGGGCGCAGAGGTGGTCCAACTCTACGTGCACGACAGGGAGTCGTCGCTGGTCCGTCTACCAAAGGAGCTTAAGGGCTTCGGGAAGGTTGCCCTCCAGCCTGGAGCAACCAAGACGGTGTCCCTGGTGCTCGACCGGCAGGCGTTCTCGTTCTACGATCCGTGTCGGCGGGCGTGGGTTGTGGAACCCGGCGAGTTCGAGATTCTGGTTGGAAGTTCCTCGCGGGACATTCGCCTGAGCGCTGGGGTCACTCTCGAATAGTGAATGAAGGCGATTGGCGGGGTGACTTTCATTGCCCTCAACAAGTGACTATACTATCTCAACACCTGCTTCTCGTAGCGCGGGGGACAAGCCCTTCCGCGCTACGTTATGAGGTAGTTTCTAAGCGCGCGGCAGGGAGCAGCCAGCAATTAGCCGTGCTCCAGACAGCAGACAGTGCGCGCCCCTCTATGCTGACGGTTGATGACTGATTCCTGCTTTGAGCTTTCGGTTTTTCTCTTCGCCTTGCTACTACTGGCCGCCACCACCTGCCGCCACGGCTGCTTCTTGACCAGCGCGCTGGCGCCAATCGTACTGTGGCTTGCCGTGAAACGCAGCTGTCCAATGATATTCCTCGGCCCAGATGGGATCGTAAACTTCTTTCACGCCCTTCGCATAGTTGTCTAGGAAGCCGGCCAGATCCTCGATGATGGTTTCCGCTCCATCGTGCGTGGGCCGCGCGCCAAACCTCTTCACTAAGCCGCGCATGACTTGCGGATGGTCGATGATCGGGCAAGGCCGCAGCAGATTGCTGCCATAAGGAGCAGCTTTGCGGAGGGCGCAGAAGAAGTCCGAAGCCAAGCACTCCGCCAGAGACTTCTCCCGGATATTGTCTACGGCAAAATGAGCGAAGACACAAGGCTCTACATCGCCATGGCTGTTAATATGTAGGTAGTTGCGGCCTCCCGAGAGACAGCCCTCCGTAAGAGAGCCATCGTTCCAGAAATCGGCCATCAGGATCGGATAGGTATTGCGGAAGTGGTTCACGGCGATCCGGAGGCGGTTGCGCTGCGCCGGCGTGGGCATCAGATCGAGGTCGGGAGCGCGACCAATAGGGATGTAGCTGAAGTAGTAGCCATAGTGAGCGCCTTTCTCTACCAGCATCTCCATGAAGGCATCAGAGGTCACGGTCTCCAAATTCCGCTGGGTCGCGGTGACCGAGAAGGCGAAGAGGGCGCCGGCCTCGCGTAAGCAGTCCATCGCCTTCATCACCCGTTCATAAGCTCCCGCTCCGCGCCGGGCGTCTGTCTCCGGCTGAAAGCCCTCGATGCTAATGGCGGGGATGACGTTGCCCAGCTTGACCATCTTCTTGGCCATCTTGGCGTCGATCAGATGGCCGTTGGTATAGACCTGGAATGAACAATCGTCGAAGTGACCCACGATGTCGAACAGTGGCTTGTAGACAAAGGGTTCACCACCGCTGATCACGAAGAACTTCACCCCTAGGTCTCGCGCTTCGCCGATCACGCGGAGAACCTCCTCGGCCGTCAGCTCGTCTTTGTCGGCATAAGCGCCCGCATAGCAGCCGACGCACTTGAGGTTGCAGCGCATTGTCGGGCTGATCACCATCGTGCCGGGGACTGGCACCTCCCGCCCGTCTGGCAGAGTGTGGGAAAAGGGTCCTTCCCGTAGCGCCACGTTGGTGATGAAGCGTGCCACGTAGCGCCGGCGCACATTCGGGTCTACCGAGGTCAAGAGGTGCTTCAGCCACGCCGCTCCGGGATTTCCCGGCGACAGATAGCGCTGAATCCATGCGGCGACCATGCGCTTGGTTTGGTCGTCACCGGCACCCCGCTCCAGCGCCTTGCCCAGCCACTTGTAGCTCCCCTCCGGCGTCTTGCCCAGGACTGTCAACGCTTGGGCGACAGAATACTCGAATGCTCGCTTCTGTACCCTGCCCACTAGCCCACTGCCGCCGTTCGAACTACGATTCGTGCCGTTCAATGTCGTCATCCTCCTTCTTCATCATTCCTCGAACTTCGCGCCGCTGTCGCTCCATACGGCTCGCCTGCTTCCCAACGGAGCGTCACCCAACCGCCCATCCTCCAGAATGAATAGCACGGGGATAATCCCATAAGCGGCACCTGCAGCGTGCCTGCCTGTCAACGTCTCCCTGCGCCAGGCGATCCCTGAGTAGTCATTTTTGTTATCGACTAGCCGGTATCGGCGAACGCCTCAGCGACGCGGACGTTGAGTTCGTCCGTGGCTTTCGCCAGGCTAGGCGTCCTACGGCCGTACGGCATACACTCCCATCAACCGATAGCGATTAACCGATAACCTGATCGTGGTTCAAGAGCCCATTCAGTAAGAAGCTCACTAGCTCGCTGATTAGTTCCTCCCGCGAGCTAGCTTTCCCTATTGGCAAGTCCACCCATTCGTTGAACATCAGAGCAGATACGGTACCCGCGATGACCATGGGTAGGATCACGCGGGGGTTGAAATGCCGCAATTTCCCATTCTGCAGGGCCCGCTGTGTCAATGGCAAGAACTGATTGGCGAATGGCAATAGGACTTGTTGAAGGTAATCCCACTGCAACTCTTTATCGGTAAGCATCTCTGGAAAGACAGCCTGGATGAGCGTCTGGTTGCGATCCAACATCGCCAGCCGGTCACGCAACATGGCCGTGATCCAGAACTGAAAATCGTCCTCGGGTACGCCGGGCAGCACTGCTGGCATTGATTCCGTCGTGATCTGCTGAATGAGGGCGAGCAGCAGTTCTCGCTTGTTGTGGTAGTAGTTATAGATGGTCCCTTCGGCAATCTTCGCCTCGGCGGCTATCTCCCGCGTGTGAGCGCGATGGTAACCATGACGAGCAAAGACCTTTGCTGCGGCCTCCAAGATCTGACGGCGTCGCTCTTCTCGCTCCTTGGTCTCGTCTGCCTTGCGCCTTCTGTTAGCCATTAGGGCTCCCTGGCCAATGAGTGAGTGAGTGCTCACTCATGCCAGTCTAGCACATTCTTGCTTGGTTGTCAATAGGTAAGCGCAAGTGACTGTTCAGAGTTGGGGTAAGGGAGTTTTGTTGGCAAGGGGTGGGGGCTAGCTGAGGAGGTTCAGGCATTCGCGCAAAGGGTTGAGGCCACGCGCCTGCCAGGTCTCGAAGAGGCTGGCCAGG